>ENA-OQHY01001275-OQHY01001275.1-human-gut-metagenome-genome-assembly--contig:-NODE-1275-length-10997-cov-1.309476_pt1 | contig 10997 bp, 18 predicted proteins | sample MGYA00242570_ERZ504733 | MGnify/ENA primary metagenome ERZ504733 (study PRJEB26092, sample SAMD00036219) | human gut metagenome | host: Homo sapiens | study: EMG produced TPA metagenomics assembly of...
CACGATTTCAAAGTGTTTGGATGGTACCGTATCATTCTTGGTGTCATCGTGTTATTATGCGGATTTGCCGGCTTTATCGGATAAAATACCGCATACCGTAAGTTTTGTTATTAACCGTATTGGAAGGATAATAGATACCGTTTTCCTCTGCAATAAAGAAGCCGCATTTTTTGTGGGTTGCGAGGGAGGCGGTATTTGTTTTACTTACACAATCACGGATATCAACAGAACCTTGCTGATGAAGATGTGTTATCATTTCATTTAAAAGTTCGGAGGCGTATCCCTTTTTTCGGTATTTGGGTGGTGTCTCTAAAGCTTCCAGATAATAAAAATCATTTATTTTACTTAATCTGGCGGCACTTACAGGCATATTGTCTTTTTCCAGAACATAATAAGTATTTTCCGGCAAAGTAAAAAAATCCTGCAAAAAGCAGACAAAGGAATCCTCTTCCTGTTGGATTGCGGTAGTTAAGTCAGTTACATCCGGATATTTTTCTCTGGCGTTTTCCATACAACCTTCTATATATATTTCATGTACGAGAGTGTACATTTCTTCTTGTGTCATGGATTTGTATTCTTTTAACATGTCAAATGCTCCTATATGTTTTCCTGCTATTGTTATGAAAGATTTGAACTCTCTAATCAATGGTAAAAACAGTTCTATCTAAAACAGCACTATATTTACATGTTATCATGTCTGACAATTTGGTACAAGAATATGGGTGTAATAATTGTTAAATGAATAATGTTAACTAAGAATAAAATACAGGTTGACAATCGAAACGATATTTTATAGAATAAGTGAGTATGAGCGAAGCGTTACTGGAACGAGGTACGCATAAACAGTAACACTATTTTTACGTGTCAGACGTATTCACGGATAGACAGAACAGTAGCTCAAATAAAAGTGTATGGAGAAGTTAACAATGAATGAGAAAAAGATATCAACATCAACGATTGCAATGATTGCTTTGATGACCGCAGTTACCTGTATTTTAGGACCATTATCAGTACCAATCGGACCGGTTCCGATTTCCCTGACAAATCTTGCAATTTATTTTACCGTAATATTGCTTGGATGGAAAAAAGGAACGGTGTCTTATGTGATTTATTTATTGATCGGCTTAGTTGGAGTTCCGGTGTTTTCAAGTTTTTCGGCAGGCCCAGCAAAATTATTTGGACCGACAGGTGGTTATCTGATCGGATTTATTTTTCTGGCAATGATCAGTGGCTGGTTTATTGAGAAGTTTCCGGGAAAAAGAGTGATGTATTTTGTTGGAATGGTTTTAGGAACGGCAGTCTGTTATGCACTTGGAACAGCATGGCTTGCTTATGAGGCAGAAATGACATTCCAGGCAGCTTTGATGGCTGGTGTGATCCCATTTATAATTGGTGATATCGCAAAATGATCGTGGCGATCATTGTAGCACCGATGATTAAGAATCCTTAGTAAAAGCCGGATATATCAAATAAGAAGGTTTACATCATTAGAGGTACAATACAGTTGGCTTTCAATATCTAAAATTAATAAATTGCGCAAAGACAGGAGGTTGTCAGTGCATAGGCATATTCAGATGCATCATAGAGTGCGTCTGTGATAAAATGTGTTTATGTGTGATAACCTCTTGTTGTTTTGTGGAAAAATGTATAAAATATATCTGCGTGCGTTTTTAAGAAATTTGTGACGCAGGGAAAAAACAAGTTCTTGAAGTGGATTTCAGAGCCAGTAACGAAATATTCTTTGTATTGATTTCAAAACTGTAAAAAATAATTTTTACATTGTGATGAGCAATTTCAAAGCCGAAAATATAGAGAACAGGAAAAAGTATGAATCAGAAAGTTGTATTTTTAGATGTAGACGGAACAATTGTAAACGATAAAGGCATTATCCCGGAATCAACCAAATTGCGATCAGAAAGGCGGTAGAGAACGGCCACAAACTGGTCGTGTGCAGTGGACGAAGTTCTTTTTCAATTGCCGCAGATGCTATTGGATCTTGGATTCAGTGGAATGGTTACGGCAGCCGGAGCACAGGTGATCGCAGGTGGAAAAGAAATTTATCATGCTGTCATTGATGAAGAACACAGAAAATTTATTGTAGATTATATGGAAAAAAATAATTTTGTTTACTGCTTCCAGACAGATGCAGGAGTTGTCATGAATAAACGGAGCGAACAGCAGATTTTAAAAATTATGAGCGATATGGGAATCACGGAGGAGCATCTGCGTCAGCTTGTAGGTGAATTTTTTATTCAGGAAGATGTCTGGAATAATGAGAAGGAAGAAAAACTGATCTATTATGATGCACCATTTGGAGTGGCGAGAGTGCATGCAGATCTGGAGCCTTATTTTGATGTAGTGGCACTAAGCCTGAGCGGGGCGGATGATTACTGTGGCGAAGTTGGAATCAACGGCATCCATAAAGCAACCGGATTGAAGCGTTATCTGGAATATGTGGGGATTCCCAGAGAGGACAGTATCGCAATCGGAGACGGACCAAACGACCTGCAGATGATGGATTATGCCGGAATCGGCATTGCGATGGGAAATGCAAGGGAAGAAGTGAAAAAGAGGGCGGACATGGTGACATCACATATTGATGAAGAAGGGCTTTACCGTGCATTAGACAGGCTTGGACTCTTGAACTAATATCTTTTATGGATGAGGCTGTTTATTTGAGAAAAGAAGAACAGATCAAAAAACAGCGTTGGAAGTAATTTAATAATGTAAAGAAAAAGTAATAGGCTTTATAAAAAAAGATAGGTATTATGCGTGGCAACGACACTTGCAATGGTATCCGCTTTTTTTGTAAAACCAACATTGAATTATGTAAACTATATTGATTTCCGCGTCTTGGGCATTTTATTAAGCCTGATGACGGTTATGGCAGGACTTCAGAGAAATGGCTTGTTTGATATGATTGGAAGCAGCCTATTAAAAAGAACAAAAAATACAATGCAGTTATCGCTTGTGTTGGTCTTTTTATGTTTTTTCTTTAGCATGTTTATTACGAATGACGTGTCATTGATCACATTTGTTCCTTTTGCAATGCTGACTTTGAGGAAATGTAATCAGGAAAAATTATTAATACCGGTAATCATAGTTCAGACACTCGCAGCTAATCTTGGAAGTATGCTGACACCTATTGGAAATCCGCAAAATTTATATCTTTACAATCTTGCAGAGATGAAAATGTCAACATTTATAGGATTATAGGTCCATATACGTTAGCATCCGGTATATTGCTGCTGTTATCCGTTGCTGTTGTATGCAGAAAAAAAGAGAAGATTGAATTTACACTCGAAGAAAATAACAGCGACCATGAAATTGAAAAAGAAAGGTTACATCTTCGAAGAAAAACACATCAAAAAAATGCAGTTTATCTGATTTTATTTCTGATGAGTCTGCTTGTCGTTGTGAGAGTATTGCCGTATTATGTGGCTTTCATTGTTGTGTTTGTGACGGTCTTTATCATGGACAGACAAGTGTTGAAAACGGTAGATTACAGTTTAATTCTCACATTTATTGCTTTTTTTATTTTTACTGGGAATATAGGAGAAATTGAGACAATCAGGAATGTGTTACAGGAGTTTGTGAGTGGCCGGGAAGTTGGAGTCGGTATCGCTGCAAGCCAGGTGATCAGTAACGTTCCAGCAGCCTTATTACTTTCTGGATTTACAAGGGATTATGCAAAATTATTAGTGGGTGTAAATATTGGAGGGCTTGGTACCTTGATTGCATCAATGGCAAGTCTGATCTCATATAAAATTTATGCACATCACTATAACGAACAGAAAAGGAAAATATTTCAGGTGGTTTACGATTGCCAATGTGGGATATCTGGCAGTTTTGCTGGCCGTTTATGGACTGATCAGATGGATGTAAGATAAGCAGAGAAGGTAGAATATTATTTCATAGATTTTGAATAATAAGATACGTTATGAGTGAAAAGAAATACAATAAAAATAGTTTACAGGGTACCGTGTATGTATTACTGTCAGCAATCTGTTTCAGTCTGGGCGGAGTGCTGATCAAATCGATTCCGTGGAATTCGTTGTCGATCAACATGGTGCGAAGCTTTTATCATTTATTCTGATATTTGCTTATCAGAGAACACAGGGAGAAAGTTTGTTTTTTAACAAATGGTGCTGCTTGGAGCGGTTTTAAATTTTGTCATGGCATTGACATTCGTGATGGCGACAAAGATGACAACCGCAGCAAATGCAATTGTACTGCAGTTTACAGAACCGGTCTTCTTGATTTTGATCGTGTGGATCGTATACAGGCAAAAACCAAAAAAGGACGCAGTTTTAACCTGCATTCTTGTGTTATGTGGAATTTTCTGCTTCTTTTTTGAATCGCTCAGCACAGGTGGAATGGCGGGAAATATCCTTGCAATTGTGTCGGGAGTGACTTACGCAGGCGTGTTTTGATCAATTCCCGGGCGGAGATTTTGAATCGTCGCTTATGGTCTCTCATCTGATCAGTATTGTGGTGGGAATTCCATTTTTAATGCGAGAGACAGTGTTCACGCCAACCGTCTGGGGATATGTTCTGGTATTAGGAATTGTACAGTTCGGGTTGTCATATGTATTTTTATCCAGAGGATTAGATCGTGTTTCACCAGTGACAGCATCGCTGACTTCTACGATCGAACCGATTTTAAATCCTATTCTTGTAGCAATTTTTTGTGGAGAGACAATAGGTGTGTTGTCCATTTTTGGAGCGGTGCTTGTCATTGGCTCAGCGACTGTGTATAACTTGAGACAGGCGAAAGGTTAAGGCTATAATCCTGCATATAAAACTGCATAAGTTCTGTAAAAGAATACAAGAGGGATTGATATATTTGTGAGGACAAATTATAATTAGCGGAAGATGTAGAAAAAATAGATTTTATATGTAATAAAGGAAAAATATATGTTAACACGATTTAAGGAAAAATATATTGGCGATGCTGCATTTTACAAAAGGTATCTTTATCTTGCGTTGCCAATGATTTTACAAAATGCCATAACGAATCTGGTCAGTTTTCTGGATAACATTATGGTAGGACAGTTGGGAACCGAGCAAATGTCCGGTGTTGCAATTGTCAATCAGTTGATTTTTGTATTACAATCTGGCAATAGTTTGGCGCGGCATCTGCAGCAGCATTTTTGGGGCACAGTATTACGGAAAAGGAAATCATAAGGGACATATGTATTCTTTCCGTTTTAAATTGTATGCAACGTTGCTTGTAACGGGATTAACGATATTATTATTTGCGACAAAAGGAGCAGAATCTGATTTCCCTGTATCTCACCGACGCGGCAGGAAGTGGAGCAACCGAGGTGGCACTGCAGTATGGTCTGGAATACCTGGGCATTATGATGGTTGGTCTGGTTCCATTTGCGGTAAACCAGTCCTATGCTACTAATATTAAAGAAACCGGGCAGACGTTGGTGCCGATGATCGCAAGTTTTGTAGCGGTTGGAAGCAATGCGGTTTTGGACTATCTGTTTATTTTCGGAATTGGACCATTTCCAAAATTAGGAGTTATTGGTGCAGCACTGGCAACTGTGATCGCACGCTACATAGAAGCATTTATCATTATTATCTGGGCACATTCCCACAAGGAGAAAAACAGGTATCTGGAAGGTGCGTACACCGGATTTGGAATGCCAAAAGGGGAATTGAAGGCAATTATTATCAAAGGCTTCCCACTTATGTTCAACGAGGTTTTATGGGCAGCAGGTATGACAACCGTTACCCAGTGTTATTCCATTCGAGGATTGGAAGTTGTGGCAGGTCTTAATATTGCAACTACGATCACGAATCTGTTTAACATTATCTATATCCAGCTTGGAGCATGTATCAGCATTGTGGTTGGTCAGTATCTTGGGCTGGTGAACTGAAAAAAGCGAAAGACGCAGATAATAAAATGATTGTTTTCAGTGTATTCTGCTGTGCGCTTGTGGCGGGCGTGATGCTTGTGATCGGTAGATTTTTTCCACAGATTTATAATACTTCTGAACAGATCAAAGAGCTTGCAACCAGTTTTATTGCAGTTTCGGCAATTATTATGCCATTTTGTTCCTTTAGTCATGCTTCTTATTTTACGTTGCGCTCCGGAGGAAAAACGCTGGTCACTTTTTTGTTTGATTCGGTTTTTACCTGGGTGGTTGTAGTTCCGACAGCATTTGTGTTGGCACATTACACAGGACTTGGAATTGTGAGCGTTTATTTTTTTGTGCAGGCGACAGAACTTATAAAAGTAGCAATTGGTTATTTTATGGTACGAAGCAATGTGTGGCTCGTACAGATGGTATAGTGAGGTAGAAAAATGTATTTAATTTCAGAAACAACAAAAGAAGAGAGAGAGGCGATTGTCAAGGAATCTCTTGGAAATATTGAAGCAAGCTGTGATGGCTGTATGTCCGGGCTGGCAGAAATGTATCAGGGCTATATTGACGGGAAAAGAGAACTGCGTGAAATCAATATGGAATTTAATGCGCGTTACGTCAAAGGGGAAGATATGCCAGGCAGAGAACGCTGTGTGTACGGAAAATAATATGATGTTCAAATGAGGTACAAGTGTGCAGTAACGATAACATTTTATGTTAAATCAGAAGAAGAGGAATGAATCATGTATTTTGCAAAAAAAGAGTGAGTATAACGATATTCGGGAAAAATCATTTCTTCAGTGGCTGGATGAGATGGAAAAGCATGATGATGTTGCAGTGCGCTGTGGTGTGAAGCTTGCGCGGGAGTATATGCAGTATCTCAAGGATGAAAATGAGAAATTGAGGGAAGAGAATCAGCTGAAAAATAGTTATCTGAAGAAAATGAAGATAACGAATAAATAAAAAGAATAATTTTAATAAGAAAAAGGTGTTTTGACAGAGTTATGTAAACAATAACTTGTCAAACACCTTTTTTAGTACGATTTATAGGACAGATGATGAGTACAATTGAGATAACAAGAAAAGTTGATTTCAGTTGGAAACGTAGGATATGGATATGTTAGTTGTAATAAGTAGTGAAGCACCAAAGAAAAGAAAAATTTATCACAAAATGGGCTGCATATATGCAGAAAGAATCAAATTCAAAATCGATTGGAAATAAAAGTTGAACAAGCAGAAAAAGAAGGTTATTGTGAGTGTAAATATTGCGCAGGACTCAGAGGAGATGTCAGAACTCAATAAAGCGCAAATATTATCCTGGACACACAAAAAAGAAATGGGATTTAAATTTGATGATCATACAGAAACAATTATATATAAAAACAAAAATTGGTTTTTGGAAAATATATTTAAAAGATGATATAGATAAATACCTTTTATATCATAGAAATAAATTTGAAGCTAACACAGATTATCAGGAACTTATACGAGGAGAATTTCACAGACAAAAAGATGTGAAACAGACAGATTCGTTAGTAAAATTAGTAGAGTACATAGATGCGCATGACAAAGCCAAGGTTGTAATTCAGGATGATTACCATAATCTTCCACGACGCACGAAAAAGCAGAAAAAATATTATAAACAGGCAGAGCGAAAAGTGAAGCGAGAGGCTGTGAAAAGAATGGACACACTGTTTGCCATGTTGGAAAGACAAAATCCAAGCTTAAAAAATGTTTCGATATATGAAAGGAGCAGCGTATGTTAAAATTGTTAGTTTACCTTATGTTTTTTCCTATTATTATTGCATTTAAAATGATGGGCTGGATTGTAAAAGGAATTTTGGGAATCTTTAAAATGATTGGCGTAGCGGATTTCTTCTGGAAATTATAATGTATATTAACGTTGCTATCTGCGTATTTTGGAAGTAAAATTATGGAATAAGCAAGATGAATTTTAGAAAAAGAAGGTAGGCAACATGTTTTTTATGATGGGAATCACGGACGGAAGAAAGGATTTTGACTTTCACCAACAGATCATTTGTGATATTTGTGGAAAGTATGGAAGATTTCAGGTTTCTATGACGTATACAGTATTATCTTTATTCTTTATTCCGTGTTTTAAATGGAATAAGCATTATTATGTGCAGACGAGTTGCTGTAATACGGTGTACGAATTGGATGCGGAAGTAGGAAAAAGAATTGCAGCAGGCGAAGATGTGGAAATTCTGCCACAGCATTTAAGAAGGATGAATCAGCAAGGGTACGGATATAGCATGAAACGTTGCAGAAATTGTGGATTTTCCACAACGGAGGATTTTGAATATTGCCCGAAATGCGGTACAAGATTAAGTGAATAATAATTAAACACAGAAAAATATTTGGCAGTTCAAATAATTAGAAAGCAGAAGATATGTTAGGAAATAAAAAAGGAAAGATGATATGCGGATATGTACCGGATTATGTACTCTTTGATTTGGAGACGACCGGGACATCTTGTATTTATGATGAAGTCATTGAAATATCAGCGGTAAAAGTACGGAGTGGAAAAGTTGTGGAGGAGTTTAGCCAGCTTGTGAATCCGAAAAGACCGATTCCGTATGCCGCGAGTATGGTTAATCATATTTCGGATGAGATGGTGGCAAATGAGCCGGATTTGGGCAGGTGCTGCCTGAGTTTTAACATTTGCCGGAGATGATATTCTGGTAGGTCATAATATCCAGACATTTGATATGAAATTTTTATATCGGGATTGTGAGCGGCTTTTCCAGCAGAAATTAACGAATGATTATGTTGATACGCTGCGGGTTGCAAAGCTCTGTTTCCCAGAGTGGCGGCATAGGAGACTCAGCGATCTTGCAGAGCATTATGGAATTTCAACGAGAGGTGCACACAGGGCGCTGACAGACTGTAAGATGAATCAGCAGGTATTTGAGTATCTGGCAAAAGAATTGGAGAAAATGCCGGCAGCAAAAAAGCAGTCGAAAGAAAAAATCTGCCCGGAATGTGGGCTTCCGATGAAAAAAAGAAATGGACGTTTCGGGGAATTCTGGGGCTGCATAGGGTACCCAGATTGCAGGCATACTGAAAATACATAGTATATAAAAACAGCCGATGCTTACGCATCGGCTTCATTATTTTTATCAGGATGAATACTTGCCTTGATCCGGCGTTTTAAAACAGAGACTTCCAATGGTGAAAAAAGAAGATCGTCAATGATTTCCGAGGAAACTGCTGTCTGTATCTGGTCTAAAGAGCCCTCCCTACAGATTGCAATGACCGGGCATACGTGATTCGGGTTTGCATCTTTTACCGTATCCCATATAAATTTGCCGGAATCTGTTGTATCAGATACATCTGCAAAATTGATATCTTTAAATGCATCCATCGTCTGTCTGCGTCGCAGAACTTCGAATCCGTCAATCCCCGGCATTACCAGATCAAGTAAAACGAGGTCGATCAGATGGCTGCTTTTCTCAAGGATCATTAAACATTCTTCGCCTGAAGTGGCTTCTTCGAGATGAAAATGTTCTCCGAGCATCTCTTTTATAATTGCACGTTGAAATTTTGAGTCATCAACAATTAAAATAGTTTCTTTCTTTTGTAAGTACATACTAATCCCCCATAAGGAATGGACTCTAATACGAATAAGTCTATCAGCGATACTATAGCACATTTGGATTTGGATATTCAATAAAGAATTCGCACTGCAAGACTTTTTGACAAACATTTTTGACCGTGGTATAATTCCTCCCCGATTAAGGAAAATATAAGAGAAAAGAGCAAAAAGTCAAGGTTTCAGGACTTAAAATAAATATAAGATCAGGAGGAAAGCAGGGATTCGTTAGGAATCGATGCAAGGAAATTATGTGTACAGCAGCAACTTATAAACAAAAGATTTTTATTTTGGAAGAACGTTAGATTATGAATTTTCTTATGGAGAGCAGATTGCAGTGACACCACGCAATTATCCGTTTCATTTCCGGTATATGGGGGATGTTGCAAACCATTATGCGATCATAGGAATGGCGCATGTTGCAGCAGATTATCCGCTGTATTATGATGCGGTCAACGAAAAAGGTGTTGGGATGGCAGGACTTAATTTTGTCGGAAATGCTTATTTCCCGGAAGTGACAGAAGGAAAAGAAAATGTTGTCTCCTTTGAATTTATTCCGTGGGTGTTAGGACAGTGTGCCAACATGAAGGAAGTACGTGCATTGCTGGCTAAGATCAATATTACAGGAACACCTTTTGCGGAAAATATGCCGGCGGCTTCCCTGCACTGGATCATTGCGGACGCTGATGAGGCTGTCACAGTGGAATCCATGAAGGATGGACTGAAAATTTATGACAACCCGGCGGGCGTTATGACAAATAACCCACCATTTGACCAGCAGATGTTTCTGTTGAACAATTACAGAGGACTTTCGCCAAGACAGCCGGAAAACCATTTTCTGAGAAACTTCCGTTGGAATGCTATAGTCGTGGCATGGGAGCATTGGGTCTGCCTGGAGACCTTTCCAGTGCATCCCGTTTTGCCCGGGTGGCTTTTACGAAAATGAACTCTGTTTCCGGTGATTCGGAGGAGGAGAGCGTTTGGTCAGTTTTTCCATATTTTAGGATCCGTGGAGCAGCAGAGAGGATGCTGTGAAGTGGCAGAAGGAAAATATGAGATCACGATTTATACTTCCTGTTGTAACGCCACAAAAGGTATTTATTATTACACAACTTATACGAACCGTCAGATCACAGCGGTGGATATGCACAGGGAAGATCTGGATGGAAGTGGACTGATCCATTATCCGATGCTGGAAAAAGAGCAGATCCTGCGGCAGAATTAATAAAAAATAGTTAAGATTTGGAAAAATTTTTATAACGAAATTGACAGGACAGGCATTCTTATATTAAACTAACGAATATAAGAGGGAGTAGTTAGCATCTTCGGATGGAATAGTAGTCGTCATCACGCTGAAAGGCCGGTTATTATTGTAAGTAACGAGACTTTTATCACTCAAAAATTTTTTTGATGCGATAAAGGTTCTCTTTTCATAATCAATCCTTTATCGCAGGAAAGGAAGGCGTTATGGAATATTTACTGTTACTCGTTGGTTTTGTACTTTT
>ENA-OQHY01001276-OQHY01001276.1-human-gut-metagenome-genome-assembly--contig:-NODE-1276-length-10991-cov-2.405836_pt1 | contig 10991 bp, 14 predicted proteins | sample MGYA00242570_ERZ504733 | MGnify/ENA primary metagenome ERZ504733 (study PRJEB26092, sample SAMD00036219) | human gut metagenome | host: Homo sapiens | study: EMG produced TPA metagenomics assembly of...
TTTACGAAGAAAATGAAGAAACACTGGAAATCGCTGAACAGATTTCTTGCCATATTCCCCCACATCTTCACAAATCAATGGAACTTGTATCCGTGACAGAAGGTACACTGGAAATCGGAGTCGGAACCCAGTGCAAGGCAGTGGCGGTGGCAGCGGCCTTTCTGGCAAAGCAGATGGAGGAGTAAGATGTAATATTAAAGAAACTGTTGCACAAGGTCAGCGTCCTCGCCCTCTCCGTCTTTGCTACGCAAATCCACCTCTCCCAAAGGGAGAGGCCTTGGCAAAGAGATGAAGTTCGCGTGGACTGCCAAGGGCTCCCACTTTGGGGAGATGCCGAGCTCGCTAAAATAGAAGCGTCTGTAACGAAATTCGCTAAGTTTTCTGAAATTCAAAAGCGAATGTTTCAGGCGCTTTTTCTTTTGGAAGAAAACTTTGCCGCTACCGCTAAAGCCGTCCCCTTGGGGAAGGTGGCTTGACGCAAAGCGGCAAGACAGAAGGGGTTATTTTGCAAGCGGCTTTGCCCTTCAACCACGAACTTTCCCGCCATGCCAAGGGCTCTCCCTTTGGGAGAGCTGTCACCGTAGGTGACTGAGAGGGCGAGCCCGCTTGCCTGAGGGGGCAATCCCCTTTATGACAGAATTATGAATCTTTATAAACATTGCAAAGGGCTTGACAGCAGGGCAAAAACGGTTATAATGGTCTTAGCACTCAGGAACAAGGAGTGCTAAACAAACAAAAGCGATACAAAAAGGAGGCAGGCGCTATGACGATGGATGCACGCAAGCAACGGGTCTTGCAGGCGATCGTGGCGCTGTATGGCCTTGAGGGCGAGCCGGTGGGCAGCAGCGTGCTGGCAAACTACTTTGATATGGCAGTGTCCAGCGCAACGCTGCGCAACGAGATGGCGGCGCTGACAAAGCTGGGCCTGCTGGAGCAGCCCCACACCAGCGCAGGCCGCGTGCCCAGCGCCAAGGGCTACCGGTATTATCTGGATAATCTGCTGACCGATGATCAGCCGCTGGACCGCGTTACCCGCGCCCGGGTGGATGCGGTGTTCGCCAGCCTTGACCACGAGCCGGAAAAGCTGGCACAGGGCGCTGCCAAAGGCGCTGGCCGCCATCAGCGGCTGCACCGCCGCCGTCAGTACCCCCTGCGCCGAGGATCTGTGCATTGCCCATTACGAGGTGGTGCAGGTGGGCCGCAGTGCAGCCGCAGTGCTGGCTGTGACCACCGCCGGTTACGTCCGCACCCGGGTGGCGCGGGTACGCACCGGGCTTCCCGGGAAAATGCAGCTGCCCTTCGGCGCTGCTCAACCGCAACCTTACCTTTGTGGCACCGGTGGATCTTTCCACCGGATGCTCAGCGAGCTGTGCGGCCAGATCGCACCGGAACTTGTGCCGGTGGTCAGCGCCGCAGCCGCAATTTTGCAGGACAGCGTAAAGCCCCATGTATTTCTGGGCGGCGAGCAGTACCTGCTGGACTGGCCGCAGCTGGACGGCCGGGTGGGTGATATCCTTACCCTGCTGAACGACGAGGAACAGGCCGCAAGCCTGATCGCACCCCCGGAAAACCGCAGCGAAAGCGTGCTGCTGGGCGAGGATCTGGAACCGCAGATCCCCGGGCTGTGCATCGTGAGCGACCGGTATCTGGTAGGCGGCGGGCTGTGGGGCTCCATTGCCCTGATCGGCCCCACCCGGATGCCCTTCCAGAAGCTGATGCCTCTGCTGCACGAGTTTGCAGACCAGCTGGGCGAGGGCATGAGCGGCAAACGAAAAGACACCCCGCAGGCTGCCGTACCACGGCGGACTGTGATCTATAAGGAGGATCTGGAATGAGCGAAGAAGCAAAGAACACGGTGCCCGAGACCGAGCAGCCGGAGACTGCCCCCGAGGAAAAGACCGCTGCCGCAGCGCCCGAACAGGCTGCTGCCGAAGCTGCCACCGAAGAGGACAAGAAGAAGGACGGCGGCTGGTTCAACAAGAGGCCCGGGAGATGGAAGCCGTTAAGGCAAAGCTGGATGCAGCGGAAAAGAACGCTGCACAGGCCAAGGATCAGTTGCTGCGCATGGCTGCCGAGTACGACAACTACCGCAAGCGCTCCACCCGCGAGGCCGACCAGAAGTTTGGCGACGGTGTTTCCCACGCAGTGGAAAAGATCATCCCCATTCTGGATACGCTGGACATGGCTGCCAACGCCCCCACCACCGACGAGAACTACAAGAAGGGCGTGGTCATGACGCTGGATAAGGCGGCAAAGGCACTGGAAGCCCTCCATGTGGAGGAGATCGAGGTGCTGGGCAAGCCCTTTGACCCCAACTTTATGAATGCTGTGCAGCAGATCCCCGCCCCGGACGGGCAGGAGAGCGGCACGGTGGTCACCGTTTTCCAGAAGGGTTACAAGCTGGGTGACAAGATCATCCGCCATGCAACCGTTGTGGTGGCCGAATAAACAAGCCGAACCTCCCGCAAGGGAGTTTGCAATAACATCCGCTTGACATCATCATAAGCATCATATAAACAAGATTTGTTCTTTCGAGAGGAGACATCATTATGAGTAAGATTATTGGTATCGACCTTGGTACTACCAACAGCTGCGTAGCTGTTATGGAGGGCGGCGAGCCCGTTGTCATCGCCAACTCTGAGGGCGCCCGCACCACCCCGTCCGTTGTCGGCTTCACCAAGACCGGCGACCGTCTGGTAGGTCAGGTTGCAAAGCGTCAGGCTATCACCAACCCCGACAACACCGTTTCTTCCATCAAGCGTCAGATGGGCACCGACCACAAGGTGACCCTGAACGGCAAGGAGTACACTCCCCAGCAGGTCAGCGCTATGATCCTGCAGAAGCTGAAGGCTGACGCCGAGGCTTATCTGGGCGAGACCGTCACCGAGGCTGTCATCACTGTGCCTGCCTACTTCAACGACAGCCAGCGTCAGGCAACCAAGGACGCAGGCACCATTGCAGGCCTGAACGTCCGCCGTATCATCAACGAGCCCACCGCAGCTGCTCTGGCTTACGGTGTGGATAAAGAGGACGACCAGAAGATCATGGTTTACGATCTGGGCGGCGGCACCTTCGATGTGTCCATCATCGAGATGGGCGATGGCGTTACCGAGGTTCTGGCAACCAACGGTGATACTCATCTGGCGGCGATGACTTCGACCAGCGCATCATCGACTGGATGGCAGACGCCTTCCAGACCGAGAACGGCATCGACCTGCGCAAGGACAAGATGGCTGCACAGCGCTTGAAGGAAGCTGCCGAGAAGGCTAAGATCGAGCTGTCCAGCGCAATGAGCAGCCAGATCAACCTGCCCTTCATCACCGCTGATGCTACCGGCCCCAAGCACTTGGATATGACCCTGACCCGCGCAAAGTTCAACGAGCTGACCGCTGATCTGGTCGATCGCACCATGACCCCCGTGCGCAAAGCTCTGCAGGATGCAGGTCTGCGCGCTTCCGACCTGAAGAAGGTCCTGATGGTCGGTGGTTCCACTCGTATCCCTGCCGTCTACGACGCCGTGAAGAAGGAACTGAACTGCGAGCCCTTCAAGGGCATCAACCCTGATGAGTGCGTGGCTGTCGGTGCTGCTATTCAGGGCGGCGTTCTGAACGGCGAGAAGAAGGGTCTGCTGCTGCTGGATGTCACCCCGCTGAGCCTCGGCATTGAGACTCTGGGCGGCGTGTGCACCAAGATCATCGACCGCAACACCACCATCCCCACCCACAAGAGCCAGGTGTTCTCCACCGCAGCCGATAACCAGCCCTCTGTTGAGGTCAACGTGCTGCAGGGCGAGCGTGAGTTTGCCCGCGACAACAAGAGTCTGGGTGTGTTCCATCTGGACGGCATTGCTCCGGCTCCCCGTGGCGTGCCTCAGATCGAAGTTACCTTCGATATCGATGCCAACGGCATTGTGAAGGTCAGCGCTAAGGATCTGGGCACCGGCAAGGAGCAGAACATCACCATCACCGCTTCCACCAATATGTCCAAGGAGGACATCGACAAGGCTGTGAAGGAAGCTGAGCAGTTTGCTGCCGACGATAAGAAGAAGCGTGAAGAGGTCGATATCCGCAACGGTGCCGACCAGATGGTGTTCCAGACCGAGAAGATGCTGAAGGAGAACGGCGACAAGCTGCCCGCAGACGTGAAGAGCGATGCCGAGGCAAAGCTTGCTGACCTGAAGACCGCTGTCCAGTCCGGCAACGTGGACGACATCAAGCAAAGCAGGAAGCCCTGAGCCAGGTGTTCGAGAAGATGTATCAGGCAGCCGCTGCCGCACAGCAGGCCGCCGGTGCACAGCCCGGTGCTGACGCAGGCGCAACCAACGAAAAGCCCAACGATGATGGCGTTGTGGATGCCGACTTCAAGGAAGTCTAAGTTTGACACAAAGCGCTGTGTCCGGCCAAACCGGCGGGCACACGCGCAATAGAGCAAAAGCCGCTCCGGTTTAGGCCGGAGCGGCTCTTGCTGGTTTATAGAATGTAAACCCTCTCAGTCATTGCTTCGCAATGCCAGCTCTCCCGATGGGCGAGCTTTTGGCGGTGAGGACAAGTTTCCCTTCTCGGTCTAAGCTCCCCCCTCGGGGGAGCTGGCGCGTCAGCGCCTGAGAGGGTTTCGGCGGAGACAGACCGTGACGGGAGAGGTTGGAGAGGTGAGTGGATATGGCACAGGAAAAGCGTGATTATTACGAAGTGCTGGGGGTATCCAAGGGCGCAAGCGATGCCGAGATCAAAAAGGCATACCGCAAGCTTGCCATGAAGTACCACCCGGACTATAACCCCGGCGATAAGGACGCCGAGGCAAAGTTCAAGGAGATCAACGAGGCAAACGAGGTGCTTTCGGACCCGAAAAAGCGCCAGCTGTACGACCAGTACGGCTTTGCCGTGTTGACCCCACTTATGCAGCACAGAACGGCGGCGGCCCCGGCGGCTTTAGCGGTTTTGGCGGCGACGGTGTGGACTTGGGCGACATTTTTGGCGATATCTTCGGCGGCGGCTTTGGCGGCTTCGGCGGCTCGTCCCGTCAGGCAAACCCCAACGCCCCCCGCAAGGGTCAGGACATCCGGGTGCGCATCACCCTGAGTTTTGACGAGGCCGTGCACGGCTGCAAGAAGAACATCACCATCACCCGTCAGCAGGAGTGCACCGAGTGCCACGGCTCCGGCTGTGCCGCCGGTACCAGCCCCGAGACCTGCCCGGACTGCGGCGGACGCGGCTTTGTCATCCGCCAGCAGCGCACCCCCTTTGGCGTGATGCAGACCCAGCAGCCCTGCTCCCGCTGCGGCGGCAAGGGCAAGCTGGTAAAGAACCCCTGCAAGGTCTGCCATGGCAGCGGCAAGGTGGCTACCAAAAAGACGCTGGAGGTGTCCATCCCCATGGGCATCGACGACGACCAGAGCTTTGCACTGCGCGGCATGGGCGATGCCGGTACCAACGGCGGCCCCGCCGGTGACGTCATCGTCATGGTCACCGTGCGCCCCAGCGAGGTGTTCCAGCGCGACGGCTACGATGTGTGGGTCACCGTGCCCATCACTTACAGTCAGGCTGTGCTGGGCGACAGCGTCACCGTGCCCTCCATTGACGGCAAGGTGGAGTACACCGTGCCCGAGGGCACCCAGAGCGGCACCACCTTCCGCCTGCGCGGCAAGGGCATCCAGTACCTGAACGGCCGCGGCCGCGGCGACATGTACGTCAAGTGCGAGGTGGAGATCCCCAAAAAGCTGAACAAGACCCAGCGTGAGGCCCTGAAGAAATTTGAGGGCACCCTGAAAGAAGAGAACTACGAAAAGCGCAAAGGCTTCTTCAAAAAGCTGAAAGGATATGTTCAACGCATAAACTTACGCCAAAGGCGGCGGCATCGTTCAGATGCGCCGCCTTTTTGCTGCCGCAAAACAAAAAGCGAGGGGGCTTCCCATCGGGAAGCCCCTCACAGTGGATCTTTGGTATCTCCGGGCAAATTACTTCTTGAAGATGATGTAAGCTGCGGGATCAGGCCGATGCCGCTGGTGGCAATGTTGATGGCCACGAAGTTGTAAGCGCAGCCGATGCCGTAGATGGCGCTGGTCACGTTCTTCTCACAGCCTGCCACAAAGGCGTCCAGACCGGTGTCCAGCCAGGTGTTGGGGTTCTTCTTGCGGTAATCACGGATCTCCGTGCTTGCCTTGTACCAGCCATAGGGCGGGATCAGGCAGCCAGCAGAGCCTGGGTCATGGTAGCGCCGCCTTCGGTGTAGGTCATCTCTTCCTGCGACAGAACATTGTACATTGCGGGAAGCATCATGGTCTTTTCCATAGTAACACTCCTTTTACACAAAACATATTCCATCAGTGCACCTGTTGTGCACTGCATCGTCGGGAGGCAAGGGCACTTACTTGCGCAGGATCAGCACCAGGCTTACGGGAGCCAGTGCGCACACCGTGACGGCCGACACGCCGTCGCGCAGGAAGTTGCTGGAGGACTTCTTCATATCGGCAGACAGGCGTCCAGGGCACGGCCGTAAACGGTAAAGACGTTGCCCTCTTTGTTGCCCGGCTGCTTGAGCCAGTCACGGGTCTGCTGGATGCCCCAGGCGTAGCTGGCAGCCAGCACGCCCGTGCCAACGATGGTGGCACCGGTACTATACAGGCCCAGCAGGGTGGAGATCACGCCGCCGCCCTGGGTATAGGTCATTTCGTTATCGGACAGCACTGCATAATCAGCAGGCAGATGCAGATCTTGTTTCATGGTATCACACACTCCTTTGAAGAAGCGCACCGTCCGCATTGACGGGCCGCTTCGTTTCCCTCAATGGTTCGGATGGAGAGAGACCCTCTCGCTACCCTCATTTTACAACAGGTGTTTGTTTTTTGCAAGGGGGTTCTGGGTAGAATGTGCAAAAATCGGAAAGGCGTATGAAAAAAACTGGAAAAGATTGTGAAAATAGCCTGCAATAATCTGACAAAATGCAAAAATGCCTGTGCCACGGCCAAAAAGCACGCGGCACAGGCAGAACAAACCGGGAAAACGCTCAGCCGGTCACACCGGCGCGGTAGAGATAGGGGTCGCTCTTGAAGCTGTCAAAGCTGTACAGCACCAGGATCTGCTCATAATCGTTGTCGGCGATCAGCTGGTCCAGACCAAAGTTGTAGTTGCGGAAGTCCACCACGTCGATGTCGGCGTAATTGGCGGTGAGGTAGGGCACGAAACAGTTGGCGTAGCTGTCCTTGATGACAAGGATCTTTCCGGTGCCGTCGCCCTGCACCCGGCTCAGGCCGTTGTTGCCGTGCAGGAACATGGCGTACTTGTCGTAGACGGTGAGCTTGTCGGTATCGTACAGGCCGGTGGTCTCGCCGTCTGTGGGCTGCCCGGCGGCCGTCACGTTGTAGATGGTCAGCTGGTTGGGCAGGTCGTACCAGGTGATGGTGTCCGGCACGGCGTTCCAGGTGCGGGCCTTGGAGTAGTGGGTGCCGTAGAAGCGATCGGCGGTCTGGGCCGTGTGGGCGGCGGTGTCAAAGGGTGTAAGACCCAGGGCAGTGCACAGCTGCTGGTAGGCATAATAAGCGCCCAGGCTCGTCCAGTGGTGGTCGGTGCGGTAATAGAGATACTCGCCCTTGTGGTCGGTCAGGGTGCCGCGCACATCCACAAAGCGGCCTCCGGCGGCCTGCACGGCGGCGCTGAGCGGATCAAGATACGTGTTCTCGTCCAGCAGGGGCGCGTTGGCAGGTACGTTCTCCGGGTAGATGTCCGATGCAGCCGGGGCCAGCAGTACATTCACCTTGCCGGGGTATCGCTGACAGAGGGATTCCACCGCAGAAGTATTCTTGGGCAGGGTGCGCTCCTCGCTGGAGAGCAGCCCGAAGGTGCGGGGGAACATCATGTGCTCCCTGCCAGCAGGATGCCGCCGTTCTGCTCTTTCTGCAGCAGGGTGGTCTCCACCATGCTCTGCAGGCTGATCCACTGGTCGCGGCCGAATACCTGATCCTTGACGTACTTGGTGTAGGCGGTAAAGTAGCTGTTCAGCCCCTTGGCCGAGAGCTGGGTGAGGGCCGGGCGCTGGCTGAGGGTGGTATTCTCCAGCTCACTGTAGGCCCGGTCCGGGGTGATCAGATCCAGTGCGAACAGCCCCACAAAGAACAGGGTGAACACGATCAGCACCGGGTAGTGCAGCAGGGAAGATCTTTTTGCATGCTTGTCCATGAGTCACACCTCCCTCAGAAGTTGAAGTACAGGAACGGGCTGTTGGTGCTGCCCACCACATAGGCAGTGGAGACCACCAGCAGCAACAGGATGGTGGCGCAGCGGGTGACGACATTGCGCCGCAGGGTGTTCCAGATCTTTTCGATCAGCGGGGTGCAGCAGATCGCACTGACGATGAGCAGGACGCCGTAGTTGCGCAGGAAATACAGCGGGGATACGCCGCCGGACGGGATGAACAGCTTCTGGAACAGCAGCCCGAAGCTCACGCCAGTGTCGTTGCCCACGAACATGGCCCAGCCCACCACCACGAGGAACAGGGTGTAGATGTGGGGCCACACTTTGCCCTTTTTGAGGTGGGGCAGCAGGAACAGCTTTTCGATGGCCAGCAGCACAAAGTAGTACAGGCCCCAGCAGATGAAGTTCCAGTTGGCACCATGCCAGATGCCGGTGAGCAGCTCCACAAGGAACAGGTTCAGGATCTGCCGCTTCAGGCCCTTGCGGTTGCCGCCCAGCGGGATATACACATACTCCCGGAACCAGCCGGACAGGGTCATGTGCCAGCGACGCCAGAACTCGGTGATGGAAGCAGAGATATACGGGTAATTGAAGTTTGCAGGGAAGTCGAAGCCCAGCATCTTGCCCATGCCGATGCCATCATGGAATAGCCGGAGAAGTCGAAGTACAGCTGCAGGCTGTAGGCGATGATGCCCAGCCACACCAGCGGGGTGGAGGCGTTGGCCAGCCCCACAAAGGTGGTGGAAGGGCTGGCGGCCACGCCGATGATGTCGGTCCACAAGGCACCGATGGCGTCTGCCAGCAGCACCTTCTTGGCCAGACCGAAGGTGAACAGGGTCATGCCCTCTTCGATCTGCGACAGGGTGTAGCGGTGCTTGTAGACGTGCAGCTGATTCGATACATCGCGGTATTTCACGATGGGGCCCGCAATGAGCTGCGGGAACATGACCACATAGGCACCAAAGTCGATGATGTTGCGCTCGGCCTTCACATCCCGGCGGTAGACATCAATGGAGTAGGACAGGGTCTGGAAGGTGTAGAAGCTGATGCCCAGCGGCAGGGTGCCGATGCCCTGAATCTCGGCAAAGGCCGTGCCCAGCAGGGCATTGGCGCTGCGCAGCACGAAGTTTGCATACTTGAAGTAGAACAGCATGCCCAGGCTGCCGATGAGGGCGATGAGCAGAAAGACTTTGCGCAGGGCGGGCTTTGCGTCAAAATGCTCAATGGCAAGGCCGCAGACATAGTTGATGAGGATGAGGCCACCATGACCGGGAAAAAACGGACCTCGCCCCAGCAGTAAAACACAAGGCTGCAGAGGAACAGCACGGTGTTCTTGAGCTTTGCGGGCGCAAGGTAGTACAGCGCCAGCGTGATGGGCAAAAAGCGGAACAGGAAAATAATGGTGCTGAAAACCAAAGCGTCAGCCTCCTTTGTGCTTGCTCAAAAAAAGCCGATGCCGCAGTGGCACCGGCTCGGATAAGATCAGATCAGCTGTTCAGTGCGCTGTCCACGGCGCTGTCCAGATCGGCAGTGCACTCGTTGGAAGCGATGGCCATGACCACGCGGTTGTCCTTGAAGGCGATGACAGCGTTCTCCACGTTGCTCTGTGCCTGTGCAAACTCGGCGTAGTTGCCGTAGAAAGCCACCTGGTCCTGCTGGTAGGCGGTCAGCTGGTTGGCAATGTCCTCGGCCTTGCCGTCGGCAGCTTCGATCACCAGCACCAGGCCGGCGTCGCCGTTGTCGTTGCTCTTCACGCCCTTGTAGCTCACCACGTCCTCGGCCTGCAGACCGAAGTCGTACTCAATGTTCATGGCGGCGATCTCAAACTGGTTGGAGATGGGGTCTGCCTGCAGCAGGGCGTTGTAGATGCCGTCCAGATCGGATGCACCGTTCTCTTCGGCAGCGGCGGAGCTCACGACGCTGGAAGCTGCCTGCGAAGAAGCAGCCGGGGCGGCGGAAGAAGCCGTGGAGGAAGAAGCGGAGGAGCCGCCGCAGCCGGTCAGCACAGCGGCAGACAGGATGGCGCAGACAGCCAGAGATGCGATTTTTGTGCGGTTTATCATAAATTATTCCTTCTTTTGTTGAAATCATTCGTTCGGTTGCGGGTGTGTGTGCGCACACCGGGCAGAACAGTATTATCTTACCATATCGGGGGGCAAAATGCAACGCGCAGGCACCTTTTGCCAGAGGGTTTTACACATTCTTAACCGGTGACGGACTGCCCGGCGGCCAGCTTCTGCAAAACGGCAATGGCATCCTCAAAGCACAGGCCGCTCTGGCTGATAAGGGCGGCGTTTTCCGGCCCCACATAGCGCCAGTGCCACGGCTCGTAGGTAATCTCGGTGACGGCTTCGGCCTCCTTGGGGTAGCGCAGGATAAAGCCGTACTCCACCGCGTGCTGGCACAGCCAGCGGAAGGCAGCGGTATTCTCAAAGCCCTCGTCCAGGCTGGTGTGCTCCGGGGTGTTCAGGTCGGCGGCAAGGCCGGTGGCGTGCTCGGAGTAGCCCGGCGGGTTCACGATGGTGGCCGCTTTGGCCCGGGCGTCGGCTTCGCTGCAGCCCTGGTCGCGGTAATACTGGGTCTTGTTGTTGTAAAGCCTGGTCTGGTAGTCCACACTGCGGTAGCCGCTCTGCATCCGGATGTCCACACCGTCCTTCGCAGCGGCAGCCTGCATGGCAAAAAAGGCATCGGCGGCCTCGGTCTGCAGGTCCTTGTTGATGGCGGTGGAAGAACCGCATTTTTTGGTGGTGATGGTGTAGCCGTCCGCCAGCTTGTGGGTGTGGTTCACCAGCACCATACGGGGGG
>ENA-OQHY01001277-OQHY01001277.1-human-gut-metagenome-genome-assembly--contig:-NODE-1277-length-10978-cov-2.019630_pt1 | contig 10978 bp, 11 predicted proteins | sample MGYA00242570_ERZ504733 | MGnify/ENA primary metagenome ERZ504733 (study PRJEB26092, sample SAMD00036219) | human gut metagenome | host: Homo sapiens | study: EMG produced TPA metagenomics assembly of...
TTCTATCAGTCGGCACTCAGCTTTGGCCATTTTCTGAAGCAGCTGGGGGATTATCCGGCCGAGAGTCTCTATGAGACGATTCCGAAGTTCCACGATACGGTGAAGCGTTTCCATGATTTCAAAGACGCACTGCGGAAAGATGTGAAGAACAGGGCAAGACTTTGCCGTGAAGAAATAGAGTTTGTACTGGCACGCGAGGATGACTGCGGTGTCCTTATGAAGCAGCTTGAGGAAGGAATACTTCCGCTCCGTGTGACGCACAACGATACCAAGCTGAATAACATTTTGTTTGATAAGAATACAGGAGAGGGACTGTGCATCATCGATCTGGACACGATCATGCCGGGACTTGCGGCAAATGACTTTGGTGACTCCATCCGGTTCGGGGCATCGACAGCGGAAGAAGATGAGAAGGATCTGAACAAGGTACACTTTGATATAGAGCTTTACCGCATCTACGTGAAAGGGTATCTGGAGATGGCAAAGGATGTACTGACACCGGCGGAGAACGCCAGTCTTCCGTGGGGAGCGAGACTTATGACACTGGAATGCGGCATGCGTTTTCTTGCTGACTTCCTCCAGGGCGATGTATATTTCAAAACAACTTATCCGGAACACAATCTTGTTCGGGCAAGAACACAGTTCAGGCTTGTAAAAGAGATGGAAGAACAGTTTGATCAGATGCAGGAAATCGTTGAGACGTTCTGAAAGTGAGAAAAAATTGTTGTAACTAAAATACAATTTAATTTTCAGTTTAAAGTTGACAGATAATAAAATGCATTTTATTATAAATATAAGTTTGATATATAAAGATAACGAAGAGAGTTAAAACGGAAGGAGAATTCAACAGATGTTAAACGATAATTTTGTGACATTTGAAATTGGAAAAGCAAAGCATATCGCACTCGTTGCCCATGATGGTAAGAAAAAAGAACTGATCGAATGGTGCGACAAGAATAAGGAAATCTTAAAAGGTCATTTCTTATGCGGTACAGGTACAACCGCACGTCTGATCGCAGAGAAGACCGGGCTTCCGGTAAAGGGATATAACAGCGGCCCGCTTGGAGGAGATCAGCAGGTCGGAGCGAAGATCGTAGAAGGACAGATCGACTTTATGATCTTCCTGTGGGATCCGTTAGAGGCACAGCCGCACGATCCGGATGTAAGAGCATTGTCCCGTATTGCCGTTCTTTACGATATCCCTACAGCTAACAATCTTGCAACAGCAGATTTTATGCTGAAGTCTGAATTTATGAATTCTACATATGAAAGAAAGGTAGAGAACTTTAACAAGACCATTCAGGACAGAGTGGAGAAGATGAAATAGAAGCTAAAGAGCAGCTGCGCATTCCGTAAAAAAGGAATCGCAGCTGTTTTTTGGCTTTTTTATATTTCTGCAAAATAAGATTGACATACGGTATCATCTGTGCTATTCTAACACTACAAACTTTAACACTTTAAAGCGCAACGCTTTAATGCAGATTAGCGAAGCAACAAGTAAAAAAGAAATGAGGAAAGTAGAGGAGAAAGGTTATGGCGATGAAATTATTGATGCTGGTGATATTTTTTGCAATTATGGTATCGGTTGGCATCTATGCAAGAAAGCATGCGACAAGTGTAGACGGTTATGTGTTAGGGGGGAGATCGGTAGGCCCGTGGCTTACAGCATTTGCGTATGGTACGTCATACTTTTCAGCGGTTGTATTTGTAGGATATGCAGGTCAGTTCGGATGGAAATACGGTCTTGCGTCGACATGGATCGGAATCGGAAATGCGATCATTGGAAGTCTGCTGGCATGGGTGGTACTTGGAAGACGTACCAAGGTAATGACACAGCATCTGAATTCCAAGACGATGCCGGATTTCTTTGGTGAGAGATATGGAAGTAAAGGCGCTGAAGATTACGGCTTCAGCGATCGTATTCATATTCCTGGTGCCGTATACAGCTTCTGTATACAATGGGTTGTCAAGATTGTTTGGAATGGCATTTAACATTCCTTATAAATATTGTGTAATCGGAATGGCAGTATTTACAGGAATCTATGTTATCCTCGGTGGATACATGGCTACGGCGATCAATGATTTTATTCAGGGAATCATTATGCTGGGCGGCATTGTTGCAGTCATCCTGGCAGTATTAAATGGTCAGGGCGGATTTATTCAGGCAATTAAGACCATGGCAGAGATCCCAAGTGATGTACCGGTGACAATGGGACAGCCGGGAGCATTTACTTCATTCTTCGGGCCGGATCCGTTGAATCTTCTTGGAGTGGTCATCCTGACTTCTCTTGGAACATGGGGACTTCCGCAGATGGTTGGAAAATTCTATGCGATCAAAGATGAAAAATCCATCAATACGGGAACGGTGATCTCTACATTATTTGCGATCGTGATCTCCGGAGGATGCTACTTCCTCGGAGGATTCGGAAGACTGTTTGATGCACCGGAACTGCACGATGAGGCGGGCAATATGATCTTTGACGGAATCATCCCGCATATGTTGTCAACACTTCCGGATATCCTGATCGGTATTGTAGTAGTATTGGTATTATCCGCTTCCATGTCAACACTGGCTTCACTGGTACTGACATCCAGCTCGACGCTGACACTGGATTTCTTAAAAGATAATGTAGTGAAAGATATGAGCGAGAAGAAACAGGTACGTACGATGCAGGTGATGGTTGTGTTCTTTATTGTATTGTCGGTAGTGATCGCAATGGATCCGCCTACATTCATCGCACAGCTGATGGGAATTTCCTGGGGAGCACTTGCCGGAGCGTTCCTGGCACCATTCATGTATGGTCTCTACTGGAAAGGCGTGACAAGAGCTGCTGTATGGGCCAGCTTTGCGGCAGGTGTCGGGATTACGGTTCTGAATCTGTTCTTCCACTTTATTGCATCACCGATCAATGCAGGAGCGGTTGCAATGGTAGCAGGACTGATTGTAGTACCGGTAGTGAGCGTGCTTACACCAAAGCTTAAGAAGGACAGAGTGGATGAGATCTTTGCTGCTATGATGAAAAGGTTACGATCACCAAGAAACGTTCGTTGGAACAGAATTAGTGGAAATAATCTGAAAAATCAAATATATTAAAAAACATCAAGTGAAGTGATTAAAATTATCACTTCCTTTTTGTGTGGGGATGTGTTAGGATATAAAAGTATTAAAAATGAACAATAAAGTTGATGAATATTATTGTTGGTTTGGCAACGATGATTTGAAATATGAGGCAAAAGGAGTGGAGCTTGAATTATGAAGAATTATCAGAAATATGAGAAAAGTTATTTTATGCCGCCGGAGGTCACATATGACTGGGCGAAAAAAAGATGCGGTAGAACAGCCTCCGAAGTGGTGCAGCGTAGACTTAAGAGATGGTAATCAGGCGTTGATCGAGCCGATGAGTCTGGATGAAAAGCTGGAGTTTTTTCCAGATGTTGGGTAGATATTGGATTTAAGGAGATCGAGGTTTGGATTCCCGGCTGCTTCCGAGACAGAATATCAGTTTATGAGAACCCTGATCGAAAAAGACATGATTCCGAATGATGTAACGGTCCAGGTACTGACACAGGCAAGAGAGCATATCATCAAGAGAACATTTGAAGCTGTAAAGGGAGCACCTCATGCAGTGATTCATTTATACAATTCTACCTCTGTTGCACAGAGAGAGCAGGTGTTCAGAAAAGATAAAGAACAGGTAAAACAGCTTGCGATCGACGGGGCAAAATTACTTCTGAAGCTTGCAAGTGAGACAGACGGTAACTTTACATTCGAATACAGCCCGGAGAGTTTCCACGGAACAGAAGTGGACTATGCGGTAGAAGTGTGCAATGCGGTGCTGGATGTATGGCAGCCGACAGCTGATAATAAAGCGATCATCAATATTCCTACAACGGTAGAAAACGCAATGCCGCATACATTTGCTTGCCAGTTAGAGTATGTACATAAGCATCTGAAACACAGAGAGAATGTTGTACTTTCCCTGCATCCGCACAACGACAGAGGATGCGGTGTGGCGACAGCGGAGCTTGGTATCCTTGCAGGTGCCGACCGTATCGAAGGTACACTGTTCGGAAACGGAGAACGTACCGGTAACGTTGACATTATTACACTTGGCATGAATATGTATTCCCAGGGTGTAGATCCGGGACTTGATTTCTCGAATATGAAAAAGATCCGTGAGACTTATGAACGCCTGACAAGAATGCAGGTATACGACCGTCAGCCATATTCCGGAGATCTGGTGTTCACAGCATTTTCGGGATCTCATCAGGATGCGATCGCGAAAGGTATGGCATGGAGAGATGAGAAGAAATGTGACAAATGGACGGTTCCATATCTGCCGATCGATCCGAAGGATGTCGGTAGAGAATACGATTCAGACGTTATCCGTATCAACAGCCAGTCCGGTAAGGGCGGCGTAAATTACATCTTAATGCACAGCCACGGAATCAATCTTCCAAAGGCAATGCGTGAAGAAGTAGGATATATGGTAAAAGATGTATCGGATAAAGCACACAAGGAGCTGACACCGGATTGGGTATACCAGATCTTCTCAGATCATTATATTAATACAAAATCCATCTTCCATATCGACGAGTGCCATTTTAAACAGGTAGATGGAATCACTGCGGAAGTGACGATCAATCATGCAGGAGAGAGCAAAGTGATCACTTCGAATGGAAACGGACGTCTGGATGCAGTAAGCAATGCGATCAAGCAGTATTTTAACATCAGCTATGAATTATCCTTCTATGAGGAGCATTCGCTTACAAAGGGGTCTTCTTCTAAGGCTGTGGCTTATGTGGGAATTATCTGCAACGGAAAGACATTCTGGGGTGTAGGAATCGATCCGGATATCATCAGAGCTTCCATTGAAGCCTTGATCGTTGCGGTAAATAAGATTGAAGAACTTGGGAGTGCTAATGCATGTACGGATGCAAGAATGATCGAGATTATGAATTATGTACAGGCGAATTATATTGACATTACATTAGATGACCTGGCAGAAAACTTCTTCCTGTCCAAACCTTATCTGTCAAAATACATTAAGGAAAAATCCGGAATGACATTTGGGGATCTGGTGAAGAAGATCCGCATGAAGAAAGCGAAAGCACTGCTCAAGAGCAGCAATATGACGGTTGAGAATATTGCAATGTCGGTAGGATATCAGAATGTGGAACATTTTAACAGACTGTTCAAGAAAGCTTATGATATGACTCCGATGCAGTTCAGAAATCAAAAATAGAATAAAAGATGAAAAGTGACGGGGATGTGCCGGGAGGTGCATCCCTTTTTCTGCGGCATAAGGTATGGTGTGCTTTTGAATGAAGGAATAAGGATGTATAAAAGTTGTAAAATTTAACAATATAAGAAAATTGAAAATATATATAGAAAAGATAGGAATCGGGACAGATTTCATGTATAATATGTAATAGACTATACAGAAAACATGATTGGGAGGAAGAGATAGAAATGTTAAAGTACATATTGATGATCCTTGGCGGTGTGATTTTTATCGCAGGATACTACTTCATGCAGCAGAATGAAGGCAGGGGGAAGACGATGATGTTCTATTCGTTGTTTACTTATGCCGGACTGACACTGGTGATCCTTTCTGGGGCAAGAGTTCTGGATCCTTTCTTTGAAGGACTCGGAAAGAACGGGGAGATGATTCAGCTGGCAGTAGAAGTTGCCTGCTTTGTATTGGTGCGGAATTACTTCTGAAGCTGCATTCGAAGACCAGAAAGAGATCGGGACAAAGAAGAATATTACACCACGTGGATCCGGAGATTCATTCAGTGCGAAGGCAAATAAGAAAGAAAGCACGAAGAAGACGAAGAAAAATAATAATCAGATTAAAAGAAGTTACAGTACAGGGAATAAAAAGTATCGTAAAAATAAGACTTGCATAAGCAAGTCTTATTTATGTACGGTATTTAATTCACGAATTATTTACCTTCAACCATCCTGTCGAACTTCTTAGTAAATGCTAACATGATAACTCCGCAGGCAACGATGATGAGTGTAACAACACCATATGCTTTGACGAAGTCGAAGTTTCCGAGCCAGTTATAAAGTGGTCCGTAAGCTTTACCAGAGAAGAAGATGATCAGTGGCCATACACCAAGCATTGTTCCAAGAAGTTTCTTTGGAGCATATTTGCTGATGAAAGCATTTCCAAGTGGTGAGAAGATAACCTCTCCAAGTGACATACATACAGATGCCAGGATGATTACCCAGATACCAACTGGATCTTTTGTTCCCTGTCCTGAAAGTGCAGCGGCAAGAACCATAGATCCTGTACAAAGACCAAGGATGATAATTCCGATAGCAGTCTTTGTGAACATTCCCCAGTCACCCTGTGGACGCTGTCTCATCTTAGCCCAGATACCTGCGAAGATAGGGCAAAGAATGATACAAAGAAGTCCGTTCATTGAGTCGAACCAGGCAGTAGGCATCTCGAAGGAACCGATGTTCCAGTTAGCCCATCCAGATCCTCCCTGAGATACTGGACCGAATTCATAGTAAACAGGCATGTAAGCCATGTACCAGATCAGCCAGAAGATACCAGAGAATACGGTTACGATCAGAATTGCGATAACACGGTTTCTCTCAAGCTTCGTAAGTGGTGCATTGTCCTTTTCTTTGTCTGCTTTTTCAACATTCTCAGAACGGTTATCAACAAGGAATGGTTTCTTTCCGGCATCGCCGAAAGATTTCATTCCAACGAACCACCATACACAGTCGATAAACAGGAAGATTCCGCAAATAAGGAACATTGTACGGTATCCAGCGTTTGTACCAACCAGTGAAAGGAATGTAGTACCACAGAATGATCCGATGTTAACGAACATGTACTGTAAATTGAATACAGTATCAAGTTCATCCTGGTCAGCTAATGGGAAGAGACGTCCGTTGATACCGGATACGTTTCCTTTGAAGAAACCAGTACCGATAGAAACGAGGATAATCATTACCCACATCATTGCGATACCATTGGCTTCTGTTGCTCTCCAAGCACACAGATAACCAAGACCCATAAGGATCTCACCAACAGGAACAAGGATACGAGGACTAATCCAACGGTCAGCGATATATCCACCGATGATAGGTGTGATATAAGTAAATGCTACCAGGTTAGAACTCATTGCAGCACCAACAGATTTGTCAAGTCCAAGACCACCGTGAGCCGCTGTGGCTACGATAAAGATCGACAGCCCCCATTTAGCTGCATAGTATGCAAGTCTTTCAAATGAGTAGGTCAGACAGCACACATAGAAACCAAATGGTAATTTCTTTTTAGTGTTCTCCATGAGATTCACCCTCCAATATAAAATTTTTCTTTGGTTTTAACAATACGAGGAAAAACCTCTCATGTATAAAACTCTCAACGCAGTTAATCTTATCACAAACTAGACTAAAGTACAACTAATTGTTTAAGAAAAAGTTAAGGTTTTTTATATTTTGTTAGGAATATATATGTTGAAATGTAATAAAACGACCATGTATAGCCGGATAATGTAAGCAAAAATATATAAATGATAATAGAAATCAAAAATAAACAGAACCGGTTATAGAGAAACTCCATAGAGAGAACGCGTAGAAGAGTTTATAGATAATTTACAAATAATTATAAAGGATGTTCTTGAATAATCAACTATATAAGGATATAATAAGACACATATTTTGTAAAGGGGAAAATGATATGGCAAATTATTACCGTGTGGCTTATAAGGAGTCAAAGAACACGCTGAAACAGATCTGTGAACTTTTCCGTGTGGACAGCAGTGATATTACGATTAAGTTTATAGTGACGGTGATGGGACCGCTTGTGTTCTATTTTATGTGTAAATATGGAAACCCGGGAGGCGGTACGCCGGGAGGAATGACTTTTTTTGTCATAAAGTTTATTGTAGTCTGGGCACTGGCATTTGTTGCGGCAGTGATACTGAACAGAACGATCTGGAGAAAGGTGTTATCGACAACGGCAGTCGGAGATGCGGAAGAGCAGTTTGACAGACGATGCAGATTGAACGGTGGACCGGTGAGTTCCGAAATCCACTTTTTTTGACGATCACTTTGACAGTGTGACTGCGAAAAAGACAAGATCATTTTCGTACAAAGATGTCACCAAGATCCTGGAGACGAAAGAGGCATTCGGTGTCGTTGTGAAGGCTGATCCCGAGACGGTCGGATCGGCGAGAGCGATGATCGGATTTCCCAAGACTGCACTGGAAGGAAACAATACGGATGAACTGGCAGAATTTCTTCTGGAAAGATGCAGGAATATGAAGAGAAAAAAAAGTGAAGAAGTTTTAGAACGGAATACTGCAGATGAAAAGGCTATGTGCGTACGGAACAAAGTACGGGGACACATAGCTTTTTTTAATTTATGCAGGATTTATACGGGTCGTCAAGTATTTAACAAAAAACAATGTAAAGGTATTGCGTTAAAGTGCCAAAAACAGTATAATATGATTGGAAAAAATTTGGTTTTACTTTTCAACATGGAAAAAACAGAAAAACCCAATTTGAAATAATGAAAATGGAGGGCTAGACTATGGGCAACATGGCAGCAGACAATGCAGCAGGTAAGAGAATCAACAGTTTACTTGATGCAGGCAGTTTTGTTGAGATCGGTGGAGCAGTAACAGCAAGAACGACTGATTTTAACATGCAGGAAAAAGAAACTCCGGCAGACGGTGTGATCACCGGATATGGAGTGATCGATGGAAATCTGGTATACGTATACAGCCAGGACGCCACTGTTTTAAATGGCGCGATCGGCGAGATGCATGCAAAGAAGATTTCTAATATCTATGATATGGCAATGAAGATGGGAGCACCGGTCATCGGACTGGTTGACTGTGCAGGATTCAGACTTCAGGAAGCAACAGATGCATTAGAAGCATTTGGAAAGCTTTATCAGAAGCAGTCAATGGCTTCCGGAGTGATCCCTCAGATCACAGCAATCTTCGGAACATGCGGTGGTGGACTTTCTATCGTACCGGCTCTGACAGATTTTACATTTATGGAAGCAAAGAACGGTAAATTATTTACCAATACTCCGAATGCAATTCCTGGAAATGACATTTCCAAATGTGATACATCTTCTGCGGCATTCCAGAGCGAGACAACAGGTCTTGTGGACGGAACAGGGTCAGAAGAAGATATCCTTGCAGACATCCGTTCTCTTGTATGTATGTTACCGTGTAACAATGAAGAGGATTCTTCTTATGAAGAATGTAACGATGATCTGAACCGTGTATGTGCAGACCTTGCGAATGCAAAAGAAGACACAGCGATCGCTCTTACAATGATTTCTGATGACAACATCTTCTGTGAAGTGAAGAAAGCATATGCAAAAGATATGGTGACTGGATTCATCAAACTGAATGGTATGACTGTTGGTGCAGTTGCTAACCGTTCGAAAGTATATAATGAAGAAGCTGAAGTGGAGGCTGAATTTGACGGCTCACTTTCTGCTGACGGAGCTGAAAAGGCTGCAGAATTCGTACAGTTCTGTGACGCATTCAACATCCCTGTACTGACACTTACAAACGTAAGCGGATTTACAGCAAGCAAATACGATGAGAAACGTATCGCAAAATCAGCAGCAAAACTTACTTATGCATTTGCAGAATGCAACAGTACCGAAGGTAAATGTTGTGATCGGTAAAGCATTCGGAAGCGCTTATGTGACAATGAACAGCAAGGCAGTCGGAGCAGATATGGTATATGCATGGCCGGATGCAGAGATCGGAATGATGGATGCAAACCAGGCAGCTAAGATCATGTATGCGGATGCTGATGCAGCAACCATCAGAGAGAAAGCAGCAGAATATAAGAATCTGCAGTCAAGCCCATTATCAGCAGCGAAAAGAGGATATGTGGAGTACGATCATCGAAGCAGCAGATACAAGAAAATATGTGATCGGCGCATTTGAGATGTTATTCACAAAAAGAGAGGATCGTCCGGCAAAGAAACACGGTACGGTTTAGAGAGGTGAGGCAAAGTGAAGAAAAAAATAAGCGTATTACTTTGTGTGCTTGTCGCAATGCTCTGCTTTACCGCTTGCGGAAGTAAGAAAGAAAATCTTCAGTATGATAAATCAACGATCACACAGGCAACAGATTTTCTGATCGAGTATTGCAACAGTGCAGATGCAGATACTATCGAACAGTGGAACAAGATGACAGATTTTCAGATCGAATCCCAGCTGAACCAGGCGGGTGTTCCATTTACAAAAGATAGTTTCCTTGCAGCTCTGGATGCATGGCAGCAGGGAACAAAAGAGTGTGGGGAATATGTAAGCCACGGTGATTACAAATTCGAACCATCCTCTGATGAACTGAAAGTAACGGCCAGTGCAAAATTCAAAGACCGTGATGCAGACATTACATTTGTTTTTGATGAGGACCTTTATCTGGACAGTACAACGATCGATGCACATTACAGCATCGGTGAGATCATGGAAAAAGCAGGACTGAATACAATCCTTGGAATGGGTACCGTATTCGTAATCCTGATCTTTATCTCAATTCTGATCTCCCTGTTCAAATACATTCCTGCACTTGAAGAAAAATTCAAGAACAAAGGAAAAGCAGAAAGCACACAGGAAGCAGCTCCGGCTCCGGCAGCAGTTGCAGTACCTGTAGTAGAAGAAGCATCGAATGATGATGAACTGGCAGCAGTTATTTCCGCAGCGATCGCTGCTTATGAAGCAGAAGCCGGTGGAAGCACAGACGGCTTCGTAGTAAGAAGCATCAAGCGTCGTCCATCAAATAAGTGGCACGCATAATTAATTAGGAGGATGAATTCAATGAAAAATTATACAATCACAGTGAATGGCAATGTATAATGTGTGAAATTGCCTGTTGTTGTCTGCCCATTTACAGATAAATTTCGCAAGCGGTCTGGATTCCTCGGCAAAGGATTCTATTGTATGAACAAACTGAAGATTTTTCCCGTATTTA
>ENA-OQHY01001278-OQHY01001278.1-human-gut-metagenome-genome-assembly--contig:-NODE-1278-length-10972-cov-1.821024_pt1 | contig 10972 bp, 10 predicted proteins | sample MGYA00242570_ERZ504733 | MGnify/ENA primary metagenome ERZ504733 (study PRJEB26092, sample SAMD00036219) | human gut metagenome | host: Homo sapiens | study: EMG produced TPA metagenomics assembly of...
AATTTTTTTTAAAAAGGGGACTGCTGCCTTATTTCCAAGACTGCAATCCCTCTCTTTATTATTTATGCCAGACCATGTACTTCAAGCCAATGGTCTAATGTTTCTTTATTGCTCTTAATTCTTCTTGCACGAATCTGGAATACAATCAATGTAAGCAAATTAAATACTACAAACCAGATAAGCAGATAAATCACTGCGTTCATAATACTTTCGCCACCTGCGATTGTGCTTCTGAATGCCTCTACTGTATAAGTAAACGGTACCCAGTCATGCAAATATTTTACAAAGTCACCGGAAACTTCAAGCGGGTAAGTACCAACTGAACCTGCCAGCTGAATTACCATAAATACCAACATTAAGAAACTTCCGACTTTTCCAAGTGAGTTTGTGAAGAAGTACATAATTGACATAAATGTCACACTTGCCACACAAACAAACGCTAATGTCTTGCCAACTTCAATTGGTGTAAATCCATCAAATACATGCAGTAATGCAATCATTACAAGACCCTGTAATAAAGCAATTGTATAAAGTACAGAGGCTTTGCTAATCCACCAGGAGAATCCTGATTTCAATTTGCCTTTGTAACTTGTCAGAGGATACATCAAACTAAATGCGATACATCCAACCCAAAGACCAACAGACATCATATATGGTGCCATTGCGTGTCCGTTGTTTTCTACGGTTGTAATCTTTGTTTCACTTGCCTCTACCGGGCTTGAGAACATGTCATAAGTATTGTCGTCTGCCTTGGTCTCTTTGACTTCTTTTGCTCCATCAGCAAGGCTTGTTGCCAATGTGTCACTTCCATCATAAACTTGATCAAGACCATCGCCTAATTCTTCACTTCCGTCACGAAGCTGTCCGGCTCCGTCACTAATTTGTGCTGCTCCATCACTCAACTGGCTGACACCGTTAAGCAGTGTACTATTATTTGCTACCAGCTGTTTTGTTCCGGATACTAAGGTTGTTGTTCCATCTTTTAACTGACTTGCGCCATCATAAAGCTGTCCGCTTCCGGAAGATAACTGTTTTGCTCCGTCATCTACCTGTTTGATTCCGCTTGAGAGTGTTCCCATTCCGTCATCTAAACTTCCGGCTCCATCGTCTAACTGTTTGACTCCGTCTACCAGTGTCGGTACAGCGGATTTCAAAGTTCCAGTTCCTTCACTTAAGCTGCCTGCTCCATCGTCTACCTGGCTGATTCCTGCTGCAAGGGTTCCCATTCCGGTATCTGCTGCTTCTGCACCTGCGCTTAATGCTTTTGCACCGGTGTTTGCACTCTGGATACCTGCTAAAAGCTGAGATGCACCGCTCTGGATTCCGCCTAAGGCTTCTGACTTAAACTGAGTTCCGCCTGCTGCTGCCTGCTGGATTCCTGCTGTCAGTGCCGGACTCTGTTCTGCAAGCTGTTTTGTTCCGGCTGCCAGTGTCTGGTTCCCGGAAGAATCTGAGTACTTAATGCACTGTTAATTGTTGAAATTCCAGTTGTAAGTGCCGGTGCCTGTGCTGTAATCTGCTGAACACCACCTGTATAACTATTTACACCAGTTTTTAAACTGTCACTTGCTGATTTCAATTTATCAACCGTAACCATTAACTGTTGTAACTGTTCTGCGCTTACTTCTGCCTGTGCAGAAGTTGAAGTGTTTGTTGTTGTAGTTTCAACGCCTGCCACTTTGTCAAGCTGTGCACTTGCATTATCGGCTGCTGATGAAACGTTCTGGCTTGCACCTCTAAGTGTTTCTGCTGCACTTGCACTCTGGGATGCTGCATTTGCAAGCTGGCTGTTTGCATCATTTACAGATGCTGCATTTGCATTCGCTGCTGCAATCGCCTGATTTGCAATGTCTGCTACCTGATTGATATCACCATTTGCAACGGCTGTTGCCAGTGCTTCTGATAATCCATCAACTGAAGTAACCGCTTCCTGATTGGTGCTGATGCTTCCTACACTGTCTGCTGCTGATGAAAGTGCATCTGCCTGACTCTTTAATCCATTCACTGCATCTTTTGCACCAGATACATCTACGCTGACTTCTTTTGTTGTGCTCTGTGAAGTCTCGTTTGCTGAAGCAGTTGTTCCTGCCATCTGATGAAGCATTGCGGAAAGCTGGCTAAGACCATCATTAATTCCTGTTGCTCCTGCTACAAGCTGTTTGGAGTTTACTCCATCTGTTCCATTTACTTTTTCAAGTCCTGCCTGTAATGCTTTTGCACCACTTTCTGCACTTGATGCTCCTGCAGTTACCTGCTCGAGTCCTGCCGAAAGCTGAGATGCTCCATTATTTAAAGCTGTGGAAGATTCCGGAAGACTTGCTGTGCTTTCCTGTAACTGGTTTAATCCTGCACAAAGTTTTGCCATTGCCTGATCTGCTGTGCTGATTCCCATTGTCAGAGAAGTTCCACCAGCCTCAAGCTGCTCTGTTCCGGCTGCAAGCTGACTTGCTCCAGTTTTTAAACTAGCTGTTCCAGTTTTTAATTTTCCAGAACCATCAACTAACTGAGAAGTTCCACCCTTTAACTGAACTGCGCCATCTGCAAGTGCATACACACCATCCTGTAAGGTTGGCACCTGTCCGTTTAACTGGTCAAGTCCGGTCTTTAATGCACTGGAACCATCTTTTAACTGGCCGGAACCAGATACTAACTGAGAGGTTCCAGATGCAAGCTGTGCGGTTCCGGTTTTCGCAGTTGCAATACCGTCTTTTAACTGACCTGCTCCACTGTCGAGCTGTGTTGCTCCGCTTCCAACCGTGCTGACACCGTCTACATACTGTTTTAATCCAACTTCAAGTGTATCACTGCCATCTTTAAAAGTAAGTGAACTGTCTGCTAAAACATTCAGATTCTCGGAAATGGTATTATTTCCATCGACCAACTGTGTAACTCCGTCTTTTAATTCTTCAGAGCCGTCTGCTGCTTCCTGCATTCCATCTCCAACGGTTACAATCTGATCAAATACAGTTTCTACATAAGTCTTTGTTACCTCTTCGGCCACACTGTTTTTAATCTTTTCCATTGCAGTTTCACTCATTTTAGAAGCAATGTAGTTCGTTCCCGGATTGGTATCATAATCAAGTTCCATTTTCTGAGGTTCTTCATCCATAACTGTGGATGCATTTTCTGAGAAATCTTCCGGAATCGTAATTACCATGTAATAAGTTCCGTTTTTTAAACCTCTGGCTGCTGTCTCCTGGTCTACAAAGTTAAAACAAAGAGAATCCTCATCTTTCAGCTTATCGACTAATTCCTCTCCGACTTTGAGTTCCTTGTCATTGTAGGTCACCGGTTTATCTTTATTGACTACCGCTACCGGAAGTTTATCAAGATTTCCATACGGGTCCCACATTGACCCCAGAAAAAGTGTGGTGTAAATCGTCGGTATTGCAATAACAGCAATTACAACCACTAAAAGCAACTTATTCTTGAACAAGCTTTTCCACTCTTTCCTTAGCATACACATTCCCCTTTCCTTATTCAGTTTTCTCTTTCGGATATTTGTTATCTTTGAAATGCTTATCATTTCTAAAAGATATTGATAACTCTGTTTCTTTCTACGTCAAATCGCTTATCCGATTTCGATTTGTTTAACGTACTTTAAATAGTTTAATAGATATTGTGTTGATTTTTTCTTCATGATGAATTATACTAAAGGTGCAACAGTGATACAACCATCAATAACTAGTTTTTATGTACATTAATAGACATTTTTATCATTTATGTTGCTTTTTCTTCAAAAACATGAGAGGAGTCTTATATATGGAAAAGAAAACTGACCGAAGAGTCCGAAAAACCAAAGCTCAACTTCGTGCCGGACTTGCGAAATTGATGCAGACGAAAAGTATCAAAGAAATTACGGTAAAAGAATTAGTTGATGAAGTTGATATTAACCGTTCTACTTTTTATCTTCACTACACAGATATTTACCAGATGTTAGAATCAATCGAGGATGAGCTTGAGGGGGAAATCAATCAGATTGTAAATAATCATCCTGTGGATTCTTATTACAAAGAAAGTTTCCCTATGATTAAGGAAATTTTAGAAGTATTATGGGATAACCGCGATATCTGCAATGCCCTGCTTGGTTCAAATGGAGACATGGCATTTGTGCTTCGTATGGAATCTATTATTTCACAACACAGCCTGCATGTTCTGACTACAACATTTGCTACAGACGTAACCAATATTAAATATGCTTATGCCTTTTGTCTGACCGGTTGTGTAGGTATGGTCAAATCCTGGCTGGAATCTGGGGATACTACAGATACCCCACTTCAAATGGCAGAATTGACTTATCATCTGATTATGAATGCACTTAAAGATATCAAACGACTGCCAAGTACAACTTTATAACTTAAATCAAACATATACGCAAAAAGTTCAGAAGAATTTTGTTTCTTCCGAACCTTTTCTTGTTTCTTTTTCATTTTTTAAAAATCAAATGTCGCCGTTTTCGTATTTCCCATATTCCATTTATTTCGAAGGGTCACATACAATTCTGCATTTGTTGCTTCCACATAAGGTTTTACATAGAATACTGCTCCCAGACCACAGGTCACTGCACCAAGCAGTCCCCAAAGAATAAACGATAAATCCAGCACAAAGGTATTCATCTTTTCTCCATCCATCATCTCACGGCTGATGCGGATTGCATCCCGATAATTGATATCCGGCTGTTCCGCCAGAATATACGGAACCATGCGGTAAGAATAAGATTTTACAATTCCTGGAATCACAAGCAACAGCGTCCACAAGAAAATATATAAATTCTGCATAAACATTACTAAAGCTACATTTACAAAATTTCCATTCTGGAATCCAAAACCAATTTTTGAGACAGGAGCATTATAATCTCGATTTTCAATAAAAAAGCGAACTGCTCCAACCATCAATACGTTTAATACAAAAATCTTTAAAATCAGGGCAAATAATGTAACTCCACCCACAATCGGCAGTGAAATATCTGCGGAATAACTGCTGTCATTTATGACACCGTTTACTGTGCTTTTGACATCATACCCGCCACCTATCGAAGCTGTCGCAATTGTAATCATCAAACCTGCTAAGACAGATGCTGCGTAGTTTCTATGAAGGCAAAGTTTTCCTCTTTCTTTTAAGTCTGCTCTCGTCCACATAAAAATTCCTTTCTAGCGTTAAATCTCTGCTGTAGCTTCTCTCAGCCATTCTTTTTCTTCTTTGTTTTCCAACAATGGCTCTACTACTTCATACACATGTTTATGATATTCATTTAACCATTTTAATTCCGTTTCTCCCAAAAGTTCCGGAATGATTGCTTCTCGTTCAAATGGCACAAGCGTTACGACTTCAAAGTTCATAAACTGTGCGTAATCATTTTTCTCTGCTTTTTTACATATCAACAGGTTTTCACAGCGGATTCCGTATTTTCCTTCCAGATACAGTCCTGGTTCATCGGAAATTAACACGCCTTCTTCAAGCGGAATCATTCCGCCCGGACGGACTCCACTGTTCCAGTTAATATTCTGTGGTCCTTCATGCACATTTAAGAGATATCCGACTCCATGTCCGGTTCCGTGATTGAAATCCAGTCCCGCATCCCACAGTGCACCTCTTGCCAGTATATCCAGATGTGCACCGCCTACGCCATACGGGAATTTTGCCATTGCCAGACGAATATTTCCTTTTAATACAAGCGTAAAATGTTTTTTCTCTTCTTCGCTTAACGGTCCTACCGCAATCGTTCTTGTGATATCCGTTGTTCCCTGCCAGTACTGTCCGCCGGAATCAATCAGGAAAAATCCTTTTGGTTCCACTTTTGCACAGTCCTCTTTTGACGGTGCATAATGACACATTGCAGCGTTTGATCCATAAGCACAGATTGTTTCAAAACTTAAATCCAGACAGTCTTTATCTTCTTCACGAAACTCTCTGCTTTTTTCTGCAGCATTGTACTCATCTACTGTTCCCTCCGGCACAGTTTTCTTTAACCAGTAAATAAATCTGCACATTGCTCTTGCATCTTTGATGTGCGCAATGCGTTCATTTTCCATCTCAACCGCATTTTTCATTGCTTTTGCCGGTTTGGTCGGATTCATCGCATTGACTGTGGTAACTTCTTCTGGCAGATTTTCAAATAATGTATAGTTTACTACACCTTCATCTAATAAAATCTTACTGTCTTTTGCAAGTGTTTTTACTTCTTCATAAATCGCAAAGTATGGGCGGAGTACCACTCCGGCTTTTTCTAATTCGTTCTTGATTTCATCAGAAACCACGCCATCCTGCACATAGAAAGTGACTTCGTCTGCTTTCACAATGACATAAGAAAGCACAACCGGATTGTAAATAATATCATTTCCGCGAATGTTTAACAGCCATGCGATATCGTCCAGACTGGATAAGATGTGCACGTCAGCTTCATATTTTTTCATTGCTCTGCGCACCATCTCGATTTTTTCTTCTCTGGATATTCCAACATATTTTATATCCACAAGATAAGCCGGTTCTTTGGACAGTTCCGGACGGTCATTCCAGATGCCGTCTAATAAGTCTTCCTGACAATAGAACCGTCCTTCTTTGTCTTCCATCATTTTCTTGTATGCTTTTCCCTGTGACACGCTGATGACTCTTCCGTCGCAGGCAAGGCAGGAACCTTTTGCCAGGTTCATTTCCAGAAATTCATAGACTGTCGGAACGCCCGGTTCACGCATCTTCGATTAAAGTAACTCCGGTATCTTCAAGTTCTTTCGCTGCCTGGATAAAATATCTTCCGTCTGTCCATAAATATGCCTGGTCATCGGTTACAAGCAGTGTACCTGCTGAACCACTGAAACCAGAAAGCCATTTTCTGGCTTTAAAATAATCCCCTACATATTCAGACTGATGAAAATCTGCTGTAGGAACCAAATACATATCAATGTTTAATTCCTGCATTTTTTCCTGTAATTTCAGGATTCTTTCTCTGTTCTCACTCATGTTAAAAACTTCCTCTCTTGCTTCTGTCTCTTACTTCTATTTACTGAATTCCTTTCATAGTAAGGGAAATTCGCTTTTTCTTTTCATCCACACTTAACACTTTGACTTCCACGATGTCTCCAACGCTGACTGCTTCAAGTGGATGTTTGATATATCGGTCTGTCATCTGTGAAATGTGTACCAGTCCGTCCTGATGTACTCCGATATCTACAAATGCACCAAAGTCGATGACATTTCGCACTGTACCTTTTAAATCATGCCTTCTTTTAAGTCCTTCATATCAAGCACGTCAGTACGAAGCACCGGTTTTGGCATTTCTTCTCTTGGGTCACGTCCTGGTTTTCCAAGTTCTTTTACGATATCACGAAGGGTCATTTCTCCCGTTCCAAGAGACTCTGCCATCTTTCTATAATCTTTTACATAAAATGCACCATGACCTTTGAAAATATCCTCTGCAGTTGTTCCCATATTTTCCAGAAATTTTTCTGCTACTTCATAACTTTCCGGATGCACACTGGTTGCATCAAGCGGATTGCTTCCCCCTGTAATACGAAGGAAACCTGCACACTGTTCAAACGCTTTCGGTCCTAATTTTGGTACTTTTAAAAGTTCTTTTCGACTCTCAAAACGTCCATTTTCCTCACGGTATGCTACGATATTTTTTGCAATCGCTTTGCTGATACCGGAAATATATTCAAGCAGGGAAACCGAAGCGGTATTTAAATCAATTCCGACTTTATTCACGCAGTCCTCTACAACTCCAGACAGGGCTTCCCCTAATTTTTTCTGGTTCATATCATGCTGATACTGTCCGACACCTATAGATTTCGGGTCAATTTTTACCAGCTCTGCAAGCGGGTCCTGAAGTCGTCTTGCAATGGAAGCGGCACTTCTTTGTCCTACATCAAAGTTTGGAAATTCTTCGGTAGCCAGTTTACTTGCAGAGTATACAGAAGCTCCTGCCTCGTTTGTAATTACATACTGAACCTTCTCCGGAATTTCTTTTAAAAGTTCCACAATAATCTGTTCGGATTCTCTTGAAGCGGTTCCATTTCCGAGAGAAATCAGGCTGATATTGTATTTTTTAATTAATTTTTTCAGAGTTTCTTTTGCCGACGCGATCTTAGCAGGAGTGGTCGGTGCAGTCGGATAAATCACAACCGTATCCAAGACTTTTCCGGTTTCATCTACCACTGCAAGTTTACAACCGGTACGAAACGCCGGGTCCCATCCAAGCACTACTTTTCCAACAATTGGCGGCTGCATCAACAGCTGCTGAAGATTTTTCTTAAAGACTTTAATGGATTCATCTTCTGCTTTTTCCGTCATGCTGTTTCGGATTTCTCTCTCAATTGCAGGTGCAATCAGACGATTATAACTATCCTCGATTGCTTCTTTTAATACATCCTGTGTATTTGGATTTTTTCTTGTAATAATCTCTCTTTGGAGATAACCTAAAATTTCTTCTGTCGGAGCTTCAATTTTTACACCTAAAAACTTCTCTTTCTCTCCACGATTAATAGCAAGCACCCGGTGTCCTGGCATTTTTTCCACACGTTCTTCATATTCATAATATTTCTCATAAACAGACGTCTCTTCCGGTTTTTTTGCAGTTGAAACAAGCATGCCTTTCCTGAAAGTACGCTCACGAATTTCACTACGGTAGTCCGCTTTATCGGAAATACTTTCTGCTACGATATCTTTTGCACCGGAAATAGCCTCTTCCACTGTTGCCACTTCTTTTTCTTCGGAGACAAATGCCTTCGCTTCTTCTTCAAGGGATTTGTCTGTCATCTGTAATAAAATAATGTTTGCAAGAGGTTCCAACCCTTTTTCTTTTGCAATCGTTGCTCTGGTGCGACGTTTCGGACGGTATGGACGATATAAATCCTCTACCACAACCAGCGTCTGCGCTTCTAAAATCTGTTTCTTTAATTCTTCAGTCAGCTTTCCCTGTTCTTCAATGCTGGAAAGCACCTGAGTTTTCTTCTCTTCCAGATTTCTAAGATAAGTCAGTCTGTCGTTTAAATTACGAAGCACTTCATCATTTAAAGCACCGGTTACTTCTTTTCGGTAACGGGAAATAAATGGAATCGTATTTCCTTCATCTATCAATTTTACGGCAGCCTCTATCTGCCACTTTTCCACATTTAGTTCTTTGGTCAAAGCTAAAATAATGTCCATAATTTTCTCCTTTTAAATCAAGCAATTCTTGCCATTTGCTTTCTTTCTAACCTTACCAACCTATGACAGTTTTGTCAAGAAAACAAAAAACGCAATGAACTTTTTTATTAAAAATCCACTGCGTTTTACTCTTCTTGATTTTGTTTTTGAATTTGATTTCGATTGCAGATTTCCAGACCTGCCTTTAAAAATATTTCCAATTCCTTTTGTAAATCAGAATCAAAATTTCTGCCATACTTTATTTAAACTGCTAATGTTTTGTACATCCTCATAAAAAACAACAGATGGCGGATAACCCAGATTCTGATATAACACTGCCAGAAGTTCTGCATTAACACCTAATCTGCCTTTTTCAATTTCACGATACCTTTTTGTCGTAATATCTAAATGCTGTGCCATCTTATCCTGCGTAATATCACTTGCTTTTCTCATCCAATACCAGATTGTTCTTGAATCAGTCTCTTTTTCAAAAGCAGAATAACGGAGCAGTCTGATTTCTTTGGTATAATCCACTCCATTTTTCTGTTCTTTTCCCGAAATATTGATACCCTGCTCTATTGTCCAGACCATAAGCTGTAAGAAATCGCTTTTTATTTCTTTTCTTACATGAACACCCAGATAGTGATTTAATATCGTTTCTTCACATTCCTCTCCTGTCAGCAGATAATCCATATTACAGCCATGACTGTCAAAATTTTTGAGTTCTTCTGCTGAAATAATGGTCTTTCCCTGTTCCAACTTACTATAGTGGCTCTTGGGTAACACCCCATCATCTGACTCATGCTCTTCTGATTCAGTTTTCTCTTTTGTCTGTACATCTGCAGTCTTTGCAATACTCCTTCGTATGCACTGCCCATAGTGTACCTCATTCAACTCGATCGAATTTTCATTTTATACTTTTCTTATTGTAATATTTTTCAAACTGCCCTTTTATACCCTATTTTTGACTATTCTGATAATTTTTAGTCAATTTTGAGGAATTGACAGCTTTTATCCCAAACATTTGCCTGACACATAAGGTTTCTGCGCACTTTAAGCGGCGGAATGCTTATCTGCGTTCAAACGCTTGCCCTAATCGGTACAACGTGTTAAAATGAGCAATAACAATTTTTTTAATTTTTAGAGAAATGATGGTTTTTACAAAATGGATAATTTTTATAATTCAAATGATAATTTTCCGCCAACAGACACCGCCTTATTATGAACAGCCTCAGCGTTATCAAGGCAGTTCGAGTCTTGTGCCTCCGCCTCTTTGATTCTTGGAATTCTTTCCCTGTTATCAATCTGCTGTATGCCACCGCTTGCCCTTGTTTTTGCAGGACTTGCCTTGATTCTTGGTGCACTTTCCAAAGGCGACCGAACCCATCCGCAAAATGCACGTGTCGGCATGATTTTATCAGGTATCAGTTTAATAGCTGTTTTAATTTTGCTTGCTGTATTTCTGGTTCGATTCACTTCAAATTCGACCAACATCGAATTTTTCAAACAATATCTGAATATCATCGAACATCCTGATAATTATTCCGAAGATGACATCTACGATTTTCTGTATGATTATCTTTATCCAAACGCCGGTTCAGATTCCGATCATAACTATGAAGATTCACAGCCTTATCACTACGACCATACGCCTTATGATGGAGATGATTCCGATGGCTACGACTATTATTATGAATATCCGACTCCTCATCAGGAAGAATCCGGACATCATAATGTAATTTAACCAAATCAAGTAAGTCCCTGCTTCAATTGCGAAAAGCAATAAGCAGGGGTGGGGACTTGCTTGTATCAGGAGGGGGGCAAGCCCCTTCTTACTGATAAGCGCGTAGCA
>ENA-OQHY01001279-OQHY01001279.1-human-gut-metagenome-genome-assembly--contig:-NODE-1279-length-10971-cov-6.358447_pt1 | contig 10971 bp, 10 predicted proteins | sample MGYA00242570_ERZ504733 | MGnify/ENA primary metagenome ERZ504733 (study PRJEB26092, sample SAMD00036219) | human gut metagenome | host: Homo sapiens | study: EMG produced TPA metagenomics assembly of...
ATCAGGACAGTAACTTAGTGCAGGAGCTTCTGACAACAGCAGTATCCGGGTGGATCAACCAGAAGAAAAATATCTTCATGGTAGGAGATGTAAAGCAGAGTATCTATCGTTTCCGTCTGGCAAGGCCAGAGCTTTTCATGGAAAAATATAAAAGCTATTCCACAGAAGATGCACAGGAGCAGAGAATTGACCTGCACAAAAATTTCCGGAGCAGGGAACAGGTTCTGGAAAGTGTAAACTTTATTTTCCGGCAGATCATGGGGGAAGACCTGGGAGGGATTACCTACGACAAAGATGCAGCCCTTTATCCCGGAGCTTCTTTTCCGGAAGGAGAATCTGAGGAATTTGTAAAGACAGAGGTTCTTCTGGTCGAGAGAGACGGAGAAGAGCTGTCTGATGTACAGGACTATGAAGACTCAGGTGTATCGGGAAACCGCAGGGAAATGGAAAATCAGACAGGGCAGGAACTGGAAGCGCTGGCCATTGCACAGAGAATTAAAGAAATTGTGGGAAAAGAACAGATCGTAGATAAAGAGACGAAGGAATACCGGCCTGTGGAATACGGGGATATTGTAATCCTGCTGCGAACTGCCTATGGATGGGCAGAAACCTTCAGGGAAGTACTGGCATCTCAGGGGATTCCCGTATATTGTACATCAAGAACAGGATATTTCTCTGCAACCGAGATTGTGACTGTATTGAATTATCTTAAGGTGTGTGACAATCCGCTGCAGGATATTCCGCTTATGGGAGTGCTTCGTTCACCGATCGTCGGATGCACATCCCAGGAACTGGCAGAACTTAGAATACAGTATCCTGATGGTCTGCTCTATGAGAGTGTTTCTGCATATGCAGGAGAAAATGAAAAGAATTCCCTGAATATTAAATTAAAAGGATTTCTGAGCCTTCTGGAAAAGGTAAGAAATATGGCTGCATATACGCCGGTTCACGAACTGATTCTTTATGTGCTGAAAGAAACCGGGTATGGAGATTATGCAAGGGCACTTCCGGGAGGGGAGCAGCGTTTTGCAAATCTGACCATGCTTGTGGAGAAAGCTATGGACTACGAGAAGACAAGCTACAGAGGTCTGTTTAACTTTGTCCGTTATATCGAACAGCTACAGGCGTATGAGGTGGACTATGGAGAGGTTAATCTGACAGGAGCGGGCAATACAGCAGTGGAGATTATGACGATTCACAAGAGTAAGGGACTTGAATTTCCGGTAGTATTTGTGGCCGGTATGGGAAAACAGTTTAATTTTCAGGATATGAATGCAGGTCTTTTGCTTCACCCGGAACTGGGAATAGGGGCGGATGCTATCATACCGGAGAAACGGGTGATCGCATCTTCACTGAATAAGCAGGTGATCAGAAGACAGCTTCTGAAAGAGAGTCTGGGAGAGGAACTGAGGGTACTTTACGTTGCCATGACAAGAGCAAAAGAGAAACTGATCCTTACAGGAACAGTCGGAAAGCTGGAAAAGCAGATGCTGTCGCTGTCGCGTTTTCTGGATGAGGAAGAAGAACTGCTCCCACTGGGAACCAGAATGAAAGCAAAGAATTACTGGGCTTTTGTACTGCCTGCGCTGGTGCGGCATCGGGCCATGAGTGAACTTCTGTGGGAATATGGAATCCTCATGAAGAAACAGCCGGGGATTTACGATGATATCTCTGAGTTTGTGATAAAAAAGATCACTGTCCGTCAGATGACAGAAAAGGCAGTTCTCATCCAGGCAGGAAACCAGATGCAGGAGGAATATCTGAAGAACTGGGATGAAAATAAAGTGTATGATGAGGCTGTGAAGGAAGAGATAGAGAAGAGATTTTCCTTTGTATATCCGTATAAATATCTGGAAGATATTCCGGTTAAAGTCAGTGTTTCGGATCTGAAAAAGAGAAGCTGGCATGATGAAAGTGAACTGGAAGAGAATATCAGTGTGTCTGCCGAAGAGCAGGAGGAAGAACAGGAAGCGCCGGTTCCCGCATTTATGGCAGAGAAGCAGGAAGAGTATAAGGGGGCTGCCAGAGGTACTGCTTACCACAGAGTAATGGAATGTCTGGATTATGCAGAAGCAGATACAGAGGAACAGCTTCGGGCTCAGTTAAAGAGACTTCTGGAGAGCCAGAAAATGACAGAGCAGGAAGCGGAATGTATTCGGATCCGAGATATCAGGAGGTTTGTGGAGTCCAGATTGGGGCAGAGAATGAAGAAGGCTGCCATGAAAAAACATCTTTACAGAGAACAGCCTTTTGTGATTCAGAGAAGTGCTTCTATGCTCGATGATGGTTGGAAGAACGAAACAGTGCTGGTGCAGGGAATTATCGATGCCTATTTTATGGAAGAGGAAGAGATTGTTCTTGTGGACTATAAAACGGATAGAGTGAGGAGAGGACAAGAACAGAAGCTGATCGATCTGTATCATGTGCAGCTTGAGGATTATGCCCGGGCATTGGAGCGGATGACGGGGAAAAGAGTGAAGGAAAAGATCATTTATTCGTTTACATTGCAGAAAGAGATATTGCTGTAAGCGGAATAAATATTATTATTGTGAATTCAAATATCCGGCAGGGATAAGCGCGTGTTATACGCGCCACCCTGCCGGATATTTGTTTTTCAGGATCTGGTTGACCAGTTTACCGAAGCCAATGGGATATCCATCTGCACAGAGGAGATGCCAGCCTTTTTTGTGAGCTGCTTCTTCGGGTTCGATATTTAAGGTTTCGCCCTTTAAATATCTGGTGATCCTTTCGTCAGAAGCGGAGAGAGAGATGACTGCTTCTGCTTCATTTTTGCGGATCGCCAGTGCAAGTGGCTGAGACGGCTCGAAGCGGTTTTTCTTCAGGTCACCGAGATAGAGACCGTTTCTTAAGAAGGTGATGCCGCGGAAGTTGTGGGCAACAGGGGGAAGATAGTAGGCTTTATCACCGCGGATTTCCACACGTTCCCAGTCAAACGGCTGGCCACAGAGAGTTTTCAGACCGATTTCGTTTAGAAATTCCTCAATCAGTGGAAATGCGTTTTTGTCCGGTTTTGTGTGAGGACGGGAGTTTTCCCGGATTGCCTGTCCTTTTTTACGGAAGAGCGCAAGGAAGTGTCCCTCTCCATTCATTTTGTGTGGGAAAATCCGGATGCATTTGATAAGTTCCGGATTTTTGTTTCCCCATTCAGGAACTCCATGGGAGAAGCCTTCATAATCTTCCATTCCTGCCAGTTCCATGTCAGGACGGTTATCCAGAAGCCAGGAAACAGTTTGTTCGTCTTCTGCAGGTGCGAATGTGCAGGTAGAGTAAAGCATCAGTCCGCCGGGACGGAGCATATCGGCTGCCTGGAGGATAAGCTCTTTCTGGATTTCGGAAAGCTCCAGGGATTTTTCGGGAGTCCAGTCTTTGGCAAGTGCTTCTTCCTTACGGAACATTCCTTCTCCGGAGCATGGGGCATCCAGAATGATCTTGTCGAAGAATTCGGGGAATGCTTTGGTTAACTTTGCAGGTGTTTCGTTTGCTACGAAGACATTTGGGATACCGAAGAGTTCCAGGTTGCGAAGGAGGGCTCTGGCGCGGGAAGTGCTGATATCGTTTGCTACCAGAAGTCCCTGTCCCTGAAGTGCTGCGCCTGCTGCAGTTGCCTTGCCGCCCGGGGCTGCGCAGAGGTCCAGGACTCTGTCACCCGGCTCGATGGGGATGCGGGAGGCGGGGGTCATGGCGCTGGGTTCCTGAAGGTAGTAGAGGCCGGCCTGATAGTATGGGCATCTGGAAGGACGGATGTCTTCATCGTAGAAGTAGCCGTTTTTGATCCATGGGATCTGACGGATTGGAAATGGAGACAGGTTTTCGAAGTCTTCGCAGGTGATTTTGGAGGTGTTTATGCGCAGGCCGTAGGTTCGGGGGGCATCGAAGCTGGAGATGAAAGCCGGGTATTCGTTGCCGAGCATTTCCTTCATTCGGGAGAGGAATGCGGGGTGGAGTTGTGTTGTATTTTCGTTCATGGTTGTGTAAGTTTCCTTTGCTGTAGTTTAGTCGAATGTTTATAGATAGATATCATGGTAATTATAAATGATAATGGATTTTTGCTAAATAGTATTGACAAAATGATATTATACATCATATAATATCGTTAACAAAACAATATTGATGTTCTGTATAGTATATAGTCTCCGGCAGGATTGCAGAGATAATGATATTTATGCAGAGCATAATTGAAACAAGGGAGTGAGCATATGGTTTTTAATACGGGTGCTGCGCTTCTGGATGCGGTTGTTCTGGCGGTTGTTTCTAAGGAGAGGGAAGGGACTTACGGATATAAGATCACGCAGGATGTGCGTGGAGTTCTGGATGTTTCGGAGTCTACTTTGTATCCGGTGCTCAGGAGGCTGCAGAAGGATGATTGTCTGGAGGTTTATGATATGGCGTATGCAGGACGTAACCGGCGTTATTATAAGCTGACGGACAGAGGTGCTGCGCAGCTGGAGTTTTATAAAGCTGAATGGAAAATTTATGCATCCAAGATAAGCGGGATGTTTGAGGGAGGAATAGGATGATGGACAGGGCGCAGTTTATGCAGGCGCTGGAGAAGCTGCTTGCTGATATTTCCGAGACAGAGAGGCAGGATGCCCTTGATTTTTATAATAGTTATTTCGATGATGCAGGAGCTGAGAATGAAGCTTCGGTGCTCAGGGAACTTGGAAGTCCCGAGAAGGTTGCAGCGATTATCAAGGCGGATCTGAAAGGTTCGGCAGGAGGCTATGAGTATGGAGAATATACGGAGCATGGCTATGAGGATGCCCGAACTAAAGAGAGAGGACAGATGCCTGAGAAATATGGAGAAGAGTCGGGAACAGGGAAGCGTTTTTTCAGAAAGGGGAATCAGGCGGTGCTGATCCTTGCGGTGATTCTGCTGGTTTTTATCTCTCCCTTTGTTAAGGGGGCTGTTGGTGGGATTCTGACATTTGCAGTTGGAATCTTACTGCTTCCGTTCTGGCTGATCGTTGGATTGGGTATAGGCGCTGTGGCTTTACTGGTTGGCGGGCTTGCAGCTGTTGTGGCTGGAGCAGGGCTTTTGACTGTAATGACCGGAACCGGGATCATGACAATAGGAATTGGATGTCTTATGATTGCTCTGGCAATCCTTATGGTATTGGGGCTGATCAGTGTCGCAGTACGTATTGTGCCGAAGTGGTTTCGGAAGATTACCGACTTTTTTAACAGGGTGCTTTACAGAAAGAGAAAGGAGGCGGTTAAATGAAGAAGTTTACAAAAGGAATGTTGATCGCAGCGGGGATTTTTGGTGCTGTGGGAATCGGGCTGACAGCTGCCGGTGGTGTTATGGGAGCCAGTATGTCGGAACTGACAGGGGTGAAAAGCCTGAAAAGGGTGCTTCTGGTGGCAGATGGGGATGGTAACTATGATGACGATGATGATTATTATGATGACATCGATGATTGTGACGACAGTGATGATTATGACGACAGTGATGATGATGATAGTGAGGATTATGTCCGCACTGTTGATGAGGATGAGGAAGATGGCACTGTATATCAGCTGAAGTATCAGCCCGCAAAGCTGGATATAGAGCTGAAGTACGATGATCTGATTCTGGAAGAGGGCGACAGTTTCTGTGTCAGAGTTTATGATGACAGTGGGAAGAATGTGACAGTGAAGGAGAGTTCGGATACTCTTAAGGTCAGAAGCACGAAAAAACTGTCTAAAAACAGAAAGGTGTGTATCTCCTATCCGGAAGATGTTAAGCTTCAGGAGCTGGAGATTGAGATGGGTGCAGGTACTGTTTATCTGAACAGAGATATTGAGACAGAGAAGCTGAGTGTGGAGATGGGAGCCGGGGAATTTGAAGTAAGAATCCGGTGACTGCAAGGGAGGCAGATCTGGAAATCGGAACCGGAAGTATGACATTTGCAGATCTGAGCGCAAAGAAGACAGATGGAGAATGTGGTCTGGGTGAACTGGCTCTGACACTGACCGGTACACAGGAGGATTATAATTATGATCTGGAATGTGGAGTGGGAAATCTGGATGTAGGTTCTGATTCTTACAGCGGACTTGGACGGGAGAAAAGCATTTCAAATAAAGGTGCGGACAGGAAACTGAATCTGGAGTGCGGTATGGGAAATGTATCGGTGAATTTCTCCGGGAAAGAGCACAGGGATTTGCAGACATCCTGAGGAGTATATATTTATACACTCTGACGGGCAGAAACAAAAGTAGTATTTAACCGAATCAAGAAGTTATTCGGTGTAGAGTAAGTAGTGAAGCGGATGATTTTATCTGCTCGACTAATCTGGGTTTAAGGAGGAAACGGAACATGGGTGACAAACGTTTATACAAATCATCAGAAAACAGCATGCTTTGCGGTGTATGTGGAGGAATTGCAGAATATTTTGATATTGACCTACGTTGGTGCGTCTGGCATGGGTGATCCTGACCTGCTTTGGCGGTGCGGGAATCTGGGCATATATTATTGCTGCAATTATTATTCCAAAAAAATAACAGAATCTGTAATAGACAGAAGTTTAACCGAATCAGGCAAGTAGCGAAGCGGATTGCGAATATCTGTCTGGATGAAATACAGTGAAATAAGTATAAAAATTAAGAAAACAGCCCATACTCCAAAGAAAAGGAGTATGGCTGTTTGAATAAAGAAGAAAGAAATAAAAGCATATCTTGCAGGAGAATTGTTAACCGGAAGATAAAATGAAATATGAGATTGCAGAAGAGATGGGTTTGTTGGATAAGGTGCTGAAAGAGGGATGGAAGAGTTTATCTGCAAAAGAGACGGGACGAATTGGGGGATTAATGACGAAGAGGAAAAGAGAAAAGTCGGACCGGTAGTTCGGAAGTAATTTTCTCCGGTATAAAATCTCTCCGGGCAGAAGTATTATAAATGTCTGAATCAGGGACATTTGATGCGCTTTAAAACCATTTTACAAAAAGTGGAAAGAAATGTAGTATAGTAGAAATGAAATGTAATATTCTTGTATTTTATAATGATACGGAAATGGAGGAAAAAGCATTATGAAAAATAAAAAGATACTTGCATTACTTCTTGCATGCACAATAACGGCATCCGGTGTACCAGTGTATGCAGCAGATTTTTCGGATGGGACTGCAGAAAGTGTACAGGATGCGGAATCTTCTCTGTTCGGGATGGAAGACAGTGAACTGACGGAGGACACAATGCCAGCTTTTGCAGATATGGAAGAAAATGCAGATGCTGCACAGATTACAGATGGAAATAACGAAGAGGAAGATCTGACAGGAAATAAAACAGAAGACAAAGGTACAGAAGGACTGGAGTATGAATATGTCCCGGAAATCGATGGATATCGTGTGAAGAAGGGTGTGAATGAAAAAGAAATCCGTATTCCGGCGAAATATGAAGGAAAGGAAGTTCTGGAAATCGGAGAAGGCGCTTTTGCAGGATGTGATCAGATAGAAAGAATCCGGATACTGGATCATCACAAAAATTTCAAAATAAAAAAAGATGCTTTTGAAAACTGTATCAGTTTAAGAAAAGTAAGCTTTTTTGGAGGAATAAAGGTAGAAAGTGGTGCATTTCGCAACTGTCCGAAATTATATGATTTTGCTTTAATCAATTATTATGAGGGTACAGAAGTATCCATAGCGGATGATGCGTTTGATGCAGACAGCAAGGTACTTGTGTCAGCAGATGGCGGACTTCCATGGAAAGGAAGCCCTGAGCCCTTTTTCAATGAAAATGGTGAAGATGGATGGCATGAAAAAGAGCAGGGAATGGATTACTGGGATTATGTAAAAAATAATGGTCCTTCACAATACGAGGGAACCCGTGTTGCTGATTTTGACAATTCAGTCAGTAAAGTTCGGATTAGAGATAATGTAAAAGGAATTGGACGGAAAGCCTTTTATGGAAGTGACAGGCTGGAAGAAGTACGTCTGGGAAAAGAAAATTACTTCATTGAGTCAAAAGCTTTTGCATCATGCATAAATCTGAAAAAACTGTTTATTCCATCTGCAACTACAGTGATTGAAGAAAATGCTTTTGAAAATTGTCCATCTCTTGTAATTTATACGGTCAAAGGATCTTATGCGGAAAAATTTGCAAAAAAACATCAAATCCCTGTCCGTTACAGTGCTGAAAATATACAGGATGAAAAAATAAAACTTCAGGTATCCAGAATTAAGAGGAAAGACGACCAGAGTTTTACAGATGAAATCAGACTGAAATGGAATCAACCGGAAATGGCAGACGGATATCTGATTCAGAAAAAAGAAGCTGGAGGTAAATACACTACCTGCTTTAATATAAAAAACAGTGATATCTGTACTACGACAATTTCACCGCTTACAATTTCAAGTTACTATGGAAAAGATATAAGTTTTCGAATCAGAGCTTATTCTACAGGAGTGGACGGGAAGAAAAGTTATACTCCTTATTCTTATGCAGAAGTTACCTTCTGGCCGAAACAACCAGAAATTACGTCTCTGACGAAAAAGACAGACAGAAAACTGACTGTCAGATGGAAAAAGACAGCACATACAGATGGGTATGAAGTATGGAGATCTGAAAACGGGAAACCTTTTACCTGTGTGAAAAGGATAACCAATGGAAAAACCCAGAATTTTACAGATACGGGATTAAAAAAAGGAGTAACTTATACCTATGCAATTAAAAGCTACCGCATCAATTCATTAAAAAAGAAAATATATGGGGATATTTTTACGCAGACAAAGTTGAAAACGATTAAGTATTCATAATACAGAACAGCCGCCATATGACTTATAATTTCCTGCACAGATATATTATTCTGACTGTGGAAGTGGATGCGGTAATGTTTGGAAGAAACATCAAACCGATCAGCTTCCTGTATAGCGGACTGCTGACGGTGGGATTTTCCATGATCGTCAATCTGTTTATGCACCAGAAGCTGAAGAAGATTGATATGGTTGAATGACCGCGCGTCGCATTCTCGTTACTTCAGACTTAAATGAAAAACTAAATTCCATCTGTGGATTATCTCAGTAAATATGCGAGATTAAATTCCACTTTACACCTTAACAATTCCATTTTTTTGCCTTATAATAAACCTGTAAGCACCCATGATTTATGTTTTTATGCATACTAACCGGGCATCTGAAAATAGTGTGCAAGACTAAATTCCACATGCCTTATGTGCAAGACTAAATTCTGGTGCAGTGAAATCTGCCTGTGCTTTACTATTTTATTTTATAAGTTTTGGACTAAGCATAACATCATCAGGTGCGATCGCCTTTAATCCTAATGCTTTGTGCAGTTTGTTGTCCAAGAGTAAAAGAGAGAGTTCATATGGGCTATGTCCATTAAGACTGTCTCTTTTTCGTTGTTTATGTGATTCATCATAAGTCTGACTTTCTCGTCATTTAAATCAGCGAATGAACTCCCTTTCGGACGGATGTAGCGGATATACTCGTGGTTCTTTTCGCAGGCACCTTTTTGCCAAAAGCTGTATGGATCACAGTAAAAGACCGTCGTGCTTTTACTTCCGTCACAGAATTCCTCCATCTCTTCACGAGCTGAGAATTCTGAACCTCCATCCGTGAGGATCACCGGAAAAAGCTTTTTGAATGCATCCTGTCCTAACACTGTTTCAAGCCATACAAAGACCTCTAACACGCATTCCTGGTCTTGATATTCCAACAGGAACATAAGCATAAGATTGCAGTTGCGGAATGTAAAGGTCAAGAGGGCGCAGCTTTCGCCTTTCATTCCTTCCACGCAGTCCATTTCCACAACATTTATATCTGGATGATCTTTCATATAATTCTGGAAATTTTCGTAGTTATGACCTTGACGATAAGAACGATCTTTTGCACTGGTCTGTGTAGGTTTCTTGCGTTTCTTATAACGTACAGAACGTCTTAAGTCACCATTGCGGACATCGAATACACAATCATTGATGTAGGAGTAAAGTGTTCTTCTGGAGCAACCCAATTCTTCTGCATGAGTAGCATAAATATGACCGATGGACTGATGCTTCTCCTTGATCAATGGAACCAATAAATCATTCATGGATTGAATGCTTTCCGGAGTCTGGTTAATGCCGACTCTGCAATCGACTAGCACGCTACGGTACTCATCATGGGCATATTTGGATGAATAAAACTTTCTGGGCATAAGACAATGGGTCTTTTTACCACAGCCATTACATACGTAGGGAGGTTTATTCAGTTTCTCACATTCAGCTGTCTCATATGCGGGACATATATCAGTGCAGCGAAGGATGGTTTTCTGCAAAGCTTACAATGAATGCCACACATCTTATCACACAAGCATGTCACCTTACAGTTCTTGCGATGAATACATGGCGGGTGAGTGTAACCTGAATCCGGACGTTCTTTTGTATGTGCGTGGAGACGTACTTCCTTTGATATGGTAGATGGATTTTTACCAATAATTCGTCCAATTTCAGTGAAGCTTTTATTCTCAGTAAGACCTTTCTCGATATCAACACGCTGTTCAAATGTTAAATGTTTCTGATTGCCTTTATTTTTCATAATTATCTCCAATCTGCACAGGCAGGCAATCAGCTGCAAGTACATTATACGGAGTAATGATTATCAAAGACAATATGGCAAATATGTGTGCAAAAGTAACTTCGACCTATATGGAATTTACTCTTGCATTTGGTCCAAAACCGGAATTTAGTTTTTCATTTAAGTCCATAAATATATTGTAGTAGTGATGAGTTAGACGGGCAAATTTTTTACTCAAAGAAAGAACACATGTTTACTTCTGGCACTATATGTGCTAAAATATAGACATGGGTAATAGAAAAAATAAAACAACAGAATCTGAGAAAAGAGTTATCAGGGAGAAATAAAAATGCAGATAATATCCAGTTATGGTGTAGAATTACGAAAACAGAATATCCCAATCCGCCAGACACTGGAGATCTACCGTTCTGCTGTCAGCTATCTGATTGGGATTTATGTGCAGGTATG
>ENA-OQHY01001281-OQHY01001281.1-human-gut-metagenome-genome-assembly--contig:-NODE-1281-length-10966-cov-3.166805_pt1 | contig 10966 bp, 17 predicted proteins | sample MGYA00242570_ERZ504733 | MGnify/ENA primary metagenome ERZ504733 (study PRJEB26092, sample SAMD00036219) | human gut metagenome | host: Homo sapiens | study: EMG produced TPA metagenomics assembly of...
CCACCTGTCCGGCATACATTACCGCCACCTGCTGCGCGACTTCCGCCACCACGCCAGATCGTGGGTGATCATTAACACCGCCGTACCGGTCTCTTCTTTGAGGGTATTAAGCAGCGCGAGGATCTGCGCCTGAATGGTCACATCCAGCGCGGTTGTCGGCTCGTCGGCAATCAGCAAACGTGGATGGTTAATCAGCGCCATCGCAATCATCACGCGCTGACGCATCCCCCCGGAAAGCTGGTGCGGATACGCTTTCAGGCGCATTTCTGCTGCCGGGATCTGCACCTTCTCCAGAATCTGCAGCGCAACCTTCATCGCCTCTGCACGAGAAAGTTTCTGATGGCGCATCACCGCTTCACTGAGCTGGTCTCCCAGCGTGAAGGCAGGGTTGAGCGAGGTCATTGGCTCCTGGAAAATCATTGCCAGTTCGCTGCCGCGAAGATCGGCATATTCCCGCGGTGAAAGCTTTCGTAAGTCGTGACGACGGAACTGCATCTCACCGCTGACGATCTGTGCGCTGGCGGGCAGTAAGCCCATCAGCGCTAATGAGGTGATACTTTTCCCGCAGCCGGATTCCCCCACCAGAGCCAGCGTTTCTCCCGCGTTGACCGTCAGTGAAATACCATCAAGCACGCTCACCGGAGAGCCGGCGAACGTTACGTTAAGATTTTGCAGCCGCAGTACAGGCGTGGGGTCCTTAAACGGGATCGTCGTCATAGCGTGAAGTCGTCCTCAAGGTGAATAGCCTGAATCAGGGCTGACTGCAGGCTAAGCAGGTGTTCGCGCATGGCGGCCGCTGCTTCATTAGGCTGGCGATGGATAATCGCAGACATGATTTTTTGATGATGGTCGTTGTAGTGATCAACCGCTCGGGTGTACGGGCTAATTCGCGCAAATGCTGCCAGCCCGGTTCACGTCTGACGGCATCAATGGCATCAAACAGGCCAAGCATCAGGCGATTACCGGCAGCCTCGGCAATGGCGCGGTGAAATGCGCTATCCCAGAGTTCGTTGAGATCGCGGTCGTCCGGGCTGACCTTATCAATGCGTTCCAGCATGCGCTGCATAAGCGCGAGGTTTTCCCTGGTGGCACGCAGTGCCGCAAGCCGGGCTAAGCCGGGTTCGAGCTGTAGACGAGCTCCATGACTTCCAGAAGGTTGGTTTGCTGAACCAATCCCTGAAGGGCCAGAGGTTCAACAGGTGCAGACGGGCCTATAAAGGTCCCTTTGCCCTGTTTACGCCAGATCCGCCCCTCCTCTTCCAGCACATCCAGCGCACGACGTACTTCACGTCGTCCTACGCCGAGAGTCTCCGACAGCTCACGTTCAGTGGGCAGCGGAGTGCCTGGTGTTGACTCATGCTGGTTGATCAGTCCGCGCAGCTGCTCAAGCGCGGTGCTGGAATTGGCCAGAAACCGTGACGGTTTTTCCATATTGGTTCGCTCGCTATCATCATTACTTTATTTTTATTAACGATAAGTTATTGATATGACGTGCTACTTACCGTGCTAATGATTAAGCAATAAACGAACCAATAAAGCATTGGTTCATGAACTTTCTGAAGGGATGGAGATAAGCGAATGATTTTCTGTGAATTATTTTTTACAAAATTACACATCTGCTCCGCTGCCATAATGACAATCGGTGGCAAAATGCACAAATACGGTGCAAATTATGCACTATCACTGATCAAATGTTAATTAATTGCACCACAGATATTAACTTTTTGTTAATAAAACAGGGGGGTGGATAAAGAAGATTTGCAGACGCAGAAACGACGAAGGCTGAATCATTTCTGATTCAGGCCTTCTGAATAGTGGCGGAACGGACGGGACTCGAACCCGCGACCCCCTGCGTGACAGGCAGGTATTCTAACCGACTGAACTACCGCTCCACTGTTCCCGCTGGGGGAACGAGGCGCATATTACGGTTTGCCTCCGGACTCGTCAACGCTTTTTCTCACGTTTTGAATCGTTTGCTGCAAAATTCACCCAAACGATGATTTTACAGGCATTCTGGCCCTTTTTCAGGCCCGCCACATGCAGCTTCCGCCTTTCTTCTGCACTAAATCAAGACGGGATTCATGGTTAAGTAACTCGTCATCACTGGCTAAAACCACCCGCAAACGACTGGCCTGGCGAACAACACGTTGAATCCCCGCTTCCCCCTGCGTCTGCTGCGATTCATTTTCCATGCTGAACTTCATGGACGTCTGACCACCGGTCATCGCCAGGTAGACATCCGCCAGGATCTGGGCATCGAGCAATGCGCCGTGCAACGTTCGCTTGGTGTTATCTATTTCATAGCGAGAACAGAGCGCATCCAGGCTGTTACGCTTGCCAGGAAACATTTTCCTCGCCAGCGCCAGGCTATCGGTCACCTTACAGAATGTGTTCGTTTTCGGAATATCACGATGGAGCTTACTGAACTCATAGTCCATAAAGCCGATATCGAACGACGCGTTGTGAATGATAAGCTCGGCGCCTTTGATATATTCCAGAAACTCATCTGCCACTTCCGCGAGGTCGGTTTATCCAGCAAGAACTCATCGGCGATACCGTGCACGCCGAACGCTTCTGGGTCCACCAATCGGTCGGGTTTGAGGTAGACATGGAAGTTGTTCCCCGTAAGACGACGGTTCACCACTTCAACGGCACCGATCTCAATGATCTTGTGCCCTTCGTAGTGCGCGCCGATCTGGTTCATACCGGTGGTTTCGGTATCGAGGACAATCTGGCGAGTAATTGCAGTGCTCATAGCGGTCATTTATGTCAGACTTATCGTTTAACTGAACGTTTCAAATACAGGAAGTCTACCAGAGATGCGTAAACAGGTAGAAATTTTCACCGATGGATCTTGCTTGGCAACCCAGGGCCTGGCGGTTATGGCGCGATTATGCGCTATCGTGAGCATGAAAAAACTTTTAGCGAAGGCTATTTTCTGACCACCAACAACCGCATGGAGTTAATGGCCGCCATTGTGGCGCTGGAAGCGCTAAAAGAACACTGCGATGTGGTGTTGAGCACTGACAGTCAGTACGTACGCCAGGGGATCACCCAGTGGATCCACAACTGGAAAAAACGCGGCTGGAAGACGGCAGACAAAAAGCCGGTCAAAAACGTCGATCTCTGGAAACGTCTTGATGCTGCGCTGGGCCAGCACGAGATTAAATGGGAATGGGTTAAAGGTCACGCAGGCCACCCCGAAAACGAACGTTGTGACGAACTGGCACGGGCGGCGGCATCCAACCCCGCTCATGAAGACACAGGCTATCAGCCCGAATCCTGATCAGGGTTTTCTGTACTGCCGCGTGGCGCCCACGGTCTGGCGAATGGGCGATTTCGATTTACTCTGCTTCATCGGATTAAGCGTAAGGGGGATGGTCCGCTTACGCGCGACAATAAATTGCATGCAGCCTAATGCCGGCAGATGGGTGCTCAGAACAACGCCCCCCTGCCGCGCCCAGGGAAGTACCTGAAAACCGCCCGAGCAGAGCACCTCAAAGTTCAGCAGTGAAAGCCAGTCAAGCTGGCGCATCATCGTGAACATCCTGCTGTTATACGGCGGTGTCCGGCGAAGCACCGGAACCAGCTTGCGCAGCCCCATCAGACTCAGCGGATTGAACCCGCTGAGTATCAGCCAGCCATCATCAATCAGGACGCGGTCGGCCTCGCGCAGCAGGCGATGAGGATCGCTGCACCAGGGCAACGTGTGTGCCAGCAGACAGGCATCAACGGACTTTTCCGCAAACGGCAGATGTAAAGGATCCGCTTTCACCTGAACCGGCGATGCGCCAAGAGAGACATTAACCTGATGTGAGATAGCGCAGCTTTCGGTATTGATTTCCGCGCTGAGATTGCCAATCTTAAGCAAGTGAAAACCATACATTTTCGCGAGCCAGGGTTTAAGCTGCTGTTCCAGGTTCTCGCGATAGTATTCACCCCAGGCAATTCGGCCCAACGTTCAGGTGCCGGGACAATCTGAGGTATCCTTGCCGGTTTCATCAACACACCCACCACGCTATAAGAGGTAATTTATGAATCTTATCAGTATTCCCGCCTTTCAGGACAATTACATCTGGGTTTTAGTCGATGACGAGCGTCGGTGCGTCATTGTCGATCCTGGAGAATCGGCTCCTGTATCAGACGCGATAAAAGAGAACGGCTGGCAACCAGAGGCCATCCTTCTGACCCATCATCATAACGATCACACCGGCGGCGTTGCTGACCTTCGTGCCCAATTCCCGCATCTGGTGGTTTACGGACCGGCAGAGACACAAGATAAGGGAACAACGCAGGTAGTCGAAGAAGGTGAAAATATCCTCATACGCGAGTGGGAGTTTCTGTATTTGCTACACCAGGTCACACTTTGGGACCATCTTTGTTTCTACAACAACCTTATCTTTTTTGCGGCGACACGCTGTTCTCCGGAGGCTGTGGAAGGCTTTTTGAGGGCACCCCAGCCAGATGTACCAGTCATTACAGAAGATTAGCGCATTACCTGACGATACCCTTATTTGTTGCGCACATGAGTATACATTAGGAAATATGAAGTTTGCGGCGAGCATCTTGCCAGAGGATCGGGCGATTCAAGATTATTATCACAAAGTGAAGGAGTTACGTGCAAAAAACCAAAAAACACTCCCCGTAACTCTGAAAAATGAGCGTAAAACTAATTTATTTTTACGAACAGATGATATTGATTTAATTGATAAAATTAACAAAGAAACAAATTTGTCACAACCAGAACAACGATTTGCATGGTTAAGGTCAAAGAAAGATAACTTCAGATAATTGCGGGTTGCCTTTTCAAAATTTCGCCGTTATCATCGCTCGTCTTTTAAGCAACTATTGACACACACATGAAGGCAAAAGCGATATTACTCGCCTCTGTCCTGCTTGTAGGTTGCCAGTCGCAGAACGGCAGCAACGTACAACAGCACGCACAGAGCCTTTCTGCAGCTGGTCAAGGGGAAGCAGGGAAGTTTACAAGTTCAGCGCGATGGATGGACGATGGGACGTCTTTCGCACAGGATGAAGACTTGTGGACCTCTATTGGCGACGAGCTAAAGATGGGAATTCGGGAAAACAACCGGATTCGCGAACAGAAGCAAAAGTATTTAAGAAATAAGAGCTATCTCCACGATGTAACTTTACGGGCAGAGCCGTATATGTACTGGATAGCCGGGCAAGTTAAGAAACGTAACATGCCGATGGAGCTGGTACTCCTACCCATAGTGGAGAGCGCTTTTGACCCACACGCGACGTCTGGCGCCAATGCCGCAGGCATTTGGCAGATCATTCCGAGCACCGGGCGAAACTATGGTTTGAAACAGACCCGCAATTATGATGCGCGTCGTGATGTTGTCGCTTCAACGACAGCCGCTCTCGACATGATGGAACGTCTTAATAAGATGTTCGACGGCGACTGGCTGTTAACGGTCGCAGCGTATAACAGTGGCGAAGGTCGTGTACTGAAGGCAATGAAAGCGAATAAAGCACGGGGTAAATCCACCGATTTTTGGTCGCTCTCACTGCCACAGGAAACGAAGATTTACGTACCGAAAATGCTGGCATTGAGCGATATTCTCAAGAACAGCAAGCGTTACGGTGTACAACTGCCAACACCAGACGAAAGTCGTGCACTGGCGCGTGTTCGCCTCAGCAATCCGGTTGATATTCAACAGGTTGCTGATATGACGGGTATGTCGGTAAGTAAACTGAAAACCTTTAATGCTGGCGTTAAAGGCTCAACGCTGGGGGCCAGTGGTCCGCAGTATGTAATGGTTCCGCAGAAACATGCTGAGCAGTTACGTGAGTCTTTAGCATCGGGTGAAATTGCCGCTGTTCAGTCAACGCTGATCGCGGATGCATCATCCGTGAACAGCCGCAGCTATAAGGTTCGGTCAGGTGATACGCTTTCGGGCATTGCCTCACGTCTTGGCGTGACGGCAAACGATCTGCAGCAGTGGAATAATCTGCGCAGCTCAGGCCTGAAAGTGGGTCAGACTCTGACGGTGGGTGCAGGTAACAGTGCACAGCGTCTCGCCAGCAACAGCGATAGCATTACCTATCGTGTGCGTAAAGGTGATTCACTGTCCAGTATCGCAAAACGACACGGCGTAAATATCAAGGATGTGATGCGCTGGAACAATGATACTGACAATCTGAAACCAGGCGACCAGCTGACGTTGTTTGTGAAAAACAGCGCCACGCCAGACTCCTGATGACACGACCTAACGATAAAAAGGCACCGATTCCCCTCGGTGCCTTTTTCTTTACGCCGCTTTTTGCGCTTCAGCCATGATGGTATCGCTGGTAAATGATCCATCATCCTGCAATTCAAAGTACGCCTTCACTTCCGCCGACGCGCTATCCTGATACAACCGAATGGCCTGGCTTAACGCTTCCGGCGTGCGCATACGGGCAATCCACGAGCTGAACTCCAGCGGCAAGCGGTCCGTTATCAATGCACGTGTGATCAGCCCCGCTTCAGTAATCAGCGCTAACCACTCCCCGCTGGAGTAGTTTTGCACATGCGAGGTGTCGCGCAGCGCTTCAACCGTTTGCAGCCAGATATTACGCACCGGATGTCCCGGCGACATCACATCCATAATGATAAAGACCCCGCCCGGCTTCAGAACGCGTTTAACTTCACGTAATGCCTGGCCGACGTCATGCCAGTGATGCGCAGAATAACGGCTGATAACAACTTCAAACGAGGCATTCTACGAAGGTGAGATTCGCATAGCTGGCGCGTTGCGATGTTGTTCAGCCCTTTGGCTTTTGCGGCCTCTGCAACCACCTCCAGCATCTGACTGGATAAATCATAGGCCGTGACCTGCGCCACCTGCTGTGCTGCCGTGAAGCTGGCATGCCCGGCACCACAGCCTAAGTCCAGGACGTGCGCGTGCGGCACTGCCGCCAGGCGTTCACCGAGACGGACCAGATCACGGCCAGACGCGTGCACGGCACTGCTCAAATAAGCATTTGCCTGGGAGCCAAACTGTTTTTCTACGTTGTCATGATGGGAGTGTGTTGTTGTCATCGTACTGTCCTTTTGTTGTTTAAATAAAGGGCAGCACCCGAATGGCCTGCCCCACGCAGACCTGACATACCATTATTTATCAGGTTTGCCGGGACTGAATTCAACGAGTAGAGGATTGTGATCGGAGGCACGCGTCACCAGAACAGAGGCGTCGTGAACGTTCAGACCACGATAGAAGACAAATCGAGAGGACGACCAAACGCTTTCTTGCGCTGGTCATCGCTAAAACGAACTTCACGCAGCGACATTTCGCGTGCAAAGCGATACAGCGCATTCATGCGCGGACGGCTCCAGGCATTAAAATCCCCGGCCATAATGATGGGCCCGCTGTGATGGGCGATCTGGTCACCGATCGGAAGTAACTGCTTACTATACACATCCACGCCCAGGCTGAAGTTGACCGCGTGGATATTCACAACCATCAGCATGCGCGTGTCCGGCAGCGGGTAGACCGTTACCAGCGCCGATTTCGCCAGACGCAGAATCGGCTCGCGTTCGCGCAGCGGGCAGCAATAGACCGGATGAGCCGAAGAGAGGGTCATCACGCCAGAAGGATGTTGCGGCAAGACAAACGCGGGAACCTGGTCAGCAGCAAGGTAGTGAGTCGTAGCAAACCTTACCAGCTCGGGGGTGGTTTGCGCCTCCTGCAACAGCACCAGATGGGCGTCTTTCCCAAAATTCTTGAGTACCGATAACCACTCAGCGCGCTGTTGTTTAAAGATGTTCCACACCAGCACCCGGATTTTTTCATCGCTGCTTAAGGGTGTCCCGGCAGGTAATGCCTGACTTATGCTCGCAAACGACCCCGGAGGCAAGATCCTCTCCGCGGGCATTCCGGCAACATAACGCATGGCATAGGTATTTTTTCGCACTTTTGGAAACGGCCTCTGTAACATGAACCAGCCCGGAAAACGGACTGGTTCTAATGTTATAGGGACTTTAGGTTACACTTTCAACGCAATTTCAGATAAACCGCTTTCCAGTTTTGTAAGCAAGCACTTACTGATGTTATCCCAGCACTACACGAGCGGTTTATCAAGGCGCCCACTCAGGCTAATCAGCAGGAAAGCGACCAGAACAATCACCGCACCAATCCATGGCGTTTGGTTAATCCGAAATGTTCAACGGTTTGCCCACCAATGATAGAACCCAGCGCAATCCCAATATTGAACGCGGCAATATTCAGGCCCGATGCGACATCTACCGCGTTGGGTGTATAAAGTTCGGCTTTTTGTACCACGTAAACCTGCAGGCCTGGCACATTACCAAAGGCGAAGATCCCCATCACCAGTACCGTTATCAGCGCGGCGTATTGCATCGATGCCGTGAACTGGAAAATCATCAGCAGAACAACCAGTGCTGCGAAGATAAACTTCAGGGCCGGCACTGCACCATGTTTGTCCGCAAGCTTCCCTCCCCAGATATTACCGATGGCGACGGAGATACCATACCCCAGCAAAATCCAGCTCACTGCACTGGGTGAGAAGCCTGCCAGGTCCTGCATCATCGGAGCCAGGAAGGTGAAAGCCGTGAATACACCCCCATAGCCGAGCGCTGTGACGGCGTAGATGATCAGCAAACGCGGATGCGTGAGTACCTTGAGCTGATCGCTCAGGCTGGCACTCGCACGTCCTGCAATAGTCGACGGTACCAATAGCAGGCTGGCAACCAGGGCAATCACCCCCAGTAAAGAGACGGCAAGGAAGGTTTCGCGCCAGCCAAAGTGCTGTCCGATAAACGTTCCTAACGGTACACCGGTGACAAGGGCGACGGTCAGACCACCGAACATAATCGCGATGGCGGATGCTGCTTTCTCTTTTGGTACCAGGCTGGTTGCAATAGTTGAACCAATGGAGAAGAACACACCGTGAGCGAGACCGGTCAGCAGCCGGGCAATCACCAGCGTGGTGTAGTCCGGCGCCTGCCAGGCCAGAATATTGCCAGCGGTGAATAACACCATCAGCGCAACCAACAGCGGCTTACGCGGGAAACGTCCCGTCAACGCGGTCAGGACGGGGGCGCCGATGCAACCCCGAGCGCATAGATAGAAACCAACAGGCCGGCAGAAGGCAGCGAGATTGAAAGCTGGTTAGCTATCGTAGGCACCAGTCCTACGATAACAAATTCGGTCGTGCCAATTGCAAAGGCACTGATCGTCAGGGCAAGTAGCGCCAGTGGCATAAATAACTCCATATCATCAGGATTAAGATGACAGGCAGTATGCGCCAGTGCTTAAATAACAAAAATGGTCAAAATATCAATAGAATTTTGCAGGTGGTGCAACAATGAAAGCAACGTCGGAAGAGCTGACAATTTTTGTCGCCGTCGTCGAAAGCGGCAGTTTTAGCCGTGCGGCCGAGCAGTTGGGGCAGGCTAATTCAGCCATCAGCCGCTCGGTGAAAAAACTGGAGATGAAGCTCGGCGTCAGTCTTCTCAACCGAACGACGCGTCAGCTAAGCCTGACGGAGGAAGGCGAGCGTTACTTCCGCCGTGTGCAGTCCGTCCTGCAGGAGATGGCGGCGGCAGAAACAGAGATTATGGAAACCCGTAGCACGCCACGCGGATTGCTGCGCATTGATGCGGCAACACCGGTTGTTCTTCATTTTCTGATGCCGCTGATCAAGCCTTTCCGCGAACGCTATCCGGAGATGACGCTCTCGTTAGTTTCCTCAGAGACGTTTATCAATCTCATCGAGCGGAAAGTGGATGTGGCGATCCGGGCCGGCACGCTGACCGACTCGAGCTTGCGGGCCCGCCCTCTTTTTGCCAGCTACCGCAAGATAGTCGCATCACCGCAATACATCGCAGAGCATGGCAAACCAGAGACGGTTGAAGAACTGAAGCAGCACCTGTGCCTGGGCTTCACGGAGCCCGTATCGCTGAACACCTGGCCTGTGGCCTGTCATGATGGTCAACTGCATGAAATCACCAGTGGGTTATCGTCCAACAGTGGAGAAACGCTGAAGCAGCTTTGCCTCGAAGGGAATGGAATCGCCTGTTTGTCGGACTATATGATTGATAAAGAAATTGCACGCGGTGAGCTTGTAGAGCTGATGGCAGATAAACGTCTGCCTGTGGAGATGCCTTTTAGTGCAGTTTATTACAGTGACAGAGCGGTAAGTACGCGCATACGCGCCTTTATCGATTTCCTGAGCGAACATATAAAAACAGCTCCCGGGGGAGCTGTGTGAGGGTTTCAGGTTACAGAGGAAAGGGTCAATATTAATCCCAGTCAGGTGCCAGACCTTCAGGGCTGACCAGACGATCGTTGCATTCCAGGGCAGCGATCGCTTTTTTGTCTTCGGCGTCCAGCTGGAGATCCCTCGCTAACAGGTTACTGGCCAGGTTTTCACGTCGGGTTGAAGAGGGGATCACGGCGTAACCTTCACCCATCGCCCATGCCAGAATCACCTGTGCAGCCGTTGCGCTATGTTTCTCTGCGATACGATTAATCACGTCATCTTTCAGTGCTTTACCGTAGGCCAGGGTCATATATGAGGTGATGTGGATGCCGTGCTGTTTTGCCCAGTCCACGACTTTGCGGTTTTGCAGGTAGGGAGAGAGTTCAATCTGATTGGTTGCAATGTTTTCAGCCCCCACGGCGGCAATGGCTTTTTCCATCAGCGGGATGGTGAAATTAGAAATACCTATTTCACGCGTTAAGCCTGCTCTTTCGCTTCACGCAATGCCTGCATGAACTCCTCGACTGACACGGCATCGTTCGGTGATGGCCAGTGGATCAACGTCAGATCCACATAGTCGGTACGCAGTTTTTCCAGGCTCTCTTTCAGGCTGGGGATCAATTTGTCTTTGCTGAGGTTTTCAATCCAGATTTTGGTCGTGATGAAAAGCTCGCTGCGCGCTACGCCGCTCTCTTCGATAGCCTGACCAACGGCAGCTTCGTTATCGTAAATCTGCGCC
>ENA-OQHY01001282-OQHY01001282.1-human-gut-metagenome-genome-assembly--contig:-NODE-1282-length-10953-cov-2.208110_pt1 | contig 10953 bp, 13 predicted proteins | sample MGYA00242570_ERZ504733 | MGnify/ENA primary metagenome ERZ504733 (study PRJEB26092, sample SAMD00036219) | human gut metagenome | host: Homo sapiens | study: EMG produced TPA metagenomics assembly of...
GCGTCTTTCTACCGCGCAGGACACCGGGTTTGGTACCTCACGCCTGCTGAACATTGAGGGCATTAACGGCTCGGACTTTGACGATGTCATTACCGGTAACAGCGGTAACAACCAGTTCGAAGGCCGTGGCGGTAACGACACGTTCAATATTGGCAGCGGCGGTCACGATACGCTGCTCTACACGTTGATCAACGCCTCCAATGCCACAGGCGGTAACGGCAGTGATGTGGTGAACGGCTTTACGGTAGGCACCTGGGAAGGCACGGCGGATACGGACCGTATTGACCTGCGCGACCTGCTTTCAGGCAGCGGCTACACCGGTACGGGCTCAGCGAGCTATGTGAACGGGGTCGCCACGCTGGACGCAGTGCGGGGAATATCACCGATTACATCCGCGTGGTGCAGAACGGCAGCAATACCGAAATCAGGTTGACCTGGACGGTAGCGGCGGCCAGTTCTCACCCACAACGCTGGTCACGCTGAACGGCGTGCAGACCGATTTGGCTACGCTGCTGGCAAATCATCAACTGTTAATTGCGTAAAACTATGCCGCGAGGAGCGATCCTCGCGGCCTTTTGCGTGGCTACAACGAAGAGCGATAAAAGATTTCACAACATTATGAAGACACATCCACAGTACGAACCCTGGTTGCAGGGCATGCTCATCATCGCGAAGCACTATCGGCTGGACTTCTCGGCAGAGCATGTTCGGGTCACGATTAACCATGAAAGCCAGTCTCCACGCCAGCTGGTGCTGGAAGAGATGGCACGCCAGCTTGGGTTAGGGATGCGTATGGTGGCGGCCGACGCGGTCTCCCTCGACCCGTGGCGTTTACCTCTGCTTGCGGAATTTACCGGCGGGCAAATCGCGGTCATTAACCGCATGAACAGCGAGGGCAACGTGAGCCTGCAGTTCAGCGGTGACGGCGGCCTGGAGACGACGCTGACGCGTGAGGCGCTGTGCTCACGGTTAACAGGACTGCTGGTGCTGCGCCCGCTCGAGTCCACGCCGGATGCCCGGGTGGATGATTACATCAAACCGTATGAGAAAAACTGGTTCTGGCAGCTGGCCTGAAGGACTGGCGACGCTACAGCGATATTATGCTGGTGGCGCTGGCCGCTAACGTCCTGGCCCTTTCCGGCATGGTCTTTTCCATGCAGGTGTATGACAGGGTGGTGCCCTCGCAATCGGAAGCCACGCTGTGGGTCCTGTTTGGCGGCGTAATGATCGCCATTGTTTTCGAATTCATCATGCGCATGCTGCGCGTGCACATTTCGGATGTGGTGGGTAAACGCGCCGACCTGCGTATTTCTGAACGCGTTTTTGCACACGCGCTGCGGATTAAAAACGGAGCCCGCTCTAAGTCAACCGGGTCGTTTATTGCCCAGATCCGCGAGCTGGAGTCGGTTCGTGAACTGATCACGTCCACCACCATTGCGGCCATCTCCGATCTGCCATTCTTCCTTCTGTTTGTGTTCATTTTGTGGATGATTGGCGGACCGCTGGTACTGGTTGTCCTGCTTGCCGTGCCGCTGCTGCTTATCCCGGGCCTGCTGGTCCAGCGCCCGCTGGGCAAACTGTCCAGCGAAGGGATGCGCGAGTCTGCCATTCGTAACGCCACGCTGGTGGAAGCGGTTCAGGGCATTGAAGACATCAAGCTGATGCGCGCTGAACAGCGCTTCCAGAATCAGTGGAATAACACCAATGATGTTGCCGCTAACGTCGGCATGAAGCAGCGCTGGCTGACCGGGCTGTTGCTGACCTGGACGCAGGAGGTGCAGTCGATTGTGTATGCCGTGGTGCTGCTGGTGGGGTGCTACCTGGTTATCAGCGGGGACATGACCACCGGTGCGCTGGTGGGGACCTCTATTCTCGCGTCGCGGACCATCGCGCCGCTGTCGCAAATTTCAGGCGTGCTCTCCCGCTGGCAGTCGGCGAAAGTGGCGCGTAAAGGACTCGACGATCTGATGCAGCGCCCGATTGACGATCCTCAGCAGGGCAAGAAGGTGCATAAAGCCCAGTCTGCGGGGGGATTATGCGCTGGAAGAGGTGGGGTTCTGGTACGACGATGAAGAAAAACTCACCGTTCTGAACATCAGCAAACTGCAGATTCGCGCCGGTGAGCGGGTGGCGGTGCTCGGACGCAACGGCTCCGGCAAAAGCACGCTGCTGCAGCTGCTGGCAGGGAGAGCAGGAGCCTCAGCAGGGCAGCATTCTGCTGGATGATATCGCGTTGAACCATCTGGACCGGCTGACGTGCGCCGTGACATGCAGCTGCTGAGCCAGCAGGCGCGGCTGTTCTTTGGCTCTGTGCGGGACAACATTCTGATGGGCAACCCGCTGGCCACCGACGATGAAATCCATCAGGCGCTGGTGAACAGTGGTGCGCTGGAGTTTGTCCGCAAACAGAAAATGGGGCTCAACTACATTATCAACGAAGGCGGTGCGGGCCTGTCCGGCGGGCAGCGTCAGGCGTTATTACTGGCCCGTGCTCTGATCACCTCTCCAAACATTTTGTTGCTGGATGAACTACCGCCTGGCTTGACGAGATGAGTGAGAAGCAGTTTATCCAGCACCTTAAACCGTGGTTGGGCAAGCGCCGGACGCTGGTGGTCGCGACCCATCGTCTGCCTATTCTGGAACTGGTTGACCGTATCATCGTGCTGGAAAACGGCAAGGTGATCATGGATGGCCCGCGCGACGCCATTCTTCGCCAGCACGGTATGGCGCCGCAAAAAGCCTCACAGCGTACCGTGACCATGAAACCGACACCAGTAGCAGAGGAGGGCGTAGCATGACTGATTTCTCTCGCGTCAACAGCCGCCTGAAGGAGCCACGCTTGCCGCGGTCAACCTGGGTCGCCTGGTCGCTGTTCGCCCTGCTGGCGGTATTTATCACCTGGGCAAGCCTGTTCAGCTTGATGAGGTCACCACCGGTAGCGGCAAGGTGATCCCCTCTTCGCACGAGCAGGTGATCCAGTCCCTCGAAGGGGGCATTATTCACAGTTTGCTGGTGCGTGAAGGCGACATCGTTGAGCGTGGTCAGCAGCTGGCACAGCTTGACCGGACGAAAACCGAATCAAGCGTGCTGGAAAGTGAATCGCGCCTGAATGCCGCGCTGGCAACCGCCTCGCGTCTGAAGGCCGAAGTGAACGACACGGCACTGGCTTTTCCGGCAGAGCTGGATGATGACGTTGAGCTGGTCAAACAGGAAACGGCGCTGTATCAGTCTCGTCGCGAAAGTCTGAGAAAGGGCTGGCGGGGTTACGGCAGGGGGCCGAGCTGGTGCAGCGAGAGCTGTCGCTGACCCGTCCGCTGGTGACGCAGGGGGCAGCCAGTAAGGTGGAGGTGTTACGTCTTGAGCGTCAAAAAAATGAGCTTGAGACAAAATCACCGAGATGAAAAACCAGTATTACGTTCGCGCCCGTGAAGAGCTGGCGAAAGCGAATGCGGAGATTGAAGCGCAACGTTCGGTGATGAAAGGGCGTGAAGATTCGCTGACGAGACTGACCTTCAATGCGCCGGTGCGCGGGATCGTTAAGGATATCGACGTGACAACCGTGGGAGGGGTGATTCCGCCAAACGGCAAGCTGATGAGCCTGGTTCCGCTTGATGACCAGATGGTAATTGAAGCGAAAATCTCGCCGCGCGATGTCGCCTTTATTCATCCGGGACAAAAAGCGCTGGTGAAAGTGACCGCCTATGACTACTCCATTTACGGTGGGCTGGAGGGCGAGGTGACCATGATTTCGCCGGATACGCTTCAGGATGAGGTGAAAAGGGATGTGTATTACTATCGGGTCTATATCCGCACTGACAGTAACCATCTGACCAATAACAAGGCAAAACCTTCCCGGTGTTTCCGGGAATGATTGCGACCGTTGATATAAAAACAGGCAATAAAACGATTCTGGATTATCTGTTGAAACCGCTTAATAAGGCGAAAGAGGCACTGCGGGAACGGTAAACAAAGGGCGTCGGGAAACCGAACGCCAGAAACATTATACCGTCGACGTTACGTTAACAACGTGGCGTCGTTCTTTAGGAACGACGTTGATATAGTGAGTCACATAGGCGAAGTATAATCCGGCATAGTTTTCGACCAGTTCTATAAACGCCGGGTAAATCGACATCTGGCCATCACCCTGATCTTTAAGATAACCCGCCTCTTGCGCCGATTTGATAATACGGTTGACGTGGATCCGTGAAACAAAAAATTCTTTAGCCAGTAAGTTGGCTGAATAAGGTATGACTGCGCCATGTGAGGTTTTATTTTTTATGGCCTGCAGGTAAAGATATAACATTATCATCCGCCCTCCGTCTTTATCAATAAACAATCCCACTTCAGGCAAAACCTTCCTGAACGTTAATCCCCTGAAAAGGTATTCCGCTGCGCGACGGAAAAAGTTATTTCGCAGGATGTCGTTATCCAGCAGATTAACGTTGATATTAAACTTTGGGAAAAGAATACTTACCGGCAAAAATGCGCCGGACATGTAGCGTTTAAGTTCATTAAGTCCCTTTTCAGTCGGTGCGATTCTCGTTTTGCGTTCTGTCTTCACTGCAGCGCCAGGTCTGATGCGGCCGGTGGTTCTGAGCAAGGTGATGATCGCAATCACACTGTTGGGGCTGGCTATTTTATAACGGGAACATAATTCTTTAATTTCTGATACTGACTCAGCCTGATTTCCAAAGATAAAACAACACATGGAAAGAATAATGTTGAACCGTGATTCCTGAAGCATCGTTTTGTAGAACAAAGGTTGTTTTTTGTAGATGGCGTCATTAATGGTGTAGTGCTCTGTTATTGCCTCACTGAATCGCGGATTGTTTTTAATGACATCCCTTCGATGTAGCAAGGCCCTGGATGAGATATGATTATCCATAGCGTTTGTCTCTTATATGAATGAGCCGATAGATGAAGTATCCAGTCTTCTTTCGGATTTTTCATTATACCTTGAGATTGACATATTTACCGTTATTATTTGATGCGAATTTTATATTTATACTGCATATGGATACAGGCGGTGATTAACACAAAGATGTTCTCGTTAGTCACGTTGATAACGGTTTCTTAACCTGATGGTGTACTGTAAAATTATTATCAACAACAGGGTTTTTTATATTTTGTTACATTCACAAATGGGATATGTGTTTTTGTGCCCAGGAGCAGGTTATGACCCAAAATATTTCTTTCAGAAATGCTGCTTTTTATGAGCAAAAATTTGTCATCTCAACCTGCCATTTCACATTTCAGGGGTACAGTCTGTTGCTTAAACAGTACGGTATAGACGCTTCGCACGTTCGTTTTGAGGGGGATGAACCTTCCCGGCAGGATCTGGAAAATATCCTTAGCAGTCAAAATGCTCAAATCTCGGTGTTCCTCGGAAAAGGTGTGGTCTCTCTGCTGGAGAGCCTGAAGCGACTCGCTTGCGTGATAAATAAACTTCCTGTTATTCGAAAGGTAACCCTGTACGGGGAAATGCCGGATGGCTGGCTGTATCGAACGCTGGGGAATCTGTTAAATAATACTTTCCAGCTTTCATTGATTCGTATAGCCAGCGTGTCTGATGTTATGACCTGTTTTCGTATGCATAATGACGTATTTAAGGATAACTCACGTTCATTGCGTGACCAATACTGGGGGTTGTCTTATCAGGAAAACGTAAAAGGTTTAACCGAAAGAGAGGTAAGCGTTTTATTAAATTTTTATCGCGGAATGTCAGTGAAAGAGCAGTGTGAAAAAATGGGGCTGTCTAATAAAACGGTTTATACTCATCGTAAGGAAGGGGTGAAAAAATTACACCAGATCCGACGCTGGCTGAAAGATCCGCATGCCTTAAGAATGGAAGGAAACACGGAACGGTTAACGCAAAAAGAAAGTCTCTCTGCCAAAGAGACGGCGATTTATAATGCATTGCTAAAAAGAGAGATATTCCCTGCGTATCAGATCATAACCGATCGTTATAAGAAGGGGTGGGTTTGAGATACTCATTCGCTGGAATAATAATGGTAAAATTATCAAGCCAGTTAATTTTCTTACTGATATTTCAAGCCAGGAAATATGGCTAAAAATTACTGCGCTAGTGATTCATGCTGCGGTGTCAGGTATTAATAAATATAACGGTAAATATTATTTTTCCGTCAATATCCCCCCGCGACTTGCCTCGGGTAATGCACTTCCCGACATGGCCAAAAAGGCTGTGGCGATGCTGCTCAATCCGCAGTGGGCCGACAAACTGGTCTTTGAATTTGCGGAAGATATTGATGTGACCAAGGATAGGACGATCCCAGAAACCATGCGGCGTTTACGCAATACCGGGTGCCGGCTGTTCTCGATGACTGCTTTTCCAACCATCAAACCATGTTCCCGGTAAGGCAGGTGCATTTTGATGGATTAAAGCTTGACCGGGATATCGTCGAGCATTTTGTGGCGAATGACAACGATTATAATCTTATTAAAGCGATACAGATATACAGCGATATGACCGGCACGGATTGTATTGCTGAAGGGGTGGATAGCGAAGAGAAGTTTGAGAAGTTAGTTGCCCTTGGGGTTAAAAGTTTTCAGGGCTATTATCTGTCGCGGGCCGTGAAAGAAGACGAATTAGATCGCATGGTCAGATTGTTTAGCTAAAGCGCAAAAATAAAGCCCCGAAGCCTTTAATTATTTTCGACCCAGTAACAGGCCGAGAACAATACCTACCGCCCCCGCAGCAATTAAACCGTCAGGGGATTGTTTCTCACCGCTTCAGTGACATCGGAAACGGCGTCGCTGGCCTGTGCGGCATATTTTTTGGCAGCACCTTTAACCTGATGCTTAGGGGAGTCAACGAAATCGCCAAACTGCTGCTGGGCTGAGCCTGCCAGTTCATCGAGTTTATTTTTCGCTTTGTTCTTCTGCAAACTGTGTATTTTTATCAGTATTGAAATCAGTCATTTTTGCCTCCTTGTGTTGATAGTATAAAGATAGCCTCTCTTTTGCGTTTTAAGGGACGTAGGGCGGAATTTGGCACAAAATCCTCCTGTTTTCGGATATATCTCTATGCCACAAACCCTTTATTTCTCATTCTCATCCTGACCGTAATACAGTTTCCCAATCCGGATAAGCGGGCGGCCCTGAGACTTGCGGTGCAGGTTACTGTCCCTGAGCGAATACACGCACCCGCAATATTCCTGCTGGTAAAACTGTTCTCGCTTGCTTATCTCAATCATGCGCGAGGAACCACCCTGTTTGCGCCAGTTGTAGTCCCAGTAGACCATCCCCGGATAGCGCGCTGCCGCACGCTGGCCGCAGTCATTTATCTGCTGCATATTCTTCCAGCGGGAGATCCCTAATGAACTACTGATGACGCGAAAACCATTTTCTGCCGCATACAACGCCGTGCGTTCGAAACGCATATCGAAGCACATGGTGCAGCGGATGCCGCGCTCGGGTTCCCATTCCATGCCCTTAGCGCGTTCAAACCAGTTATCGGTGTCGTAATCGGCATCGACAAACGGCACGCCGTGTTTTTCCGCAAAGCGAATATTCTCCTCCTTACGGATGAGGTATTCCTTTTGTGGATGAATATTGGGGTTATAGAAAAATATGGTGTAATCAATTCCCGACGCCTGGATGGCCTCCATCACTTCTCCGAGCAGGGGGCGCAACAGGAGTGCAGCAGCAGTTTGTCGGCACCGTCTGGCAGGGTAAGTTGAGGGCGGATAAAGGGGGTTGTACTCATCGTATCAACTCTATGTGAATGAAATTTATTGAATTGTAGTCCCGTAATCGAAGAAAGTGAACGTTCAGGGCAAACCCCGGCGAACGTAAACATCCACGTTTCTTTTCTATGGCTCCGATCACGTCACCTCGTATTCCCCTGATCCTGCGACGACTCGCAGCAATCATGCATTGACCGAAGGAATAAATTCGACATAATTTATTTCTGTGGTGAATCCTCTCGGAAGAGAGGGCGTTCCAGACTACTGCTGTCCGCAGGTATGCACGCGTCTTTGCTTATCTGGGAAGAGTCACTGGGATGCACCCGACACCACGATTCTTTCTTTAATTTTTTATCCCATTGGAAGGTATAGAGTGCACAAGTTTAATTCCTCTCTTCTTGCGATTTTTTTGCTGACAGGTTGTAGTTCCGATCTGGTTCTCAGCCCACCTCAAAAACCTGAATACAAGGCTATGCCAGAGATAACCCAGTCTGTGACACCATCCCAACAGCGTGCGATCATGGCTGGTGAGAGGCCTGATTGGTCAGAAAGGACGCCAGTCGGCACCATGAAACGATATTGATAAATACCTAACGACCAGGGCTGCCATTCGGTGGCCTTTTTTATTGTGATGAATGCGCGGGATGTGATGGCCGCAGCCAAAACGCAGAAGGCATGGTGAAAACGACCCTGCGCCTGGCGTTGATAATCACCAGACGTGTGGAATGCAACTGAATCAAGTTAATGTTCTATATGCTTATTTTATCAATGCACCAATTCCTGATAAGATTGTTCCTAATTTTTACTGATGGAATAGGGACATGAAAAAAATTGTTGGCGTGATATTACTTTCCTGCTTACTTGCCGGTTGCGATAAACCTAAAATTGACTCATCAACTGATGATGCAATGAAATCGTCTATAGCTAAAGTCAGAGAGTCACTTCCGGAGAATAAGCGGGAGGAGTTTGATAGCGCTCTGCAAGTTGTGGCATTCAGTAACATCAACATGGCTGATCTCATGCATGCCTCATCAGACAATGACAAAGAAGACCTCAGCAAAAAGATGCGCGAACCCCTGTCGGGAAAGACTGCTGAGGAAGTCATTTCTTATGCTCAGAAAGTAACAGCTGAGAGAGAGCTTAAGCAGAAAGAACAGGCAATTCAGGAAATTAAAACGCTAGAAAAGAAAAAAGCTGACTCAGATATGGCTAAAGAGGAGCTGAAGAAAATCCAGGTTTTATCAGCCAGATTTACCAGGGAGCCTGAGGCAGACGGTGAGCCACAACCCGTAATTAGACTGGTTGTAAAAAACAAGAGTGAAAACGTTATTTCCAGAGCCTACCTGCATGGAGTGATAGCAAGCAGCGGACACTCAGATCCCTGGTTGGAAAGTAAGTTCTTTTACGATATTCCTGACGGGCTTAAACCGAATGAAGAAGCTACATGGCTCTGGCTCCGCCTAAAAATTCTGAATGGGGTCAACTTTATGCCCCAAGCGACGCTGTTTTCACTGTGACGGTCATGAGAGTAGACGGTACTGATAAGCAGGCATTGTTTGATGCAACAATGTTTACAGAGGAAGACAGTAACAAGCTTGATGAACTGAAGAAAAAATACCCGTGATTTTTAGCTAAAAAATGACCCGCTTAGGCGGTTTTTTACGTCCGGAGGAACGTGGCGACAGATATATTCACCTGGTGAACCCAGATACGGGCAGAAAGGTTTAGCCACACGATTCGTTCTGCATCCTTTGGTCGTGGTTATGAGCAAATCGCAGGAGATGAATTACCCCTGAGCAGCAATTCTGGCTGATGACCCTCTCAGCTAACTACACGATAACCACGTCAAACCTAATGTTTACATAAAGCTGTTTTAAAAGATACAATACCCCCCTATAGTATCAGGAGGCGTATGCCGCATTCACCCGCAGATAAAAAACGTATTCTGACGCGCGTCCGCCGCATTCGAGGCAGGTTGATGCTCTTGAGCGTGCACTGGAATCGGGCGACCCCTGTCTGGCCATCCTGCAGCAAATTGCCGCCGTGCGCGGTGCTGCGAATGGGCTGATGGGCGAAATGGTTGAAATTCACCTCAAAGATGAGCTGGTGACCGGGGAAACAACGCCGGACCAGCGGGCCGTTCGCATGGCAGAAGTCGGCCATTTGCTGCGCTCTTATCTAAAATAAACCCACAGACCTCACAATAAGGGAAGAGACATTATGAAATCTCGCGCTGCTGTCGCATTTGGCCCCGGCCAGCCGCTCAAAATCGTTGAAATCGACGTGGCTCCGCCGAAGAAAGGCGAAGCCTGATCAAAATTACCCATACCGGCGTGTGCCATACCGATGCGTTTACCCTTTCGGGTGACGATCCTGAAGGCGTTTTCCCGGCGGTACTCGGCCACGAAGGCGGCGGGATTGTGGTGGAAGTCGGCGAGGGCGTGACCAGCCTGAAACCGGGTGACCATGTGATTCCGCTGTACACGGCAGAATGTGGTGAGTGTAAGTTCTGTAAATCCGGCAAAACTAACCTCTGCCAGGCGGTTCGCGCTACTCAGGGTAAAGGTCTGATGCCAGACGGTACCACTCGCTTCTCCTATAACGGTGAGCCGATCTATCACTACATGGGCACCAGTACCTTCAGCGAATACACCGTGTGCGCGGAAATTCGCTGGCGAAAGTGAACCCACAGGCGCGCTGGATAAAGTTGCCTGCTGGGCTGCGGCGTAACCACCGGGATTGGCGCGGTGCATAACACCGCCAAAGTGAAAGAGGGCGACACCGTTGCGGTGTTCGGTCTCGGCGGTATCGGTCTGGCGGTTATCCAGGGGGCGGTGCAGGCAAAAGCGGGTCGTATTATCGCTGTCGATACTAACCCGGAGAAATTCACGCTGGCAGGCGAAATGGGTGCCACTGATTTCGTGAACCCGAAAGACTACGATAAGCCGGTTCAGGATGTGATCGTTGAGATGACCGATGGCGGTCGTTGACTTCAGCTTCGAATGTATCGGTAACGTTAACGTGATGCGTTCCGCGCTTGAATGCTGCCACAAAGGCTGGGGTGAGAGCATCATCATTGGCGTTGCCGGTGCGGGCCAGGAGATCGAAAACCCGTCCAATTCCCAGTTGGTGACCGGCCGTGTGTGGCGTGGTTCAGCGTTTGGTCGGCGTGAAAGGCGCACCCAGCTTCCGGGCATGGTGGAAGATGCAATGGTCGGGAAAATTCAGTCGACCGTCATTACCATCC
>ENA-OQHY01001284-OQHY01001284.1-human-gut-metagenome-genome-assembly--contig:-NODE-1284-length-10924-cov-2.509216_pt1 | contig 10924 bp, 11 predicted proteins | sample MGYA00242570_ERZ504733 | MGnify/ENA primary metagenome ERZ504733 (study PRJEB26092, sample SAMD00036219) | human gut metagenome | host: Homo sapiens | study: EMG produced TPA metagenomics assembly of...
CCAATTGTGTTTTGACCTTCACAATTTCCATCTCATAATTATGGATTTGCGATTGTTTAGAATTCATTTCTCTTCGAACTAAACGAATTTGATTTTCAAGCTGTTCCGCATCATTTCCCTTATCAAAATACCCGGAATATAACTTCTACCGGATGGCGGGTATGGCAATCGACGGCAAAGATAAGGGCGAAGCAGAGAACGAAGCTAAGCCTATCGACGTCAAGAGCCTGTTACCGTAAGGAGAGGGCAATGGAATTCGCTTTTTATATCTGTGGCCTTATCGCATCCTGGCTACGCTGCGAGTGATTACGCACACCAATCCGGTGCATGCGCTGCTGTACTTAATTATCTCGCTGCTGGCTATTTCCGGGGTGTTCTTTGCGCTGGGCGCGCATTTTGCTGGTGCGCTGGAGATCATCGTCTACGCCGGGGCCATCATGGTGCTGTTCGTCTTCGTGGTGATGATGCTGAACCTGGGCGGCTCTGAAATTGAGCAGGAACGTCAGTGGTTAAAACCGCAGGTCTGGATTGGCCCGGCGATCCTGTCGGCCATCATGCTGGTGGTCATTGTTTACGCCATTCTGGGCGTGAATGATCAGGCATCGACGGCACGCCAATCGGCGCTAAAGAGGTGGGTATTACGCTGTTTGGCCCATACGTCCTGGCGGTTGAACTGGCTCTATGCTGCTGCTGGCGGGCCTGGTTGTCGCTTCCACGTTGGCCGCGAAGAGCGTGCTGGTGAGTTGCTGAGCAACCGCACTGACGACCGCGCGAAAAGAAAACGGAGGAACGCGCATGATCCCCTTAACACATGGACTGATCCTCGCTGCGATTTTATTCGTTCTGGGCTTAACCGGTCTGGTTATCCGCCGCAATCTGCTGTTTATGCTGATCGGTCTGGAAATCATGATTAACGCCTCCGCGCTGGCCTTCGTGGTCGCCGGAAGCTACTGGGGCCAGACCGATGGTCAGGTGATGTACATTCTCGCCATCAGCCTCGCGGCTGCCGAAGCGAGTATTGGCCTGGCGCTGTTACTGCAGCTCCATCGTCGCCGCCAGAACCTGAACATCGATTCAGTAAGTGAGTTGCGTGGATGAACATGCTTGCCTTAACCATTATTTTTCCGCTGATTGGCTTCGTGCTGCTGGCGTTTTCTCGTGGCCGCTGGTCTGAGAATCTGTCCGCCACCGTCGGCATGGGCTCTGTGGGTCTGGCTGCGCTGGTGACAGCGTATGCGGGTATCGACTTCTTTAACAACGGGCGTCAGGCCTTCAGCGTACCGCTGTGGACCTGGATGTCGGTCGGTGATTTCAACATCGGTTTCAACCTGGTGCTGGATGGTCTCTCTCTGACCATGCTCTCCGTGGTGACCGGCGTGGGCTTCCTGATCCACATGTTTGCCTCCTGGTATATGCGCGGTGAAGAGGGTTACTCCCGCTTCTTCGCCTACACCAACCTGTTTATCGCGAGCATGGTTGTTCTGGTGCTGGCCGATAACCTGCTGTTGATGTATCTCGGCTGGGAAGCGTGGGTCTCTGCTCTTATCTGCTGATCGGCTTCTACTATACCGATCCGAAGAATGGCGCAGCGGCCATGAAAGCGTTTGTCGTGACCCGTGTGGGTGACGTCTTCCTCGCCTTCGCGCTGTTCATTCTCTACAACGAACTGGGCACGCTGAATTTCCGCGAAATGGTGGAACTGGCGCCAGCGCACTTCGCTGCCGGCAATGACATGCTGTGGTGGGCAACGCTGATGCTGCTGGGTGGTGCCGTGGGTAAATCCGCGCAGCTGCCGTTGCAGACATGGCTGGCCGACGCGATGGCAGGTCCAACGCCTGTCTCCGCGCTGATCCACGCCGCAACCATGGTTACCGCTGGGGTCTACCTCATTGCGCGTACGCATGGTCTGTTCCTGATGACGCCGGAAATTCTGCATCTGGTGGGTATCGTTGGTGCGGTAACGCTGGTGCTGGCAGGCTTTGCCGCGCTGGTGCAAACCGACATCAAACGCGTTCTCGCGTACTCCACCATGAGCCAGATTGGTTATATGTTCCTGGCACTGGGTGTTCAGGCATGGGACGCAGCCATTTTCCACCTGATGACGCACGCGTTCTTTAAAGCGCTGCTGTTCCTCTCATCCGGTTCCGTGATTCTGGCCTGCCACCACGAGCAGAACATCTTCAAGATGGGCGGACTGCGTAAGTCCATTCCGCTGGTTTATGTCTGCTTCCTGGTGGGCGGCGCGGCGCTGGCGGCACTGCCGCTGATTACCGCGGGCTTCTTCAGTAAGGACGAAATCCTTGCCGGTGCCATGGCGAATGGTCATATCAATCTGATGGTTGCGGGTCTGGTCGGTGCGTTCATGACCTCCCTGTATACCTTCCGTATGATTTTCATCGTATTCCACGGTAAAGAACAAATTCACGCTCACGCAGGGAAGGGGATTACTCATCACCTGCCGCTGATTGTGCTGCTGGTACTCTCCACCTTCGTTGGCGCACTGATTGTGCCACCGCTGCAGGGCGTACTGCCGGACACCACCGAGCTTGAGCACGGTCGCGTTCTGACGCTTGAAATTACCTCGGGTGTGGTCGCTATCGCGGGCATCCTTATCGCAGCATGGCTGTGGCTGGGCAAACGCACGCTGGTGACTGCCGTTGCCAACAGTGCGCCAGGCCGCCTGCTGGGGACCTGGTGGTACAACGCGTGGGGCTTCGACTGGCTGTACGACATGATCTTCGTCAAGCCGTTCCTGGGCATTGCGTGGCTGCTGAAACGCGATCCGCTGAACTCCCTGATGAATATCCCGGCGATCCTTTCCCGCTTTGCAGGTAAAGGCCTGCTGTTCAGCGAGAACGGTTACCTGCGCTGGTATGTGGCGTCCATGAGCATCGGTGCGGTTGTCGTGCTGGCGCTGCTGATGGTGTTGCGTTGATCGTTAAGTGAATTTTATTCGAATTCGTTGAAAATCAGGCCCCTGCTGGGGGCCTTAAAAAGGAATGTAAATCGCCATGTTACTACCCTGGCTAATATTAATTCCCTTCATCGGCGGCTTCCTGTGCTGGCAGACTGAACGCTTTGGCGTGAAGATGCCGCGCTGGATCGCGCTGATCACCATGGGATTGACGCTCGCGCTTGGTCTGCAACTGTGGTTGCAGGGTGGCTACTCTCTGACGCAGTCTGCGGGGATTCCGCAGTGGCAGTCTGAATTTATTCTGCCGTGGATCCCGCGTTTTGGGATAACCATTCACCTGGCTATCGACGGTCTGTCGCTGCTGATGGTGGTGCTGACGGGTCTGCTCGGCGTTCTGGCGGTACTGTGCTCCTGGCGAGAAATTGAAAAATACCAGGGCTTCTTCCACCTGAACCTGATGTGGATCCTGGGCGGCGTGATCGGCGTGTTCCTTGCCATCGACATGTTCCTGTTCTTCTTCTTCTGGGAGATGATGCTGGTGCCGATGTACTTCCTGATCGCGCTGTGGGGCCATAAGGCGTCCGACGGTAAAACGCGTATCACGGCGGCAACCAAGTTCTTCATCTATACCCAGGCGAGCGGTCTGGTGATGTTGATTGCGATTCTGGCGCTGGTGTTTGTTCACCACACGGCGACCGGTATCTGGACCTTCAACTATGAAGACCTGCTGAAGACCCCGATGTCTCACGGTGTGGAATACCTGCTGATGCTGGGCTTCTTCATTGCCTTCGCGGTGAAAATGCCGGTGGTTCCCCTGCACGGCTGGCTGCCAGACGCGCACTCACAGGCGCCAACGGCGGGTTCCGTTGACCTGGCGGGGATCTTGCTGAAAACCGCGGCCTACGGTCTGCTGCGTTTCGCTCTGCCGCTGTTCCCGAATGCGTCCGCTGAGTTCGCGCCAATTGCGATGTGGCTTGGTGTGATCGGTATCTTCTACGGTGCCTGGATGGCCTTCACGCAGTACGACATTAAACGTCTGATTGCGTACACCTCCGTTTCTCACATGGGCTTTGTACTGATTGCCATCTACACCGGCAGCCAGCTGGCTTACCAGGGTGCGGTTATCCAGATGATTGCGCACGGTCTGTCCGCAGCCGGTCTCTTCATCCTGTGTGGTCAGCTGTACGAACGTCTTCACACCCGTGACATGCGTATGATGGGCGGTCTGTGGAGCAAAATTAAATGGCTGCCAGCGCTCTCTATGTTCTTCGCGGTGGCCACGCTGGGTATGCCAGGCACCGGTAACTTCGTCGGCGAATTTATGATTCTGTTCGGCAGCTTCAAAGTGGTGCCGGTCATTACCGTGATCTCCACCTTTGGTCTGGTGTTCGCTTCCGTTTACTCGCTGGCGATGCTGCACCGCGCTTACTTCGGTAAAGCGAAGAGCGAAATTGCTGCAAAAGAACTGCCGGGGATGTCGCTGCGTGAGCTGTTCATCATCCTGCTGCTGGTCGTACTGCTGGTGCTGTTGGGCTTCTTCCCGCAGCCAATTCTGGATACCTCGCACTCCGCGATGGGGAATATCCAGCAGTGGTTTGTTAATTCTGCTTCTACTACAAGGCCGTAATTCGCCATGACAATAACTCCACAACAACTGATCGCGCTGCTACCGCTGCTGATCGTCGGATTGACGGTGGTGGTTGTGATGCTCTCCATTGCGTGGCGACGCAATCACTTCCTGAATGCCACGCTGTCTGTCATCGGTCTGAACGCCGCATTAGTCTCTCTCTGGTTTGTTGGCCAGGGCGGGGCGATGGACGTCACTCCACTGATGCGCGTTGACGGCTATGCCATGCTGTACTCGGGTCTGGTTCTGCTGGCGAGCCTGGCAACCTGTACGTTTGCGTACCCATGGCTGGAAGGCTACAACGACAACAAAGAAGAGTTTTACCTGCTGGTACTGATTGCCGCGCTGGGCGGTATTCTGCTGGCGAATGCGAACCATCTGGCTGCGCTGTTCCTCGGTATTGAGCTTATCTCTCTGCCGCTGTTCGGTCTGATTGGTTACGCCTTCCGTCAGAAACGTTCTCTGGAAGCGAGCATCAAGTACACCATTCTGTCTGCTGCCGCGTCGTCTTTCCTGCTGTTTGGTATCGCGCTGCTGTACGCACAGTCCGGAAACCTCTCTTTCATGGCGCTCGGCAAGAGCCTCGGCGACGGTATGCTGCACGAACCGCTGCTGCTGGCGGGTCTGGGCATGATGATTGTTGGCCTTGGCTTTAAGCTCTCTCTGGTTCCGTTCCACCTGTGGACGCCAGACGTCTACCAGGGCGCGCCTGCTCCTGTCTCAACCTTCCTGGCGACGGCGAGCAAAATCGCTATCTTCGGGGTGGTGATGCGTCTGTTCCTGTACGCGCCGGTGGGTGACAGCGAAGCGGTTCGCGTGGTGCTGGGTATCATCGCGTTTGCTTCCATCATCTTCGGTAACCTGATGGCGCTGAGCCAGACCAACATTAAACGTCTGCTGGGCTACTCATCTATCTCCCACCTGGGCTACCTGATGGTGGCACTGATTGCGCTGCAGAGCGGTGAGATGTCGATGGAGACCGTCGGTGTTTACCTGGCCGGTTACCTGTTCAGCAGCCTCGGCGCGTTCGGCGTGGTGAGCCTGATGTCCAGCCCGTACCGTGGTCCGGATGCAGATTCCCTGTTCTCCTACCGTGGTCTGTTCTGGCACCGTCCGATTCTGTCCGCCGTTATGACCGTAATGATGCTCTCTCTGGCGGGTATTCCGATGACGCTGGGCTTTATCGGTAAGTTCTACGTGCTGGCAGTGGGTGTGCAGGCACACCTGTGGTGGCTGACGGCGGGCGTGGTTATCGGCTCTGCAATCGGTCTCTACTACTACCTGCGTGTGGCCGTGAGTCTGTATCTGAGTGCACCTCAGCAGCTGAACCGTGATGCGCCGCGTAACTGGCAATACAGCGCCGGTGGTATCGTGGTACTGATCTCCGCGCTGCTGGTACTGATCTTCGGTATCTATCCACAGCCGCTGATCACCATCGTGCAGCACGCGATGCCGCTGATGTAATCACGTTGCTGTTTGACCGCAGTGAATAAAAAAACCCGCCTCGGCGGGTTTTTGTTGGCTTGCGGCCTTGCCCTGTCGGGAAGGCGTGAGCCTGCTGAAAGTTAAGCCAGCTGTTTACGGCTAATCAGCGGACCGTCAATCTTCTTCATTGACCGATCCAGAACTTCTTCAATGACTGACGACAGTTCATTGAGTTCAAACTTTGCCACGTAACCGTCGGCTTTCACCTTACGAATATGATCTTCGTTAGCATTGCCGGAGAGGGAAGAGTGAATCACCACCGGAATATCTTTCAACAGCGGGTCGGTTTTGATTTTACGCGTCAGGGTAAAGCCGTCCATCTCCGGCATTTCCAGGTCGGTCAGCACCAGTGCGATCTTATCGGTAATCGGAACACCTTCAGCCTGAGCCTGTGCCGCCAGCACGCTAATTTTCTCCCACGCGTCTTTGCCGGTGATATGCAGCTGCGCCGGGATCTCCATCGCCTGCAGACCTTTTCCAGCATCGAGCGTGCCACTTTAGAGTCTTCGGCGACAATCGCGACGGCACCGGGCTTGATGTGGAATTTCGTGGTCTTCAGATCCGTGGCATGCAGGTCGTGGTTGGCCGGGGTGATGTCATACAGGATCTGCTCAACGTCGAGCACCATCGCCAGCTCATTGGTATCGGTCTTCTCATCCAGACAAGCGATACTGGTGATGTACCGCCCGCTGACGGCAGTTTCCGCCGCGTGCACCTGCTTCCAGTCAAGGCGCATGATGTTCTCAACGGATTCTACCGCAAAAGCCTGCACGCTGCGGGCATATTCCGTGATCAGCAGGATGTTCAGCCCGGTGGTTGGCTTACAGCCCGCCACGGCAGCCAGGTCGATTACCGGGATAACCTGATCGCGAATATTCACCATGCCCATCAGCGGTGATTTCATCCCGGCGGGTTTCGTGAACTCTGGCATCGGCACAATTTCACGCAGCTTAAAGACGTTAATGCCAAACAGCTCGGATTTATTTGCGTTCAGAGAGGTGCCAAGACGGAACAGCAACAGTTCAAAACGGTTCGACAGGGTGAGATTCGCCCTGTCATCAATATCTTTCTGGAAATTATCCATTCTACCTCGAGAGAAATGCTGACCTTTTAATCGTTATCGGCACTCTGAGAGAAAAATGAAGGACTAAACGCTGACCTTAGCGAAATCTTCGGCCAGCTCACATTCCTGGAACCGTTCACGGCACTCTGCCAGCAGGCGTTCACAGCCCCGGGCGTCGTAGCGCGAGCTGCATGGGTGACGATCAGTTTCCCGACGCCCGCGCATGCGCAAGCTGCGCCGCCTGGTGCGTAGAGCTATGGCCCGGCTGTTGGCTTTCTCTTCCATCGCCGCCTCGAGGGTGGCTTCATGCACCATGAGATCCACACCCTGCGCCAGCAGCAACGCCGCCGGGCACGGGGCCGTGTCGCCAAAAATCGCCAGTTTTTTCCCGGGCTGCGGGGCGGCGAGGTAATCCTGCCCGTTGATGACGCGCCCGTCTTCCAGCGTCACGGTTTCGCCCTGCTTCAGACGCTGGAACAGCGGCCCAGGTTTAATCCCGTCGGCCAGTAACGCCGACGCATTGAGCGCGCCGGGTTTATCCTGCTCCTCAATGCGATAACCATAGCACTCCACCGGATGGCTCAGGGGTTGGGCTGTCACCCGATAAACCCGTCATCCAGCACCAGACCAGTGGTTATCTCCACCACCTCCAGGGGATAATCTGTCCATGAGCCGCTCAGGCGCAGCGTGGTGTCGACAAATTCCCGAATACCCGCAGGCCCGTAAATCGTCAGCGGGTTGGCATTGCCCGCCATTGAGCGGCTGCACAGCAGGCCAGGCAGGCCAAACAGATGGTCGCCATGCAGATGGGTAATGAAAATGTTATCCAGTTTTCCGGATGATACGGGGTATGTAACAGCTGATGCTGCGTCCCTTCACCGCAGTCAAAAAGCCATAATCCACCCTGCGTCGGGTGCTGCAAATCCAGCAGAATCGCGGTCACATTTCGTGATCGGGTTGGCACTCCAGCGGACGTACCGAGAAAAATCAGTTCCATAACGTAATACAGCCCTTTGCCGAACGGGGAGGGGTTTAGTATAACGTGATGAACCCAGGAAGGAGACCGACATGATCCAGTGGCAAGATTTACACCATAGTGAGCTCACGGTAACGTCACTTTACGCGCTGCTTAAACTGCGTTGCGAAGTGTTTGTTGTTGAACAAACCTGCCCGTATCAGGATATCGATGGCGATGATCTTATTGGCGAGAATCGCCATATTCTTGGCTGGCGGGACAACGCGCTGGTGGCGTATGCGAGGATTCTGAAAAGCGAAGACGATTTTGAGCCTGTCGTGATTGGTCGCGTGATTATCAGCGGCAACGCGCGTGGTGAAAAACTGGGCTATCAGCTGATGGAAAAAACGCTGGAAGCGTGCCAAAAACAGTGGCCGGACAAGGCGTTATATCTGGGCGCGCAGGCGCACCTGCAACCGTTTTACGGGCATTTTGGGTTTACGCCCGTGACGGAGGTGTACGATGAGGACGGGATTCCACACATCGGCATGGCGCGGGAAGCGAAACAGGCGTAATGGCGAGTCGTTGGCTATAGTTAGCGGACTGGTGTACTAACATGGAGAAAAATATGTCATTTCAATCCTGGGATACCCGTATCGATGACGACCTGGCCTTGCTGAGCGAAACGCTGGAAGAGGTGTTACGTTCGTCGGGCGACCCTGCCGATCAGAAATATATTGAGTTGAAAGCCCGTGCCGAAAAAGCACTGGATGATGTTAAAAATCGCGTCAGCCATGCTTCGGACAATTACTACTACCGCGCGAAAAAGGCGGTATACCGTGCCGATGATTACGTCCATGAAAAACCATGGCAAGGCATCGGGGTAGGGGCAGCTGTCGGACTGGTGCTGGGGCTGCTTTTAGCCCGCCGTTAACGTTCCTTATACGGTTAACCACTCCCTATACGTGGGTACTGCTATTTATGGTCAGTACCCCGTATAATATGCGGTTTTAACAGGGAGAGGTTCGCGTGAATTCGATTTCCACCGCGCTGGAGCATCTGCGTAGCCAGCTTACGCAAGCGTTACCCACTGCACCCGGTTTACATCACTTCGACGTCTCTTTCCCGTTAAACGACGCCTTCGATCCCCTGGCCTGGCTAGGTGTTCAGCATTGCTATCCTCAGTTTTACTGGCAACAGCGTAACGGTGATGAAGAACTTGCTGCGCTTGGTGCGTCGCGCATTTCTCCTCTCTGGCATGTGCCTCACAGTTTTTGCAGGCGCATGATGCGGTCCGCGACACGCGTATCTGCGGCCTGAATGCGTTTAATCCCGAGCAGGGCAGTCTGTTTTTACCGCGTCTGCTGTGGCGACGTACCGCCGGACAGGCCACGTTACGCCTGCAGCTGTGGAGCGACAGTTCACTTCACGATGATGCCCGCGCCGCGCTGGATTTTCTCCAGCAGCTCGGTGAGGCGAGACCCATTCGTCCGTTGTCCGTTGAGGTTGTGCAGGAAAAGCATCATCCGGAACAACCCGAATGGCTGCGCCTTATCCGCAAGCAACCCAGACCATCGCACGCGGTGATTTTGAAAAGGTGGTGCTCGCCCGGGCAACCGACCTGCAGTTTAAGCACTCTGTTAATCCTGTCGCACTGATGGCTGCCAGCCGCGCCCTGAACCTGAACTGCTACCATTTCTGCATGGTGTTCGATGCCAGCAACGCGTTTCTCGGCTCGACCCCGAGCGCCTGTGGCGTAGACGCGGCAAGCTGCTGCGCACGGAAGCGCTGGCAGGCACCGTCGCCAGCCATACCGATGATAAACAGGCCGAACGGCTGGGCGACTGGCTGATGAACGACGACAAAAATCAGCGTGAAAATATGCTGGTGGTGGAAGATATTTGCCAGCGGCTCCAGCACCATACCCAGACGCTGGAGGTGCTGCCCGCCCAGGTTGTTCGGCTGCGTAAAGTACAGCATCTGCGTCGCTGTATCTGGACCGAGCTCAAACACGCTGACGATGCACAATGCCTGCATGTTCTGCAGCCCACGGCGGCCGTCGCCGGTCTGCCGCGTCAGGCGGCGCGCGACTTATCCACCACAACGAGCCGTTCGACCGCGAGTGGTACGCCGGTTCTGCCGGGTATTTATCCCCTGAACAAAGCGAGTTCTGCGTGGCGTTGCGTTCTGCCCGTGTTTACGAAGACGCCCTGCGGCTGTACGCCGGGGCGGGAATTGTCAGCGGCTCTGACCCGGAGCAGGAGTGGCAGGAGATAGAAAACAAAGCGGCCGGACTGCGCTCTCTGCTCCTAAGGATTAAGACTGATTCGCGCAATCCCGATTCATATCAAAATTCCAATTTTTTCTATTATTTATACTGTGTCGCATTCTTGATACCGGACAATCTCATGTCAGTAAGTTCTTTTAACCGACGCTGGGCGGCGGTGATCCTTGAAGCCCTGACTCGCCATGGCGTCAGCACGTGTGTATTGCACCGGGTTCTCGTTCAACCCCGCTGACGCTGGCGGCCGCTGAAAACCGGGCATTTATTCACCACACTCATTTTGATGAACGCGGGCTTGGCCATCTGGCGCTGGGGCTGGCGAAAGTCAGCAACGAGCTGTGGCGGTGATTGTGACCTCCGGTACCGCGGTGGCAAACCTCTATCCGGCGTTGATCGAAGCCGGATTAACCGGGGAGAAACTGATCCTGCTGACCGCGGATCGTCCCCCCGAGCTTATCGACTGTGGTGCCAACCAGGCCATTCGTCAGCCGGGCATCTTTGCCTCGCACCCTTCACAGGCAATCGCGCTACCGCGTCCTACTCAGGATATTCCGGCAAGTTGCTGTCTCGACAATCGATCATGCCATCGGGACGAC
>ENA-OQHY01001285-OQHY01001285.1-human-gut-metagenome-genome-assembly--contig:-NODE-1285-length-10923-cov-2.259355_pt1 | contig 10923 bp, 16 predicted proteins | sample MGYA00242570_ERZ504733 | MGnify/ENA primary metagenome ERZ504733 (study PRJEB26092, sample SAMD00036219) | human gut metagenome | host: Homo sapiens | study: EMG produced TPA metagenomics assembly of...
TGGAACTTCTCGTATTCCTCTGCTTCTTTCAAATCGCATTCAGTAATTCCATCTTCTTCAATAAAAGCATCGCATGCTTCCTGTATCGAAGAATAAATTCCAGCTCCAACTCCGGCCAGAATTGCTGAATTGAAGCATATGGAATGCCAAAGGTAGGGCATGGCGCATTAGAAGGAAAGAAAGTATTTTGTTCTGATATGACATTCGATGCTACTGTAAATCCAATTGTATACGAGGGTGGAGAACCAGTATTTATTGATACAGAATATGATACTTGGAATATGGACCGGTAGCATTGGAAAAGGCTTTTGAGATTTATCCGGATACAAAGATAGTAGTCACAGCACACCTTTATGGAACACCTGGAAAAATTGATGAACTGAATGCAATTATTAAAAAACATGGTGCGATTCTGGTAGAAGATGCTGCTGAATCTATGGGAGCTACATATAAATGTGTCCAGACAGGAACATTCGGAAAATATAATACAATTTCTTTCAATGGAAACAAGATTATCACAGGAAGCTCAGGTGGATGTTTTCTGACAAATGATGAAGAAGCTGCAAATAAAGTTCGTAAATGGTCTACTCAGGCGAGAGAAAATGCAGCATGGTATCAGCATGAAGAACTGGGTTATAACTACCGCATGAGTAATGTAGTAGCTGGTGTAGTTCGTGGACAGTTCCCGTATCTGGATGAACATATTGCACAGAAAAAAGCAATCTACGAAAGATACAAAGAAGGATTAAAAGGTCTGTCAGTATCCATGAACCCAATGGATCTGGAAAATTCAGAACCAAACTATTGGCTTTCCTGCTTGATTATTGATGAAGACGCAATGTGCAAACAGGTTCGTGGTGAGCAGGATGTCTGCTATGTTAAAGAAGCCGGAAAAACATGTCCGACTGAAATTCTGGAAGCTATTGCATCTATTAATGCAGAGGGCAGACCGATTTGGAAACCGATGCATATGCAACCAATTTATCGCTTAAATCCATTTATTGTCAGAGATGGTAATGGACGTGCAAGATCAAATGCGTATATTGCAGGTGGTGTAGCTGATGTAGGAATGGATATTTTTGCAAGAGGATTATGCTTGCCAAGTGATAATAAAATGACTGCAGAGCAGCAGGATAGAATTATCGAAGTAATCAGAGCGTGTTTTGAATAATCGTTAAATCGTATATGGAGAATTAATATGTATGAAAAATATCTAAAAAGAATAATAGATTTTTCATTGAGTTTGATGGCTTTAATTGTACTTTCACCGGTATTGTTGATATTAATTGTACTTGGTATGGTATTTATGAGAGGAAATCCTTCTTTATGCAAGAACGGCCGGGAAAAGATGAAAAAATATTCAAATTAATAAAATTTCGCACAATGGATAATCGAAAAAATAAAGAAGGTAAATTGCTACCTGATGAGGTTAGATTAAACAAGTATGGTCGTTTTTTAAGAGCAACTTCACTTGATGAATTACCCGAACTGGCAAATATAGTAAAGGGCGATATGAGTTTAATTGGACCAAGACCATTATTGGTTAAATATTTACCGTACTATACTGAACGGGAACATTTGCGCCATAGTATACGCCCAGGGCTAACTGGATATGCGCAAGTTCATGGAAGAAATAAAGTGACTTGGGAAGAAAAGTTTGAGATGGATGTTTGGTACGCGGAACATCTTACTTTTCTAACAGACATTAAAGTTTTTTTTGATACTATAAAAGTCGTGTTATCACATGAGGGTGTTGTGCTTAATGCACTGGAGGATTTTGATGAGTATAGAAAACACACAGTTAAGATGTAATACACCTATCGTATATATGGGGATGGAACAAGGAAATAAATTGTATATAAAGCGTGATGATCTGGTGCCATATTCATTTGGTGGAAATAAGGCGCGAAAAGGCGTTCTATTTTTTGAAGAGATAGAAAAGGGCGGCTATGATTGTGTGGTTACATATGGAAGTAGTCATTCTAATCATTGTAGAATCATTTCTAATATGGCAGCAGCAAGAGGCTTACCGTGTTTTATTATTGGTCCTAGTGAAGTGGCAGACAGTACTTTTAACTCAAAATTTATGAAATTGTTTGGTGCAGATATTAAAACAGTTCCAATCAATGAAGTTCACGATACTATTAAAGAGAAGATTGAGGAATTAAGAAATATTGGTAAAAAACCATTTTTTATTCCTGGTGGTGGTCATGGTAATATTGGCACGGAAGCGTATGTCAGGTGTTACGAAGAAATAAGAGAATATGAGATGCAAATGGGAGTAAAATTTAGTTATATTTTTTTTGCATCGGGTACAGGTACAACACAAGCAGGTTTGATATGTGGACAAATAAAGAATCATGATGATCGACAGATTGTGGGGATTAGTATTGCAAGAAAGAATCCTCGGGGCAGAAATATTGTTATTGACAGTATTAAGGAATATATGCCAGGGATAAGCGACGATGAAATACAGAAAAATACTTTATTTGTTGATAATTATATTGGAGATGGGTACGGAGCGGAGTGTAAAGAAATACGAGAAGTGATAAAGGATGCCATGATTCGGTTTGGCCTGCCATTGGATTCAACTTATACTGGAAAGGCTTTCCTGGGAATGAAAAAGTATATAGATAAAGAACGCATATCAGGATCGCATGTATTATTCATACATACGGGAGGAACACCGTTATTCTTTGATGATTTTAGAAAAATGTAAGGAGATAATTAAAATGAAATATTCTAATATTAAGTGCTGGAACTAGAAATAAGATTGTCCAGTATTTTAAAAAAACATTGGAAGGTAAAGGAAATGTCATTTGTACCGACATGAGTGAACTTGCGCCTTCTATATATGAAGCTGATAAACACTATATAGTTCCAAGAATGACAGCGCCAGGATATTTAGAGGCCATTCTCGATATTTGCAAGAAAGAAAAAATAGATGGAGTTTTAAGCCTCATTGATCCGGAACTATCATTATTAGCTAAAAATGAAGATAAGTTTGCTGCTGTAGGTACGAAAGTTATTGGATCATCATATGAGCTTTGCGAGATGTCTCTTGATAAATATGAGATGTATAAGTGGCTTACGAGTCATGGATATAAATGTGCAAAGTCATATATGGATAAAGAGGAGTTTTTTGCAGATGTTGAAGCTGGTAAAGCAAAGTATCCGGTTTTTGTAAAGCCTGCAAGAGGTAGTGCAAGTATTGCTATTTCCAAGGTATACGATAAAGAAACAATAGAACTTCTTTTCAAACATGATGAGGGACTGATGATTCAAGAGTTTCTTGATGGACAGGAAATAGGTGCAGATGTATATATAGATATGATAAGTGGAGAGATTGTATCTATTTTTACTAAAAAGAAGATTGTAATGCGTGCTGGTGAAACGGACAAAGCCGTATCATTTAAAGATGAGAAGTTGATGGAAGTTATAAAGAAATTTGTATCTGAAGCTGGATATAGAGGGCAGATTGATATAGATGTTTTTGATGTGAACGGAGAATACTATATTAGTGAAGTAAATCCGCGTTTTGGTGGCGGATACCCTCATGCATATGAAAGTGGTGCGAATCACATGCGCCTTATCGTTAATAACCTTGCAGGTAAAACAAATGAGTGTGCTGTGGGTAAAAATTATGAGGTTGGAACTTATATGATGAAGTATAATGAAATTATGATACAGCACAACAGATAAGGAGTTGTTGGAGAACGCTATGAAGAAGTTGGTATTTCGAGAGGAAGAGTTGTCATTTTATTTGTTTAATCCAGATTTTTCATTTGTATGATAAAGAAAAAAAGGGAAGATGTGAGCCTGTTCACAGATATACATTAAAGCATATCCTACATTAATATGCATATTTGCTGTGGGGGACAAAATCCTTTACTGTGAGAGGAACAACGAGATAGTTGCCTATGTTATCTATACAAGGTGTCGACGACATGTTTTCAATTCTGGTAATAAAAACGATTATTATGTTATTTTTTATTATACATATCCGGAATATAGAGGGTATGTATATGCAAAAATTTTAATGGAGACATTATTTAGACTTATTGATGACAATAATGATTTTTATGAGTGTATAGCAATCAATAATTTCGCTTCAATCCGTGCAGCAGAGAAAATAGGATTAAAAAAAGATGGGTTTGTAAAAAAAAGTAAGTATTTGCACACATTATCAAGAGTTAAAGAAAGTTCAACATTATTATATTATACAAATATAATAGAAATACTAATAGTTCAGGCATGAAAAAAGTTAATAAATCATAAAAGAATGGAATCAAAGATGAAAGTTTTAATTATATGTAATTCAGCTTCAGGGCTAGAAGTTTTCAGAGGGATGTTAATAAAAAGATTAATTAAAGAGGGAAATACTGTAAGTTCGATTATTCCTGTAGCTGCTGAACAGAAAGAATTAAATGCAGAAAAAGAAATAGAGAAATGGAACTGCAAATTAATACGGATTCCTATGGAAAGAAGAGGAATGAATCCTATAAAGGATATTAATTTAATAAAATCATATTATGAAATTATGAAAGCTGAGAAACCAGATTTGGTAATTACATATACGATTAAACCCAATATTTATGGTGGATTTGTAAGTAGAATTTTAAAAGTCCCATATGCGGTTAATATTACTGGACTTGGCACTGCATTCCAGAATAATGGAATGTTGAAACATATGGTTACTCTTATGTATAAGATTGCTCTAAAAAAAGTGAAGATTGTTTTTTTTGAAAATAGTGAAAATAGAGATGTAATTGTAAATTACGGAATCGTTCCATTAAGAAAAAACTCAAGTTCTTGCTGGAGCAGGTGTTGATTTAGAACATTTTCAGTATATTGAATATCCAGAGGAGTGTGAGTGTACAAGATTTTTATTTATTGGGCGGGTAATGAGAGAAAAAGGCATTGATGAATTATTTGAAGCAATGCGACGTCTAAAACAAGATGGATATAACTGCACATTGGATATTTTAGGGGGATTTGAAGAAAATTATTCTAGTAAAATAAAGAAATATGAGAAAGAAGGCTGGCTATATTATCAAGGATATCAAGATGATATAAGACCGTTTATCGAAAAATGTCATTGCTTTGTACTTCCATCATGGCATGAGGGAATGGCAAATACAAATTTAGAATGTGCAGCAAGCGGAAGACCGGTTATTACATCCAATATTCATGGCTGTCTTGAAGCAATAATTGATGGAAAAACAGGCTTTCTTGCTAAAAAGAAAAGTGCAGAAGATTTGTATGCGACAATGAAGAAATTTATTCGTCTTTCATATGAGGAACGAAAAGAAATGGGAATTGCAGGTAGAAGACATATGGAGGTTGTTTTTGATAAAAAAAAGGTAGTTGAGGAACTATAAGTTATTTGAAAAATGAGTAAGAGTATGGAAAGGCTTAATAATGGTAAAGATAGGTTATTTGATGGCAAAAGTAAAAGAAAAAATATTTCATAATCATGAGATACTGTACGATTATTATCGTTGTGTGGGGGGGGTGAAAATAGGAAAGGATTGTTTGCTTTGTTCTTCACCGATGACTAGAGAGCCATATTTAATTAATATAGGCAATAATGTAACAGTTTCTACTAACGTTACATTTGTTACACATGATAATAGTATAAAGCTTTTATATCCTGAGAAATCGGATGTTTTTGGGAAAATAGTTATAGGAAATAATTGTTTTATAGGTGAAAATGTCACAATTCTTTATGGTGTTACTTTAGCTGATAATATAATCGTTGCAGCAGGATCTGTTGTAACAAAATCTTTTAGGAATTCCAATATTATAATCGGTGGAAATCCTGCCCATATTATAAATACATGGGATAAATTTTCAGAAAAGATAAAGGATAATGTTATAACTCGTAAGGAAATGGAAAATTGTAAAGAAAGAGATAGTTCATTTTTAATATCTCGATAAATAGGAGGATTTATGTACCCATTAGTTTCTGTTATTATACCAACATATAGTAGACCTACTTATTTAAGGCGATGTTTGGAATCTGTCTTAAATCAAACATACAAAAATATAGAAATATTTGTTGTCGATGATAATAATCCAGAAACTGAAGCAAGAATTGAAACTGAAAAATTATGAACGAATATGTAAATAGAAAAAAATGTTACATATCTAAAACACAATTTTAATAAAAAACGGTTCTGCAGCAAGAAATACTGGATGGAAGCATTCATCAGGAAAATATATAACATTTCTTGATGATGATGATGAAATTGATGAATCAAAGATTCAAAAACAAGTGGAATGCTTGGAAAAACTGGATAAGTCATGGGGGGCTTGTTATACGGCCTATAAATTAATAAAAGAATATGGAAGTAATCAGATTTCAACTGAAAATAGAAGCGGTGATTGTTATGTTGATGCTTTAATGCGGACTATGTTTATGGGATCCGGATCAAATTTATTTTTAAGGAAAAAAGTTGTTGACGAAATTGGTGGATATGATGAATCATTCCAAAGAAATCAAGATATTGAATTTTTAGTTAGGGTTCTTGAAAATTATAAGTTGGCATACGTAGATGAAGTCCTGCTTACTATTTATCAAGAGGGAAATCGAATTAATAGGTCTTTCGAGCAAATAGATAAATATGCAAAATATTATTTAGAGGTTTTTCAAGATAAAATAAATGCGTTGAATAAATCGGATAGAAATCGTGTGATTGCTGTTATTTCATTAGAAAGATGTAGAGTTGCATTCTATAAGAAAAAATATAAAGAAGGACTTAAAATAATTTTAGAAAATAATGTCAAATTTAAATATATCATTCGATACATAAAATATATAATACACAGACTTATAACGCATGAATCATATGGATTTAATGGATTGTAAAGGAGTAAATAATGTTTGGATATGTAATATTACATTATCAGAGTATTGAAATAACAAAAAAATGTGTGGATAAACTTCTAATGTTTAGCAAAAATAATCCAATTATAATAGTGGATAATTGTTCGCCAAATGGAAGCGGAAAACAACTTGAAAAAATGTATTCAAAATGTATTAACATCACAGTAATTATTAATGAGGAAAATCAAGGATTTGCAAAAGGTAATAATTTAGGCTATCAGTATATAAAAAGAAAATATTCATTAAACTATGTTGTTGTTATGAATAATGATATCATGATTGAAGATAATGATTTTGCTGTAATAATTGAGCAATTTATGGAAAAAAATGAAGTAGATGTATGTGGTCCTGATATGGTTACATTAAAAGGAAATCATCAAAATCCATTGCAATTAAAACCTTATACTAGTAAATATTTACAGCGCCGTGTAAGAGCGGATAAGATAAAGGTTCTTTTATTGAGAACAAGATTGTTTTGGAAATTATATGAAAATTATAAAAAAACAAATAAAATACCGATCAGGACAAAACAACCCACTGTGTTTGATTGTATATTACATGGTTCATGCATTATATATGGACCAGAATATATTAAGAGAGAACAAAATGCATTTTTGCCTATTACATATATGTATAATGAAGAAGCTATATTATATGATTACTTAGTACATAAAGGATATAAAACAGGATATTGTTCAGATGTAACAATTTTACACATGGAAGGTGTTTCTACTTCTGAGAGAATTGAAAATAAGAAGAAAAAAGTTATGTTTAGATTTAAGAATAATATTAAATCGATAGAAGCCCAATTGGAAGAAAGAAAAAAGTATATTAATCAATCTGAATTATAAAAAAATAGTTTAAGAATAAGAGAATGATGCAAGTTGGACGTACAATGAGGGAAGTTTCTGAATTAACTATGATTTATAAATTGTCTATCTGGTTAACAGAGTTGGTAGATATAGAGATCAGAATATATTAATGGAATGACATTATATGAAGGAGAAAGAAAGTGCTTAAAATTATTGTGAAGCGTAGAAAAGACGGAAGAATATTGACATTATCTTTTGTTTTTTTATTTATAATATTGTGGATACTTATAGGATTTAATTTTAAAAATCCAGATTACGAATATTACGAAAATTTATTTTCACGTGCAACCCAAGGAGTAAGTTATCATGCAGTGGAAACTGGATTTTGGTATATAGTGAAATTTGCAGCGAAGATAGGGGTTAGCTATTCATTATTTTTGAAAATTTATACGTTGATTGCACTTTTATTAATTAGTAGTTCAATAATAAAATATACAGAAAAGCCTTCATTAGTATTGGTGTTATATATGTGTTATCCTTTCCTTTTAGATGTTGCTCAAATAAGACACTTTATGGCAATATCTATTTTTACATTTTCAGTACGATATTTAGAAAGTTACAGCAAGAAAAATTTGATTAAATATATTTTCTTAATAGTTATTGCAGCGTCGCAACAGATTATGGCAATTGCATTTTTGGCGTATTTATTAGTATACTTAATTGATCAAAAAAAGGCAGCAAAGATAGCAATAATGTTAACAATTATTAATATGTTTGGGTGCAAATATATTTTACAAACATCGTTGGTGCAAAAAATATTCAGCTTACGTGATAAAACTGTTGATTATGCAAGTGGGTATAGTAATAGTCAGCTTTTTATGTATGCGTGCTTTTACGGAATATTAATAATATTATGTGTTTTTTTACAGAAAATAAATAATGTGGATAAAACTAATAGATCTTTTTTGTATAAGATATGTATGTATTCAACTTTATTTATTCCATTTTTAATGATTGATTTTCAATATACCCGCTTATTCAGAGGAAGTATTTTAGTTATATACATTTTTATAACGCAGCAAATCTATTCATTAAAGAAAAGTGATAAGTTAATTGTTACAATAGGACTTCTATTTATAATGATACTGGTAGCAATAAAGCTATTTGGAAAAGGAAGTGGTTATTTTGAAACACTTACAATGCCGATTTTTCAAAATAATGAGATATTATATTTCCTTTTTAACTGAATGTAAACAGTAAATATGGAAAATCGAATTTATTTTAATAAGCAGATTGCGTTAAAAATATACTGATAATTATTTTAATAATTGCTAAATATACATTTTAATGTTATACGGGGAGTGTAAAATAAATTATGAAAAATAGAACCTTTTTCCTTGGTGCTGATCGAGTATATTTTACTTACGGAAACCTTGTCAAGGCTGAATTTTACGTCGGTAGCCTAGCCAAAGTTGGACTAGACGTAAAATGGGAGTTCCAGGCCAAAGAAAGAGTAGGTAAAGGCTCATAGCCATTGAACTTCTTGATTTTATTGAGGGGGGAGCTGATTTTGGATGTATAAAATTGACAGACACTACCTTATACAGATGAAAGGATAGATATATGAAAAAATCAATTAAGCTAAACGGCATTTTAAATGTAATAAAAAAATGTTGTAATATTATATTACCTTTGCTTGTTTTTCCGTATATATCGCGAGTTTTAGGACCTGATAATTATGGGAAATTTAGTTTTTCCAATTCAATAATCAGTTATTTTATGTTGACGGCGTTGTTAGGAATAGAAACTTATGCGGTACGAGAAGGGGCAAGAATTAGAAATGATAAACATAGAATAGATAAATTTGTCTCAGAAGTATTCTCAATCAATATAATGTCGTTGATAATTTCTTATATTTTTTTGCTATTTTTTATATTTACCAATCAAAAAATATATTCTTATAAAGAACTGATTTTGATTTTGAGTATTATGATTCCATGTACTGTTTTAGGCAGAGACTATATTAATATTATATTTGAGGATTACTTGTATATAACTATTCGATATATAGTGATTCAGATTATGGGTGTTTTGGCAATATATTTACTTGTAAAAAAGCAAGAAGATTATTTGATATATACGTATATTATATATGCTAACGAATTCACTAGGATATCTTATTAACTTAGTATACACTCGTCGGTTTTGTCCTTTTAAGTTAACAATACATATGAACTTGAAAACGACATTTGCTACCAATTTTAATATTATTTGGTGGGCAGTTAGCCGTAACAATTTATATTCAATCAGATATAACAATGCTTGGTTTTTTTATTCTGATAAGGAAGTAGGAGTTTATACAATAACATCTAAGATTTACATGTTGGTTAAAGGAATAATAAATGCACTAACAACAGTAGCAATACCTAGGATATCTTATTATTTAGGTGAAAATCAAATAGAAAAATATAGAGAATTTTCGAATAAACTAATCAAATACTTATTTCTATTTGTTGTTCCGTTAGTAATAGGGTTACTTTTCTTTAGTGAAAATATTTTGCAAATAATTGGAGGAAGACAATATATTTCGGGAGCTAATACATTAAAAGTACTTTCTTTAGCATTATTTTGCGCAGTGTTTTCAGGATTTTTTTGTAATGGACTAATGGTGCCAAACAGAAAAGAAAAAGACTTCCTTGTTATCACCACATTGTCAGCTTGTGTAAATATTGTCCTTAATTTATTTTTTATACCTCAAATAGGAACGATAGGTGCTGCAGTGACAACTTTAATTTCAGAAGTGATTGTATTGTTTATGTCATTTTATACTATGAAACAATATTTTAAAATAGAATGGGATTTTAAGCATATAATTTCTGTTATATTGGCTGGAATTACAGTAATAATAGTGTGTATCTTGTGTAAGTTTTTAATTAAAGATGCAATTATCCAGTTAATAATTGCAATGATAATATCTGCTTTGGTTTATTGTGGAATATTAATTATTTTGAAAAATAACATTTTAGTGAATTTAATCAACGAGGTACTAAAGAAAAAAACTAAATAACTGATAATTAATAAAGAATAGGAAGGTAATATAAAATGAAAATAGCAGTAGCAGGAACAGGATATGTGGGATTATCTATTGCCACACTTTTATCTCAAAATCATGAGGTAATGGCAGTAGATATTATTCCAGAGAAAGTTGAGAAGATTAATAAA
>ENA-OQHY01001287-OQHY01001287.1-human-gut-metagenome-genome-assembly--contig:-NODE-1287-length-10907-cov-2.364657_pt1 | contig 10907 bp, 18 predicted proteins | sample MGYA00242570_ERZ504733 | MGnify/ENA primary metagenome ERZ504733 (study PRJEB26092, sample SAMD00036219) | human gut metagenome | host: Homo sapiens | study: EMG produced TPA metagenomics assembly of...
TTTTACTTATTTTCCCCTTAATTCAATTAACGAACGTAAAAACCAGCCGACCTGCCGTGCAAATGCACAAAGCAGGCGGCTGGTTTATAAGTCGTAAGCAAAAGGCGAAAATCAAAGCAGGGAACAAACCTGCCAAAAGAAGCAAAGCGCTTACCCGACGTTTTCAACATTCTCCTCACCATCTACCGGCAGGGTGGTGCGCGGGGTCACGCTGAGGGGGTCGGGCAGGGTGTTGTTTTCAACATCCTGCAACACCTGCGGCACACCGGGGAAGAACTTGGCGATGCCGCAGCCTTGCAGTGCAGGCCATCGAAAAAGTCGGTCTCATTCAACCCCTTAATGCAGGTGGGGTCATAACTGCCGTACAGCGGAATATTGTAGTCATGCGCATACTGGCGGATCCAGTTTTCGGTTTCAAAAAAGCCCTGGTGCTGGTCGGTTTCCGTCAGCAGAAAGTCATACAGGTACGGGTGCAGGGGGAGAGGGCCAAAATCACCGTGGTGCCCTGGTTTCGCGCATACTGGATAAACTTGTCAAACGCTTCTTCCTGCTTGGGGGAAAGCGAGTCGAACCCTTCCATATGTACGCTGTTGAACGTGGGGCAGGCTTCGGCGGCAAGGGCGCGCACCTGGTCGGGGTTGGCATCCCGGAATTCGGGGTCATACAGCACACTGCCGTCAGAGCGCTTGATGGTGGTGGGCTGCTCGTAAGGGTCGCCGTCCACCGGGTTAAAGTCAATGGGGTTGCCATCGTCATCTGTCACAACGCTCTGGCCGCGGTTCTTTAAGTAATAGTCTACGTTGCCCTGAAAATAAGCCGGTTCCACCAGCGCTTTCCACAGCGCCACGCGGTCCTCTTCCTCATAGTCGGTTTCAACACCGAGAACCTTAGTCAAAAATTCGTTGTACAGCTCCACATCGGCGCGCTTGTCAAAGGCGGCTTCGTCACCATACAGCACCCAGGGATCCACGCTCCAAATCAGCACCTTGGGCGCTTTGCCGTAACAGACCATCTTATAATAGCTGGTCATGTTATCGCGCACATCCGCGCCGGTAACGCCCATGTTGAAAAAACTGTCGGTTCCGACAAGTTCCCGTGTGAACTGTAATACGCGGCTGGAGCCAATGCCGATCACTTCCGGGGTGTCCGGAACATCCTGTGCAAACAGCTGGACAACCTCGCGCTCAATTTCGTTCATCTGCTCAAAGTTGCTCACATCATAGCCCTGCAGCATCAAGTCCACAATGCGGCGGGGGGCAAGCTCACCCTGGAACAGGCCGCTGCGGTCTACCGTATAGCTGAACCAGACCATGAAAACCAGAATGGGAATGAACAGGGCAAACTTGAACAACGTTTTGCTGCCAAAGTATAACCGGCGGACCAAACCATGCAAAAAGCGAACGAAGATATTTGGCTTTTTGGGGTGTCTGCGCGGTGAGGGAGCGGATTTTTTTCGCTTTGTGGTGGGCTTGCGGGCCGGGGCGGCAACAGCACTGCGGCTGACCTTTTGGGTGCCGCGCGGGGCGGAAGCAGGGGTCTGTGTTGGCATAATTGATCTCCCTCCCCGTTAAAATTGCTGGTAAATGAACGCCGACTGCCCGAACGCGGCAAAGAACAAGATGGATACCGCAGCGGCATAATAGACCGTCCAACGCAGCACAAAGCACTGCTTGCGGATCCAGCGGCAACATTGTTGCCGTTGTGCTCCATGGCCAGCACAATGGCGGTACCGCAGGTCAACACCACCGGCAGGCGGCCGTCAATGCCGCTGCTGGTGACCAGATTGGTAACGCTTTCCCATCCAGCCGCAAAGCCGCCCTGCCAGCCCTGCAGTATTCCGGCGAATACCTCGCCGGGGGCAGCGTTGTAAATGGCGGAAGCAAAAAACACCATTGTAAAGCTGAACAGCAGGTAGGTGATGCAGCGCTGGAGGAATGTCTGCACGGCAGGCTCGCGGTACAGCGGGTTATAGCGCCACAGCACTTTGCGAGGAGCTTTGCTCAGCTGGGCAATGACTGAAATCACGCCGCAGGCAATGCCCCATTCCAGATAGCGCAGGTCAGCCCCGTGCCATAGGCCGCTGACGGCAAACACGATCAGCGTGTTCAGCATATGGCGCACCGCATTGCAGCGGCTGCCGCCAAGCGGAATGTAGATATAATCCCGCAGCCAGCCAGTCAGGCTCATGTGCCAGCGCTGCCACAACCCGGCAAAGCTGGTAGCCTCGAACGGGCTGTGAAAGTTTTCCAGCAGGTCATACCCCAAAATGCGGGCAGCACCGATGGCGATATCGCAACAGCCGGAAAAATCCAGGTAGAGCCGCAGGCTGAACAGCAGGGTGGCGGCCACCAGGTTGGGGCCATTCATCTCAGCGGGGGTATCGTACACCATCTTGATGTACAGGTTCATGTTGTCCGCCAGGACCATCTTTTTGGTGTAGCCCCACAGCATGCGGAACGCACCGCCCGCACACCCGGGTGTAGCTGAACCGGCGGGATTTGTGGATCTGTGGCCGAAAATGGGGGTACCGCTCAATTGGGCCGGTGGTCATGGTGGGAAAAAAGCTGACGAACAGCGCATAATGCAGCGGGTTCAGCTCAACCTTGCAGCGGCGCTTGTATACATCAATGGTGTAGCTGAGCGCAGCAAGGGTAAAGTAGCCCAGGCCCAGCGGGGTAACCATATCCGTGCGGGGCTGCAATACCGTGCCGCTCAGGATATCTGCCGCCAACAGGTTCCAGTATTTGTAATAGAACAAAAGCCCCACACAGGTGAACACCGCCAAAAGCAGGAAAATCACCCGCACGGGACCTATCCGGCATTTGCCGATCACCAGCCCGCAGCCCCATGTGACCAGTGTTGCCGCAATCAAAACCGGTACCAGCAGGCGGTCGTTGGCCCCCCAACAGTAAAACAGGTAGCTGGCAGCCAGCAGACAGTAAGGGCGCAGAACACGGGGCAGGGTATAGTTCAAAAGCGCCACTGCCGCAAAAAAGCCAAGAAATAGCAGTGTTGTCAGTTCCATCCTCAAACTCCTTTGGCGGGATTATTTGCCGCTGAGTTTTTTCTCCAAATCCCGCACGCGCTTTTCCAGGATAGCGTTTTCCTGGGTAAGGCGCTTGCACTTATCCGCAAGCTGCTGACGCCGATGCTTAAACTGAGCAGCACCAGCAGCACAAAGCAGAACATGAGCATAAATACCAGGTTGACCGGCATTTGTACATCCAGCAGATCACGCAGGACGTAAACAACATAGGGGAATACCGCAAAGATGACAAGAACCACGGCCAGTGCCAGCCAGAGAAGGCTGTATTTTACGCTCATTTGGCCCTTTTTCAGCAGCGCAAAAATAATCAGCAGCAGGATGGCCGCACCCAAAATCATAAAAAACTGGAAATGTGCCGTCATGGGCGTTGTGCCTCCTTATTTGCTTTTCGGCTGGTGGATTTTCTTGATAGAAAGGCGGTCAATGATCAAAGACAGGGAAACCTTGATCATGTAATACGCGCTTTTAAAACTGCGAATGCTGGAAACGCCGCCCTGACGTTCTTTCATGACGACCGGGCTTCGCCTACGCGGAACCCGGCCAGCGTGGCAGCCAGAATGGCTTCCGGCTCCGGATAATCCGAAGCATAATGCTCCGCAAAATAGGCGGTTAGCTGGGGACCGGTGGCACGGAAACCACTGGTGACATCCAGAATGCGCTGACCACAGAGAATATGGATGAGCCAGCTTAAAAAGCGGATGCGACCCGGCGCATAAAGCTTGTCTGGAAGCTTCGCACCTGATAAAGCGGCTGCCGATGCACATATCCAGCTTGCCGTCCAATACCGGCTGAACGACCTGCATCAGATAAGCGGGGTCGTGCTGGCCGTCACCGTCCATCTGCACAGCAACATCATAACCATTGGCGCGGGCATAGCGATAACCGCACTGCACGCCGCCGCCAATGCCAAGGTTGACCGGCAGATCCAAAAACGGGTAGCCATGCTCCGCCAGCAATTCAGCCGAGCGGTCGGTGGAACAATCGTTGATGATCAAAAAGTCAACCTGCGGGCAGGTGGCACGCAGGCGTTCCACGGTGCTGACGATGTTGGCTTCCTCATTATAACAGGGAATGATAACAAGAATTTTGGCTGGGTGATTCAAAAGGGCACCTCACATCAGGGGAACGGCCGGTTTGGCATCAAACGCGGCCTTCCAAAATAAAATGTTCCAGTTTGCGCAGCAGCTCGCTGCGGCGGTAATGCGCAAGATAATATTCTTTGGCGCTCTGGCCCATGGCGGCGTGCTGGGCGGCGTCCATGCGGGTCAGTGCCAGCAGGTTGTCTGCCAGGGCGGCGGCATCACAGGCAGGGGAGCTTAACCCGCCTGCCGCGGCAACCGCCGCATTGCCGGCGCCGTCCATACTGGCCAAGACCGGCTTGCCGGCGGCATATAACTGGCAACCTTGGCCGGTACGGTCAGCCCCAAGTCCGGCGAATCCGACAGGCAGACGATCAAAGCATCGGCCAGCGCGGTGAACTTGGGGATATCCGTTGCCGGAACACTGCCGTAAAACGTAACGGCATCCTCGGCGTGCAGCTCTTTCACTTTGGCTTCCAGCGCGGCGCGGCTCATGCCATCGCCCACCAGCAACAGGTGCAACATATCTGCCCGCGGCTGCGCGCATCCTGCACCGCCGTGATGACGGTCTCCAGGCTTTGGGCGGGGGTAAAAGTGCCGGTAAACACCAGGTTGAACCGCCCGCCGAACTGCGCCTGCAAAGCGGCATCCGGCTGAGGAACGGCGTAAAAATCCTCGCAGTACTGCGGGATCACAGCAATTTTTTGCGGCGGCATACCGGTGCGCTGGCACAGCCGCTGCTGCAGCGGCTCACTCATGGCAATCAGTCGGTCGGCCTTCTTATATAAAGCGTCGCTTACACCCTGGGCAATCGCGCGCAGGGCTTTGTTCTTCACATTCAGCACGCTGTACAGGTTTTCGGGCCAGATATCCAGCACATAGTTGGTAAAGGGAATGTGGTGCTTTTTGGCATAGCGGATGGCGGGCCAGCACATCAGTACCGGCTGGTGTTAAAGCAGAACACCGCATCGTACCCGCCCGGCAGGCGGTGCAGCGCATGGGCGGCGTACCACGGCCAGCTGATATAGTTCAAAAAATGTTGACCGAGGTGTTGCCCCTGCGCGGAACCTCTTTGCAGCGGTACAGGCGGGCACCGTGCCATTCTTCTTCAAAAGGGCCGGCGGCGCTGTAACCGGGGAACCATTCGCCTTTTGGGTAATTGGGCAGCCCGCAAAGCACATCCACGCAATGCCATCCTGCAAAAAACCTTCCACAATATCATTGATGCGGAAATTCCGGCCAGAAATGCTGCGTAACAACAAGAATCTTTTTTTGAGAGGGCAAAGGGCACACACCTTTCGAAAGTTAGGAGTTAGGAAATAGGAGTTAGGAGTTGAAGAACGGCTGCTAGACTTGAGGTCTTTTGCAATCTATAAAATGCTCTGTAGGGAACGGTCTTGACCGTTCCAAAGCATTCAGCTTGTCGCAGCCTCAAAAAACTCCTACCTCCTAACTAAAAAACTCAGTTTTTTCTCCACACCATCTTATTAACCACCCCGGTGTAGCTCTGGATGATCTTGACGACCTTGGTGGAAACGTCTTCCGTGTAGTAGGGGACGGGGATGCCGTTGTCGCCGTTGGCGTTCATGGCAACGGCGGTGGCAACCGCCTGTTCCACGCCGCCCTCGCTGATGCCGGCCAGCACAAAGCAGCCTTTGTCCAGTGCTTCAGGTCGCTCGGTGGAGGTACGGATGCAGACAGCGGGAACGGATGTCCCACGCTGGTAAAGAAGCTGGATTCCTCCGGCAGGGTGCCGGAATCGCTGACCACGGCAAACGCGTTCATCTGCAGATGGTTGTAATCATGGAAGCCCAGGGCTCATGCAGCTTTACGCGCTCGTCCAGCTGGAAGCCCATGGCGTCCAGCCGCTTTTTGCTGCGCGGATGGCAGGAATACAGAATGGCATATCATAGGTCTGGGCCAGGTGATTGATGGAGGTGAACAGGTCGATAAAGTTCTTTTCGGTATCAATGTTCTCCTCGCGGTGGGCGGAAAGCAGCATGTATTTGTGCGGCTCCAGCCCCAGGCGCTCCAGCACATCGCTGGCTTCGATCTTGGCCAGGTTGGCGTGCAGCACTTCCGCCATGGGGGAACCGGTCACAAAGGTGCGCTCCTTGGCGGTGCCTTCGGCATTCAGGTAACGGCGGGCATGCTCGGAATAGCACATGTTCACATCGGAAATGTGGTCCACAATGCGGCGGTTGGTTTCCTCAGGCAGGCACTCGTCAAAGCAGCGGTTGCCGGCTTCCATGTGGAAGATGGGAATGTGCAGCCGCTTGGCCGCAATGGCGGAAAGGCAGCTGTTGGTATCGCCCAGAATCAGCAGGGCATCGGGCTTCTGTTCCACCATCAGGGAGAAGGACTTGGCAATAATGTTGCCGATGGTTTCACCCAGGTCCTTGCCGACGGCATCCAGATAGAAATCCGGCGCACGTAGCCCAGGTCCTCAAAGAATACCTGATTCAGGTTATAATCATAGTTCTGGCCGGTGTGGACTAGAATCTGGTCAAAATACACATCACACTTTTTAATCACAGCCGACAGCCGAATGATCTCCGGCCGCGTGCCGATAATGGTCATAAGTTTGAGCTTGTTCATTGTAAAACACCCTATACAGTTAGGAGGTAGGAGTGAGGAGTTAGGAGTTGAAGAACGACTGCTGGTTTTATTGTCTTCCGCAAACGATAAAGAGTTTCACAGGGAACGGCTTTGAATGTTCTGAGACATTTACCTTGCCCAGGTTTCAAAACTCCTAACTCCTACCTGAGTATATACGTTTAAAATGTTACACTTTCAAAAAGAACGTGTCCGGCTTGGCGGGGTCAAACGGTTCGTTGGCCCACATCAGGGTCACAAGGTTTTCAGTATCGCTTAAGTTGATGATGTTGTGGGTGCAGCCGGGCAGCATCTGCACGGCGGTGGGCTTATCGCCCCACACCTCAAACTCCATCACTTCGTCACAGCCAACTTTGCGCTCCTGGATCAGCCCGTGGCCGGAAACCACAATAAAAAATTCCCACTTGGTGTTGTGCCAGTGCTGGCCCTTGGTAATGCCGGGCTTGGAAATGTTCACGCTGAACTGGCCGCAGTTTTCGGTTTTCAGCAGCTCGGTAAAGCTGCCGCGCTCGTCTGCGTTGACTTTTAAGGGGAAGGCAATCCGCTCTTTGGGCAGGTAGGAAAGATAGGTGGAATACAGCTTTTTGGCAAAGCTGCCCGCCGGGATCTCCGGCACCACCAGCGTGGCGGGCTGGGCGTGGAACTGTTCCAACAGATCCACAATCTCCCCAAGGGTCACTTTGTGGGTGACGGGAGCAAAGCAGTAACGGCCATCCACGGCAGGCACCGGGGTAAGACCGTCATAATTGCAGCGGTGGGGCGCAGCTTCCAGCGCATCCAGCATCTCTTCTACCAGATCGTCAATGTACAGCAGTTCCAGCTCAGTTGCGCGGTCATTGACGGTGATGGGCAGACCGTTGGCAATGTTGTGGCAGAAAGTAGCCACGGCGCTGTTGTAGTTGGGGCGGCACCATTTGCCAAATAGGTTGGGAAAGCGATAAACCAGCACCGGGGCACCGGTGGTTTTGCTGTATTCAAAGAACAGTTCTTCTCCGGCCAGCTTGCTTTTGCCGTAATCGCTTTTGCCATAGCGGCCGATCAGCGTGGCCTGAATGGAGCTGGACAGCATCACCGGGCAGGTGTTGCCGTGGGCTTTCAGCGTATCCAGCAGGGTGGAGGCAAAGCCGAAATTGCCTGCCATGAACTCGCTTTCCACTTTGGGGCGGTTGACCCCGGCCAGGTTGAATACAAAGTCTGCCTTGGCGCAGTATTCATCCAGCAGCGCCGGAGCCGTGTCCAGGTCATACTCAAAAATATCAGTAATGTTCAGGGCCGGGCGGGTGCGGTTTTTGCCATCGCGGATATTTTTCAGGTTTTCACACAGATTGCGCCCGACAAAACCCTTTGCCCCGGTGACAAGAATGTTCATGCCTTGCCTGCCTCTTTCAGTGCTTCCTGGATGTACTCGGTGGTCATGATCTTTTTGATGGTGCCCTCCACATCCAGGCGGCGGGTGTTGTGGCTGGTATAATCTTCATCGGCCTGGGTGTGAACCTGGCCCTTGATGAAGTACTTGTCATAGTTCAAATCGCGGTTGTCGGCGGCAACGCGGTAATAGTTGCCCATATCCTCGCTGCGCATCCGCTCTTCCTTGGTCATCAGGGTCTCGTACAGCTTTTCGCCGTGGCGGGTGCCGATCACGCGGGTGCCGGTGTCGCCAAACAGCTGCTGCACGGCTTTGGCCAGATCGCCAATGGTGGAAGCATCGGATTTCTGGATGAACAGATCGCCCGGATTGGCGTGCTCAAAGGCAAACATGACAAGGTCAACGGCCTCATCCAGGTTCATCAAAAAGCGGGTCATGTTGGGATCGGTGATGGTAATGGGGTTGCCGGCCTTGATCTGCTCCACAAACAGCGGAATCACGCTGCCGCGGCTGCACATCACGTTGCCGTAACGGGTGCAGCAGATGACCGGGCCGCCGCGCTGTGCGCTGACACGCGCGTTGGCAGTGATAACATGCTCCATCATGGCCTTGGAGATGCCCATGGCATTGATGGGGTAAGCGGCTTTATCGGTAGAAAGGCAGACCACGCGCTCCACGCCTGCTTCAATGGCGGCATGCAGCATGTTGTCGGTGCCTCAATGTTGGTGCGCACGGCCTCCATGGGGAAAAACTCGCAGGAAGGAACCTGCTTGAGCGCAGCAGCATGGAAGATAAAGTTGACGCCGGGCATCACATCGCGCAGGCTCTGGATGTTGCGCACATCGCCGATGTAGAACTTGACTTTATTGTAATAGTCAGGATAGTTGGCCTGCAGCTCATGGCGCATGTCGTCCTGCTTTTTCTCGTCACGGCTGAAAATGCGGATCTCGCCGATATCAGTCGTCAAAAAATGCTTGAGCACGGTGTGGCCAAAGCTGCCGGTGCCGCCGGTGATCAACAAGGTTTTATCTTTGAAAATGGTATCTGCCATGGTTTCCTCCTGTCAGGGGACGAACTTTTTGTGGTAGGCGCAGCAGCGTCGGGCATCTTCCAATGCCCATAAAGCCAACACTTCCCCTATATACAACCAATTCTAACATAAAAGTTACAGATTGAAAAGGGCCTGACCTTGGAAAATGCTGTTTTTTGTGGTACAATACCCCCAGTGTAACCATTATCATTATACAATAAAGGAGAATCAGATTTTATGCGCGCTTATGAACGTTTGCTGAATTACGTTAAGGTGTATACCACCTCGGACCCCGTAAGCGATACCCACCCCACCACCGCCCGCCAGTTTGACCTGGCCCGCATGCTGGTCAAGGAGCTGCAGGACCTTGGCCTTGCGGATGCCCATGTGGATGAGCACTGCTATGTTTACGCCACGCTGCCCGCCACCCCCGGCCACGAAGCTGCCAAGGCCTTGGATTTATTGCCCATATGGATACTTCCCCCGATGCACCGGGCGAGAATGTGAAGCCCCAGATCCATGAAAATTATGACGGCGGCGATGTTGTCCTGCCCGGTACCGGCGCAGTTCTCAGCACCAGGCAGTTCCCATTCCTGGCAAAGCTCAAGGGCCAAACCCTGATCACCACCGATGGCACCACCCTGCTGGGTGCGGACGATAAAGCCGGTGTGGCCGAGATTATGACCATGCTGGAGATCCTGCAGAAAGAAAACCGCCCCCACGGCAAGATCTGCGTGGCTTTACCCCCGATGAGGAGGTTGGCCAGGGTGCTGACCTGTTTGATGTGGAGCATTTTGGCGCAGCCTATGCTTACACGGTGGACGGCGACGAAGCGGGCGAAATCAGCTATGAAAACTTTAACGCTGCCGCTGCTTTTGTCACGGTACACGGCTTCTCGGTCCATCCGGGCAGCGCAAAGAACGCCATGAAGAATGCGCAGAACATTGCCATTGAGTTCCACAACGCCCTGCCGTATTACGACCGCCCCGAATACACTGAGAACCGCGAGGGTTTCTACCACCTGTGCAGCATGGAAGGCGATGTGACCGGCGCCAAGCTGGGCTACATTGTGCGTGACCACAGTGCCGAAAGCTTTGCCGCCCGCAAGGAGACCATGCGCCACATTGCCAAGCTGCTGAACGAAAAGTATGGCGAAGGCACTGTGGAGCTGGAGCTGAAGGACAGCTATTTCAGCATGCTGGAAAAGATCAAGCCGCATTTCCATCTGGTGGAAAATGCCCGCGCCGCCATCCGCAAGGCTGGCCTGGAGCCGCTGGAAACGCCCATTCGCGGCGGCACGGACGGCGCGACCCTGTCTTACATGGGCCTGCCCTGCCCGAACCTTGGCACCGGCGGCTTTAACTACCATGGCCCGTGCGAAGGCATCACGGTAGAGTCTATGGATAAGGCAACCGAGATTCTGCTGAACCTGGCCGATATTTATAAGGATGTCCAGTAACCAGCGCGGCCTTTTTGAAAAAAAGGCCTGGCGAAAAAACTTTAGGCAATACCGCACAATTCCCGCCTTGCGGCTCAAGCACCGCTCCGGCGGCTGCGGCACGGGATCTGCGTTGCCAAAATGCTCGATAATGTCGGGTTGCGGTACCCGCATCGTGCTTCGGGGGCAAAAGCCCCTCGCACTTTGCGACCGCTGCCCCTGCTTCGGTTCGCTGTTTCCGCCACTGGCGGCGCTCACCTTTGCAGCATCCAGTATTATCTGCGCTTTTGGCTTAGCATCTGCCGCACCTCGCTCGCCGTATCGGCACTTAG
>ENA-OQHY01001288-OQHY01001288.1-human-gut-metagenome-genome-assembly--contig:-NODE-1288-length-10904-cov-1.367542_pt1 | contig 10904 bp, 18 predicted proteins | sample MGYA00242570_ERZ504733 | MGnify/ENA primary metagenome ERZ504733 (study PRJEB26092, sample SAMD00036219) | human gut metagenome | host: Homo sapiens | study: EMG produced TPA metagenomics assembly of...
CAGCAACCATCTGCAAAAGTCCCTGTTCTTTCAGCTTGCGAAGTGTTTCCAGATACACGGCCTCAATCGGTACCCCAAAGCTTTGCTCAAACGCTGCTCTGGTTACTCCCTCATTCATGATTCAATAGTAGTTCCTGGAACATCTTCCCAAGTAATTTCGTTTGCAATAGCTTCAAGACTAGATTTGATAACTTTGGCAATTTCCGTAGGATCTTGTTTTCCCCACATGATCATATGGAAACCTGTACGGCAACCAAATGGTGAGCAATCAATAAGGCCATCGATACGTTGACGGATCAGTTTAGCGAGTAGGTGTTCGATAGTATGAAGACCACCTGTATCAATACTATTTTCATTAGGTTGAATCAAACGGATATCAAAGTTTGTGATGATATCTCCTTTAGGTCCAACTTCCTCTGAAATAAGACGGACATAAGGTGCTTTTACAATGGTGTGATCAAGTTCAAAACTTTCAACAGTAACGTCTTTTGGCATGGTAATACCTCCCTATTCTATAGAGTTATGATACCACAAAATCAGTTTAAAGTTCTAGTATTTATTTGAGGAATATAAATTAAAATATCCATATCCAGAAATAGGGGATATTTTAATATCTGCTTCTGGAAGCATAGGTAGAACTGTTGTATATCAAGGGGAAGATGAATATTTTCAAGATAGCAATATAGTTTGGTTAAAGCATGATAATCGCTTGGATAATAAGTTTTTAAAGCAGTTTTATTCGATTGTGAAGTGGCAAGGATTAGAAGGAAGTACGATTAAACGGCTATATAATAAAAACATTTTAGATACAGATATTAGTATCCCTAGTACCACTGACAAAATAAAATAGGGATGTTCTTTAACAATTAGACAACACTATCACTCTTCATCAGCGTAAGTTAGATTTGTTGAAAGAACAGAAAAAAGGCTTTTTACAAAAGATGGTTCTGTTGCAAAGTTTCCCCTCAGATCCATTATAGGGTAAATTGAGTTTAATAGGAACTAGGAGGAGTAACGAAGATGAACCATTTTAAAGGCAAACAATTTCAGAAAGATGTGATTATTGTCGCTGTAGGCTACTATCTTCGGTACAACCTGAGTTATCGTGACGTCCAAGAAATTCTGTACAACCGTGGTATTAACGTGTCTCACACCACTGTCTATCGTTGGGTACAGGAATGTGGGAAACTACTTTACAACATTTGGAAGAGGAAAAATAAACAGTCCATTTATTCGTGGAAAATGGACGAGACCTATATTAAAATCAAAGGAAAATGGCATTATCTTTATCGCGCCATTGATGCAGATGGTCTCACTCTGGATATATGGTTACGGAAAAAGCGAGATACACAAGCAGCTTACGCCTTTTTCAAGAGATTAGTTAAACAGTTCGATGAACCAAGGGTCTGGTGACCGATAAAGCTCCCTCTATTACCAGTGTCTTCAAAAAATTACAGGCACACGGGTTTTACCAGCGAACAGAACATCGCACGGTGAAATATCTAAATAACCTCATTGAACAAGATCATCGTCCCATCAAGAGACGAAACAAATTTTATCGAAGCTTACGAACAGCCTCAACCACGATTAAAGGCATGGAAGCCATTCGAGGATTATATAAGAAGAACCGAAAAGAAGGCACTCTCTTCGGGTTTTCAGTCTGCACGGAAATGAAGATATTATTAGGAATACCTGCATAAACTATAGCTAGTGTTAGACTAGTATTGTTCATTTTGGAACTTTGCAACAGAACCCTCTATAATCTCTACAGTAGTTTTACCCACTACAGAAATTATAGAGCCATATAATAAAGGAGCTAGGCGAGGACAACTAAAAAAAGCACCTTACTGGTGCTAGTCTCTTGCCTGCTGAACTCGTAAAGTGATTGATATCCTAACGGGTATTTTTTGCTTTCCTTTTTGCTTACTTTCGAGGTAAGCAAACGGTAACTTATGGGGTATGAATTACTAAAATAGTTCACAAAATCGCTTTGTTATCACTCTAATAAAACCTATGAAAAGGTCTAGGTATTCATTTGAGAAAAGCTATAAATATGATAAACTAGAAGGCGGTTTTCTTTAGGGAAACCTTAGAAAAGTTGAGGTAAAGACATGATAAACATGATAATTTTAGTTGTCTTTGCACTCATTGGTTTAGTCGTTGGATATTCAGCAATTTCTATCAAACTTAGCAAAGCTAAGGAACAAGCAGAAACTACCTTGCTAAAGGCAGAACAAGACGCTGTGAACCTTCGTAGTCAGGCAGAGCATGATGCAGATCATCTGCGTGTGACTGCTGAACGCGAGAGTAAGGCTCAACGTAAAGAGCTCTTGTTAGAGGCAAAAGAGAAAGCTAGAAAATATCGAGAAGATATTGAAGAAGAATTCAAATCTGAACGTCAAGAGCTTAAACAAATGGAGAATCGTTTAACAGAACGTGCAAACCAGCCTTGATCGTAAGGATGAAAATCTATCAAGTAAAGAACTCGCCCTCGAGAAAAAAGAGCAGAGTCTTGCTGACAAATCTAAACATCTTAATGAGCGTGAAGAGAATGTGACTCAGTTGGAGGCTGAGAAGCAAGCTGAACTTGAACGTATTGGTCAAATGACCATTGCAGAGGCGCGTGAGGTAATCTTAACAGAGACTGAGAATAATCTTACTCATGAGATTGCAACACGTATCAAAGATGCAGAAGCACAGATCAAAGATACTGTTGATAAGAAGGCCAAAAACTTGTTGGCGCAAGCTATGCAACGTTTGTCTGGAGATTATGTTACTGAACAAACCGTAACCACTGTTCACCTCCCAGATGATAATATGAAAGGTCGTATCATTGGTCGTGAGGGGCGTAACATTCGTACCTTTGAAAGCTTAACAGGTATTGATGTTATCATCGATGATACTCCAGAAGTGGTTGTTCTTTCTGGTTTTGATCCAATCCGTCGTGAGATTGCTCGCATGACTCTCGAAGCCTTGATTAAGGATGGAGTATCCATCCAGCTCGTATTGAGGAGTTGGTTGAGAAGAGTCGTAAGGAAATGGATAACCGTATCCGCGAATATGGTGAAGAGGCAGCTTACGAAATTGGGGCTATGAATCTCCACCCTGACCTAATCAAGATTATGGGACGATTGCAGTTCCGTACTTCATATGGTCAAAACGTACTTCGTCACTCAGTTGAAGTTGGTAAACTAGCAGGTATTATGGCCAGTGAATTGGGTGAGAATGTGGCTCTAGCTCGTCGTGCTGGTTTTCTTCATGATATGGGGAAAGCTATTGACAAAGAGGTCGAAGGTAGTCACGTTGAGATTGGTACTGAGTTTGCACGTAAGTATAAAGAGCATCCAGTCGTGGTTAATGCCATTGCCAGCCACCATGGAGATGTGGAACCTGAGAGTGTGATTGCAGTTATTGTAGCTGCAGCAGATGCTTTGAGTTCGGCTCGCCCAGGAGCTCGTAATGAATCCGTTGAGAATTATGTCAAACGCCTTCGTGATTTGGAAGAGATTGCATCAAGCTTTGACGGTGTTCAAACAAGCTTCGCCCTTCAAGCTGGTCGTGAAATTCGTATTATGGTTCATCCAAATAAAATTTCAGATGATGAAGTTACGATCTTGTCTCACAAGATACGTGAACAAATTGAGAAAAACTTGGATTACCCAGGAAATATTAAGGTTACAGTCATTCGTGAATTCCGTGCGGTTGACTATGCCAAATAAGAGGCTCTTTGTCAACTGTAGTGGGTGGCAAAGTTAAGCTCTAGCGAGAACAAATGATGTTCTCACTTTTTTGCTGTTCAAAGCGATGTAAATGCATTTTTTAAAGTTGTCAAAGTTCTTGTAACCAAAAGCGTTTCGTTTAATATCTTTGATGAGCTTGTTGGTTGCTTCAAGTTTGGCATCAGAATAAGGAAGCTTAATGGCATTGGTAATGTATTTCTGATACCGAATGAAAGTTGTTAGAGTTGTTTTAAATGAGTGATTGAGTTGAGGTAAAGCTTCCTGAATTAATCAAAAAATTGCCGTGTTTAAAAATCTTGTCTAAACACTCTTTAGGTGTTAAGGTTTCCCTGAAAGTCCTCGAATAAAAGGCGTCAGGTAATAGTTTTCGACTATTCTTTTGAATGAGTTTCCAGTAATATTTTAGAACACGATATTCAAGAGACTTCTTCTCAAATTATTTCATTATTTGAATGCGTGTCTGTTTTAGCGTTCTGTTCATATGTTGGACAATGTGAAAACGGTCAAGAACAATTTTAGCATTGGGAAAAATAGTTTTGATTAAAGGGATGTAATTACCAGACATATCCATAGTAACAATTTTCACCCCTTCTCGAGCTTCTTTAGAGTATTTGAAAAAGTGACTACGAATGGTTGTTTGTCGTCTGTTATCAAGAATAGTGATAATTTTCTTAGTCTCATAATCCTGAGCAATAAAGGCTAGCTTTCCCTTTTGATAAGAGAATTCATCCCAAGACAGTACTTCAGGTAAGGTAGAATGGTCATCCTTGAACTGAAATTGTTTAAGCTTACGATACACATAGGTCCTTCCATTTCATTCCTTGAAAAGCCTATGGAGTTGTAAACTGTACAACACTTTTTATAAGCTCTCTCAATCGAATAGCTACCTGCTCTGCCACTTCTCTTAAAATCAACTCAATATTAACTTGTTTGACATAATGACTTGAGAATTTCCTAGTATAAATATCAAAGGGTAAACCATAGCTTCGCCCTACGTTCGATTTCCCAAACACTTTCTTAAACATTGGAGAGGAAGCTAAGATAAGTCCGTTTGAATTATCTGCTCTACTCATCACACAAAGCGAGGTCCTTAAAAGATACAATCCACGTTCCACACACTCAACACTAGCTATGGCCGTTTGAAGACAACAATCGTTCTCTGATATTAGTTGATTTTCCAATATAAAAACAGACTTTTCATCTTCTAAAATGGCAAAAAACTTATATACGCCACAATATCTTTTTCCAAAATTTATGAGGGGATAGTGATATTCCTCATTTTAGCTTTTTCTAATTTTGCTTTATACGTCATTCCCATGGTATTCTCCTAACTTACACCTCTAATGGCATAAAGTCTCCTACAATTTTACCCACGATACGAGGGTTTTCATCATAAGGAATATGGATGTCCTTATAAGCCTTGTTAATAGAAACTAGGCGTAGCCCTCTTCTTCACGGTAGACTTTCTTGATAAAGGTCTGAGAGTTCCACACTACCGCATAGACTGCTCCATCATAATCAAAACCTGTTTCACGAATAAGAGCTACCGAACCGTTATGATATTTGGGTTCCATTGAATCTCCTGAAACCCATGAGGCAAAATCATGAGCTAGTTCTTCATTAAAATAAACAGTGTCGTAGTTGCGATTGTCATAAACGGATGCACCAATACCAGCAGACATTTTTCATATACATGGTACTCATAGAGATTTTCTGAAACTGATATTACTTGTTGTGTTTTCTCTTTTTGCACCAAGTCACGTGCATATTCTACTACTTGATTTTTACCTTTATTCGACAATGTATTATACAGACGAACAATCTCAATTTCTGTAAAATAACCTCTTGGTACTTTGAGTATTTGTTCTAGTCGCTTTACTTTCTCTTTAGATGGTTCTTTCACTCCACGTTCCCATGCAGAGTAGGCTTGATAGCTGATTCCTAATTGATCTGCAATATTTTTTGGGTTAGTTTTAACTCTTTTCTTCGAGCTTTAAGTTTTTTCTGGCTGATACATTAGTTTTCCTCACATTAATAATAATTGTAATTCTGCTTTATTCTTTGCCTCTTCATCTGAGAATTTTTCTTTATCCCAAACATAGGCAATAGACTTTCCTTTGTTATAAACAAGCCACGTCTTTATATTAATACTACTTGCTTTGATTGCTTTCCAGTTATCTTGATTCAATAAATCTGGGTATTCTAGACTCGTTGTAAAGCCTACTTTTCTAACTTTCTGCTTAACCTGATTAATAAGGGATGGTTTAAACTGATTGAACTCCTCAATAATTTGTTCTCTAATATCATGAAATAAATGGAAAATAAAACTGTTCTTCCCTTCAATATAACTCTCAATTGCTTGTGTGGCTTCTCCCTCGTTATCAGAATAATATTCTCTTAGAAAATCTGAGAGGCGATAGAATAGGGCCTGCTTTGAAACTTCGAGACTATTTTGTACTTGATGGAAGGTATCACAACTATAATAGATTTTCGATAAAAGGACAATATCTGGCATCAATACCACAGCAGAAAAATATTCGCTTCTCGCTCTACCAAGTTCTCTTGATTATCAATCGATTCTGCAAAATAACTTCCATCATGTTTAAGAATAAAATGTCCTAATTCATGACATAAGGTGAAATTTTGTTTTACTTTCGGATTATCTCGTTCATAAGAAAACTAGTACCTAATCCATCAACTACTGTTTAAACCTTCAATTTTATGATTTGAAAAATGGTGAGAAAGGACTTGAATATTATTTTCTTGAATACAGAATTGAAAAAATAAGTCAAAATGATAGTTTAACAAAGAAATTTCATGGTCCTTCATAAACTGGTATAATGCTCGTTTTGTTGTACTACTTACTCTTGTATACAATTCATTCAAAGAGTGGTACCTCCTTTAAGTATGAATGATAGAACTAAACCATTTCGGTTGAGGTTATTTTACAAAAAAAGTGCACAATTGTACACTAAAAAATAACCTTTTCTACAATAGTACTCCACTAACTATCATCATCTCTAAAGTTCTTCTCCTCTTACTATCTCTAGAAATTCTTTATTGCTTAATATTTTTTCCTTGTATTTATTTCCACCCTTAGCATGGCACAGTAATAAGTTTGTATATGTTTTTCCTTATCTCCGATTAAAATGTCCTCAAATATTTTTTCAGCTTCTGACTGATTTTTTCAAGTTTTGAATTTAACCCGATTTCTATTAAAGCAATATTTAAAAGGTAAGTTAGTGATAGCATGCCCAACTCAGATGTTAAATCAGGACCAAAAATTAAGGTGATTATTGTCAAAAAGATTGTTATGTTATTATTATAGGCATCAATCATATATAACGGTAGAAATTTAATAATCCCTTTCAATATATACTATTGTATAGCTTCAACTAACTCATCCAAACTAATTTCAAAAAATTTTGCTAACCTTACCGCATATTTTAGAGACATACACATTCATATCTTGTTCCCATCGAAGAATGGTTCTTTTATTTACTCCTAATTCCTTAGCTAATTGAACTTTTGTTAGACCACGTTCAACTCTCAATTCTTTTATTTTCATAGAAATCACTTTCCTTTATCAAACGCTTTCTTTCGTTCTTCCATAAACTCAATCAACTCTTTTCGGAAAATGTCCTTTTCTTCATCAGTCAATCCTTTTGAATTCATACGGAAAAGCAATTCAATATTATCTAGTTCATCAGCTTTTTCTTCTGAATTACCAACTAAATAATCAACTGACACATTTAAAATTTGTGCAATCCTGACTAGATTATCTTGTGTTGGTTTTTTGACTCCACGTTCCCATGAAGCGTAAGCAGGTTGCGAAATTCCTAGTTTTTCAGCCACTTCAACTTTGAGTAAAGTTTGCTTTTTTTCTTAGTTCTTTTAAGCGTTCCGAAAATTCCATTTTTAAACCTCTAAAAAAATATTTTACATTTTTTTAAATTATCCCTTGACAGATATAACCATAAGTTATATAATTTAAATATAGCTGATAGTTATATTTACTTTAAAAATAATAATCACTATCAGAGTGAGATCATTGACAACTAAATAAAAAGTGCGTCTGACAACCAGAGAACTGACTATCAAACTACACTAAACTTCGTACCTTTATTGTAATTGTTTGAATAAGAAAAGTCAAGTCCGTTTATGGTTGAAGTGAAGATAAAAATAAGTATTTATGGGCTTCCACGCATTTCGGACCATTAGCACTTTTGCCGAATAGTAAAGTGAACTGGTTACGCAAGATTGCGTAAGAGAATCCCTTGGGTGTGACAAGGACTACCTAAAGAGATTGGCCGGGCAAGCGATGGTAATTGACGCAAAGCACCTTGCTAAACGTTGCCACCGTGGAAAGAGGGATCTTTCCAACCAAACAACTTTTCTTTACTGCTGTCTATCTAATTAGATAGACCTACTCTCAAGCTACTAAGTTCTTTCCTTTTTTCACTTAGTAGCTTTTTGCTTTTACAATAAAGGAGAATGATATGACAAACTTTTTTCGCATTACAATGTAAACGCCTCTATGATAACTATGAATTCACTTATGGCATGTTTAGCTACTCGCCCAAACTACAAGCTAAACTCTATGCACAAGCTCTTCTTGACCTCGATCATTTAGTCCAAGAAGCTCGTAGAAACAGTTATCCTAGCGGTGATATTCAGTTCTATAGTCGACAGTTTAAACGTAAACTATTTACCCACTACTACTAAAGAGTGAAGCGATTGGCTTAACTCTTTTTCTTTTGCTTAAATTTAGAAAGGAAAATTCTATGATTCCAGAAACACTTGTTATGAAACCTGACTTTATCGGCCCTGCTTACTATGAAAAACTAGGGAATGCCCCTCGCTTTATTTTTGGCAAAGAAGGCAAATACCAACGTCATATCCTTAATAGCGAGAAACACGGGGCTTTCCACGTTATCACCCCTGCTTCTACCACCGTATTCCCAGAGGATGCTCTCGTAGAAGTGGTCAACCCAATTTTCTTTCAGACACGGCTCTAAACGGCAACTCAGTTGCCCCAGCTCTCAATGTCTTTGCGGAAAAATTAGTCCTAAAAAAATAAGAAAGTAAAGGAGAAATACATATGGCTAAAATCGGATTAAACTACGGAGAAAAACTACAAATTGCGGACAAGACCTATCGTGTCATTACTGATGGTCTAAACGTGCCTGAAGTCCTTGGAAAACTATCTTTCCGTGGCATTGAAGGGCCTGATATCATCTTTGAAGAAGACCGTACCCAACGCAATCCTGACGGTTCTTTCGTCCAAGTCAACACAGGAGAAATCCGTGGGATTGTGGTGGCGATTCACTCTTCTGTCCAACATGAAACCCTCTTTTTCACCATTGCCGATATGGCACAGTCTGAGATTGAAGATTTAGGATTAAATACCGAGAAGAGGTAGAAACTGGAAGATATTGTCATCACCCATACTCACGTTAACCGCAATGATATTTACAAGCTCTTTGCTTCTAAAATCAAGAAAAAGAATGAGGGACACCTCTTAAAGAAAACAAACCTCTAGACAACAAGAAAGATAATTAGGAGCTGATGTACTATGAAGCTCTTTACCTATCGTGGGATAAAAGTTAGAGCCTTTTATCGTCATATTCGGGGAATCACCTGGTTTATCTGGTGGTTTCCTTCTTTGTTAGCGATTGGACATTATTGCTATCTTAACCTAGAAGAATTGAAAGTCTATCCTTGCCACAAGTTTACTATATCGGGGGGATTCTTGTTGCTTCTTGCCTGGTGGCTTACCTACTGAATCGGATGTGTTACGAGAAAATCGTCTTCTTCCAAAAGCTCAATAGCCTACGGATTTTGTCTCGCTTCCTGATCGAAAACAACCTCTATTTGGTTAAAAATATCAGGCGTGAGAATAAAACGATTGAAAAGATTGTCCTTCCTCAGGTGTACTTGAAACAGTCTCGCTACAAGATTGAAGATCCGTTTTATTCTGGAAGGCAATAAATTTCAAGACCGTTTTCTCAATCTTGGGTCTACCCTTGAAGTCATGTTTAATGGGGATTTCCGTAATAAAACATTTGATAAACGGTTCATCACCTATGACATTGCCATCAACCGCATTGATAGCCGTATCACCATTAATGAGGTCGAGGTAAAAGGCTCTAAACTCCAACTTATGACAGACGTCACTTGGGACTATATCGAAGAGCCTCACCTGCTCATTGGTGGGGGAACTGGTGGCGGTAAAACCGTAGTCCTTATGACTATTATCTACGCACTCGCTAAGATTGGCTTTGTGGATATTTGTGACCCAAAGAACTCTGACCTGGCTGGACTCAAAAGATTCCTGTCTTTCATGGTCGTGTCTATACAAGTAAAGAAGATATTATCCAGTGTTTTAAAGAGAACGTCGCCTTCATGGAAAAACGCTATGAACTCATGTCCACCTCACCCAAATTTCAAGCTGGGAAGAACTTTACGCACTACGGCATGACACCCAAATTCATCCTTGTCGACGAGTGGGCAGCTCTGATGGCCAAGATTGACCGTGACTATAGCCTACAATCTGAACTCATGGAATATCTCTCTCAGCTCGTTCTAGAAGGACGTCAAGCTGGCGTCTTTATCATCTTTGCCATGCAACGGCCTGACGGTGAATTCATCAAAACAGCTCTTCGAGATAACTTTATGAAACGTCTCTCAGTTGGCCACTTGGAATCAACAGGCTATGACATGATGTTTGGAGATGCTAATAAAACTAAAGAGTTCAAAAAGCTCGATAAAATCAATGGCGTCAAAGTTAAAGGACGAGGCTATATCGCCAATAATGGGGACTTGGCTGGGGAATTCTTCTCACCTTACGTACCACTTGACCAAGGATTCTCTTTCTATGATGCCTACAAAAAAATTCCTATTATGGAATATGATGGCGAAGAATTTAAAGTCTTCGGAGAAGACCACCAACAACAAGAAACGATTGAACCAATAGAGGAGGAAGTTGCTCTAGACAATGAATCCAACCGACGTCCGCTCAAGGAATTTGCGGAGGAACAAGACCTCAAAATGGCGACGCTTCGAAAGATCATTTATCTCTTGCAAGAACAAGGCATTGTATTCGAACGTTCAGACTCTGCCATTCTAGTGAATCCTTTTCAAGAAAAACTTCTTCTTGAAATC
>ENA-OQHY01001289-OQHY01001289.1-human-gut-metagenome-genome-assembly--contig:-NODE-1289-length-10896-cov-2.123503_pt1 | contig 10896 bp, 17 predicted proteins | sample MGYA00242570_ERZ504733 | MGnify/ENA primary metagenome ERZ504733 (study PRJEB26092, sample SAMD00036219) | human gut metagenome | host: Homo sapiens | study: EMG produced TPA metagenomics assembly of...
GAGCCTGCGGCAGCACCAATCTCGGCTCCGACTCCACTCCGGCAGCAGCGCCCTCCATCAAGATTACGCAGGATGCGCAGAGCAGCGCAATCAGCCAGATCGAAGCGATGTATACGCTCTGCTCGACCGAACAGGGAATACATGGGCCTGCGTCAGCGCGTACTTGATGAACTTACTCCGACCAGGACAAGGCGGTCATGGTATCCGAGTTGGACCGCTGATAAGCAAGCGGCTACACGACGAACTGGCACTGGAGGCAGATCTGCTGCGGCAAAAGAAGAGGTCTCCAAACTCGCGATGGGAACGGTATTGATCGCCGTTATCGGCCTTGTCGTGACGATGTTTTTCCCGATTGCGCTGCTGATTACCGCCGTTCTGGTGCTGTGCTGCATCGCGGGCGGGGTGGCCGCCCCGTGCTTCTGCCGCTGTTGGGTAACGCCATTCCTCTGCCGCTCACCACGGCGCATACCGCGGTGTCCCAGCCGATGATTGCGCTGCTGCTGATTGCCGCGCCCTGCTGCCGTTCGTGCTGATGCTGTTCTTCAGACGCGACCGCCTCTCCTCCCGCGCACGCGGTACCGCCTGGGCTTGCGGTTACGCACATGAGCAATCCATGGTGATCACAGCGCACGGCTTTGCCATGCCGGTCAAAGAGAACTTTGCCGCGGTGCTGAAACTGCGGGACTGGCTTAACCCGGTGGGGTGGGTGCCGGGCTGGCAGAGCGCTGCCGTGCCCGTGCTGTTCCGCCGACTGGCGTTGATCGAGCTGGCGGTACTGGTTGTGATTGTGATTTCACGAGGAGCCTGACATGAGTCTGTTACTGGCAATACTTCAGGCGCTGGTGCTATTTGCCATGGCGCCGTTGCTCTCCGGGGTGAGCCGCGTGGCGCGTGCCCGGATGCATAACCGTCGCGGGCCTGGTGTACTCCAGGAGTACCGTGATTTGTTCAAGCTGATGGGACGTCAGAGCGTTTCTCCGGACGCGGCAGGATGGGTCTTTCGCCTGACACCGTTTGTGCTGGCTGGCGTCATGCTCACCATCGCCACGGCGTTACCGGTCGTCACCATCGGATCGCCGCTGCCGGTGCTGGGCGATCTCATTACGCTTATCTACCTCTTCGCCATCGCGCGCTTCTTCTTCGCGATTGCCGGCCTCGATACCGGCAGCCCGTTTACCGGGATTGGTGCCAGCCGCGAGGCCATGCTCGGCGTGCTGGTTGAGCCGATCCTGCTGCTCGGCCTGTGGGTCGCTGCGCAGGTCGCGGGGTCAACCCATATCAGCTTTATCACTCATACCGTGTATCACTGGCCCGTGGACCGTTCCCTTCCGTTGCTTTTGGCGCTCTGCGCCTGCGCTTTCGCGACGTTTATCGAGATGGGCAAACTGCCGTTCGACCTCGCGGAAGCGGAGCAGGAGCTGCAGGAAGGTCCGTTGACCGAGTACAGCGGTTACGGCTTTGCGGTGCTGAAATGGGGCATCAGCCTCAAACAGCTGGTGGTGCTGCAGATGTTTGTCGGTGTCTTCTTCCCGTGGGGCAGATGACGCACTTTTCCGCGGCCGGCCTGGTGCTGGCGGTGGTCGTTGCCGCGCTCAAGCTACTTGTCGGCGTGCTGGTGATTGCCCTGTTTGAGAACAGCATGGCGCGTCTGCGTTTTGTGGCGACGTCGCGCATCACCTGGGCCGGTTTTGGTTTTGCATTTTTAGCGTTCGTCTCCTTGCTGGTGGCGTGATTAAAGAGAGTTTTTATGTCTGAAGAAAAGAAAGGTCAGCAGTATCTCGCCGTGTTGCACCAGCCTTCCCGGGCGTGGTGCTGGAGGAGTCCTGGCAAACCAAAGACCAGATAACGGTGACCGTGAAAGTGAACTACCTGCCGGAAGTGGTGGAGTTTCTCTACTACCAGCAGGGTGGCTGGCTGTCAGTGTTGTTCGGCAACGACGAGCGTCAGCTGTGCGGAAACTATGCGGTTTACTACGTGATGTCGATGGAGCAGGGCGAGAAGTGCTGGCTCACCGTGCGTGTCGAAGTGGATCCCAACAAACCGGAATACCCGTCTGTCACCCCGCGCGTGCCCGCCGCCGTCTGGGGCGAGCGTGAAGTGCGCGATATGTATGGTCTGGTCCCGGTTGGGCTTCCGGATGAGCGCCGTCTGGTGCTGCCGGACGACTGGCCAGACGAACTCTACTCCCTGCGTAAAGACAGCATGGATTACCGTCAGCGTCCGGCCCCGACCACCGACAGCGAGACTTACGCGTTCATCAATGAGCTCGGCAGCAAAAAGAACAATGTGGTGCCGATAGGCCCGCTGCACGTCACGTCTGACGAGCCGGGCCACTTCCGCCTGTTTGTCGACGGCGAGAATATTATTGATGCCGACTACCGCCTGTTCTACGTCCATCGCGGGATGGAAAAGCTGGCGGAAACCGGATGGGATATAACGAAGTGACGTTCCTCTCTGACCGCGTGTGCGGCATCTGCGGGTTTGCCCACAGTACCGCCTACACCACCTCGGTGGAGAACGGCATGGGGATTGTGGTGCCGGAACGCGCGCAGATGATCCGCGCCATCCTGCTGGAAGTGGAGCGTCTGCACTCGCACCTGCTGAACCTCGGTCTGGCCTGTCACTTTGTCGGTTTTGACTCCGGCTTTATGCAGTTTTTCCGCGTACGTGAAGCTCCATGAAGATGGCGGAGATCCTGACCGGGGCGCGTAAAACATACGGTCTGAACCTGATCGGCGGGATTCGTCGCGATCTGCTGAAAGATGACATGATCCAGACCCGCCAACTGGCGCAGCAGATGCGTCGCGACGTTCAGGAGCTGGTGGATATGCTGCTCAGCACGCCGAACATTGAGCAGCGTACCGTCGGTATTGGCCGACTGGAGCCGCAAATCGCCCGCGATTTCAGTAACGTTGGCCCCATGGTTCGCGCCAGCGGCCACCGCCCGCGATACCCGCGCCGATCATCCGTTCGTCGGCTACGGCCTGCTGCCTATGACCGTGCACAGCGAGCAGGGCTGCGACGTTATTTCGCGTCTGAAGGTGCGTATCAACGAGGTCTCACCGCGCTGAACATGATCGACTTCGGTCTGGATAATCTGCCGGGCGGTCCGCTGATGGTCGAGGGCTTCACCTACATTCCAAACCGCTTCGCGCTGGGGTTTGCCGAAGCCCCGCGTGGAGACGATATCCACTGGAGCATGACCGGTGACAACCAGAAGCTCTACCGCTGGCGCTGCCGTGCGGCAACCTACGCCAACTGGCCAACCCTGCGCTACATGCTGCGCGGCAATACGGTATCCGATGCGCCGCTGATCATTGGCAGCCTCGATCCGTGCTACTCCTGCACCGACCGCATGACGGTGGTGGATGTGCGCAAGAAGAAAAGCCAGGTAGTGCCGTACAAAGAGCTGGAGCGCTACAGCATCGAGCGTAAGAACTCGCCGCTGAAATAGGGGATTTTGTGCAGGCTGATGCCCTCACCCTGACCCTCTTTTGATGAGAGATCCGGGGTGCGGAGCACAGGCTGCACATAAGCAGGAGTCAACATGTTTACCTTCATCAAAAAAGTGATCAAAACCGGGACGGTGACCAGTCGCTATCCGCTGGAGCCGATGCCGGTCGATAAAAACTTTCGCGGCAAGCCGGAGCACAACCCGCAACAGTGCATCGGCTGTGCTGCCTGCGTTAACGCCTGCCCGTCAAATGCCCTGACGGTGGAAACCGATCTGAAAACGGGCGAGCTGGCCTGGCAGTTCAACCTCGGGCGCTGCATTTTCTGCGGCCGCTGCGAGGAGGTTTGCCCGACGGTGGCGATCCGTCTTTCGCAGGAGTACGAGCTGGCGGTCTGGAAGAAAGAGGATTTTCTGCAGCAGTCGCGTTTCGCGCTCTGCAACTGCCGTGTCTGCAAACGCCCGTTTGCCGTACAAAAGAGATCGACTACGCCATCGCGCTGTTGCAGCACAACGGTGATGCCCGCGCGGAGCATCATCGCGAAAGCTTTGAAACCTGCCCGGACTGCAAACGGCAGAAATGCCTGCTGCCGTCGGACCGCATCGATATTACCCGTCATATGAGAGAGGCCAGCTGATGGAAAACCTGATCGGCCCACGCGACGCTAACGGCATTCCGGTGCCGATGACGGTGGAGGAATCCATCGCCAGCATGAAGGCCTCGCTGCTGAAAAACATTAAACGTTCGGCCTATGTGTACCGCGTGGACTGCGGCGGCTGCAACGGCTGTGAGATTGAGATCTTTGCCACGCTGTCGCCCCTGTTCGACGCCGAACGCTTCGGTATTAAAGTGGTGCCTTCGCCGCGTCATGCGGACATTTTGCTGTTTACCGGTGCCGTTACCCGTGCCATGAGATCGCCAGCATTACGTGCCTGGCAGTCCGCACCGGATCCAAAAATCTGTATCTCTTATGGTGCCTGCGGAAACAGCGGCGGCATCTTCCATGACCTGTACTGCGTCTGGGGCGGCACCGATAAAATTGTTCCGGTGGATGTCTACATTCCCGGTTGTCCGCCAACGCCTGCGGCCACGCTGTACGGTTTTGCCATGGCGCTCGGGCTGCTGGAGCAGAAAATACATGCCCGTGAACCGGGTGAGCGCGACAACCAGGCTGCCGCAATTCTGCACCCGGATATGGTGCAGCCGCTGCGCGTGAAGGTCGATCGCACGGCGCGCCGACTCGCGGGGTATCGCTATGGTCGCCAGATTGCCGACGATTATCTGCGTCTGCTGAGCCAGGGCGATCATCAGGTCACGCGCTGGCTGGAGGCGGAAAACGATCCTCGTCTTAATGAGATCGTCGCGAACCTGAATCAGGTGGTGGAAGAGGCGCGTATCCGATGAGTGAAACGGTGGTGTTCAGTCAGCTGAGCCGTAAGTTTATTGATGAGAACGATGCCACGCCGGATGCGGCGCAGCAGGTGGTCTATTACAGCCTGGCCATTGGGCATCACCTCGGGGTGATAGATTGTCTCGAAACGGCATTAAGCTGCCCGTGGCCTGACTATCTGGCGTGGATCGCCACGCTGGCGGAGGGCAGTACGGCGCGCCGCAAAATGGAAGGCGTGCCGAAGTACGGTGAGATCGTTATCGACGCCAACCACATTGCGATGCTCGCCAGTGCTTTCGACGCCGCGCTGAGCGTGCAAACCCCACAGCAGCAGGCCTGGAGCAAAATTTTGCTCAGCATGCTGCATGATATTCATCAGGAGAGTGCCATCTACCTGATGGTGAGGAGATTACGTGACTGATGTTTTACTGTGTGTCGGCAACAGCATGATGGGCGACGACGGCGCGGGCCCGCTGCTTGCACAAATGTGTGCCGCGCATCCGCAGGGTGAATGGGTGGTTATTGACGGCGGCAGCGCACCGGAAAACGATGTGGTGGCGATCCGTGAGCTGCACCCGGACAGGCTTCTGATTGTGGATGCAACCGATATGGGACTTAATCCGGGGGAAACCCGCCTGATTGATCCGGATGACATCGCCGAGATGTTTATGATGACCACCCACAATATGCCGCTGAACTATCTGGTCGATCAGATTAAAGACGACGTGGGCGAGGTATTGTTTCTGGGCATTCAGCCGGACATCGTTGGGTTTTATTATCCGATGACGCCGCCGGTGAAAGAGGCCGTCGAAGAGGTTTACTCCCGCTGCCGGATGGCGTGGGGACGGCGGTTTTTCCCGACTGTGAGCAGTGCCGGGTGGTGGTAGCTTCCACCCGGCCTGGACACCTCCTCGCCCGCATCCTGTGGGAGAGGGCGGAGGAGAGAGCAACAGCCTACGCCAGATCCGCGCCGTTACTTGCAATGACCTTCTTATACCACCAGAACGATTTCTTACGCGTTCTGTTCAGCGTACCGTTGCCCGCGTCATCGCGGTCAACATAGACAAACCCGTAGCGTTTGCTCATCTCGCCCGTGGATGCGGCCACCAGGTCAATACAGCCCCAGGTGGTGTAGCCCATCAGCGGCACACCGTCTTCTATGGCATCGCCCATCGCACGAATATGTTCGCGCAGGTAGCTGATACGGTAGTCGTCATTAATCTCACCGTGTTCATCCATAACGTCTTTCGCACCGAGGCCGTTTTCCACCAGGAACAGCGGCTTCTGATAGCGGTCGTACATCATGTTCATGGTGATGCGCAGCCCCAGTGGGTCGATACCCCAGCCCCATTCGCTGACCTGGATGTGCGGGTTGCGCAGGGATTTCACGATATTCGCCGCATTGGTATTACTGGCGTTCATGTCCGCCGACGCGCAGCGCGAGGCGTAATAGCTGAACGACACAAAATCGACGGTGTTTTTCAGCAGTTCATCGTCGCCAGGGTCTTTGACAATCACCACCCCTTTTTCGCGGAACACGCGGGCAGAATAGGCCGGGTAGCTGCCGCGCGCTGCACGTCGATAAAGAACAGGTTTTCGCGGTCTTTCTCCAGCGCCATCCACACGTCTTCCGGTTTGCAGGAGTAGGGGTAGAAGTTGCCGCCGGCCAGCATGCAGCCGACCTGGTTTTCCGGGTTGACCTCATGGGCGATTTTGGTCGCCAGCGCGCTTGCCACCAGTTCGTGATGCGCGGCCTGATATTTCACCTGATCTTCGTTCTCACCCTCTTCAAACACCAGCCCCGCGCCGGAGAACGGGCTGTGCAGCATGATGTTGATTTCGTTGAAGGTGAGCCAGTACTTCACCAGACCGTTAAATTCTTCGAAACAGGTACGGGCATAGCGGGCGAAGAAATCGACCATCTTGCGGTTGCGCCAGGATCCATACTCCGTGACCAGATGCATCGGTACGTCGAAATGGCACAGGGTGACCAACGGTTCGATGTTGTATTTTTTGCACTCTTCGAACACTGCGCGGTAGAAGGCAATCCCCTCTTTATTGGGCAGTGGCTCATCGCCGTTCGGGTAGAGGCGGCTCCAGGCAATTGAGGTACGAAATACCGTAAAGCCCATCTCCGCCATCAGGCGATGTCTTCTTTGTGGCGATGGTAAAAATCAATCGCCTCGTGGCTCGGGTAAAACTCGTCGTCACGCAACGTAAAACGTTTTTCCTTACCGACCTTCACCGCCAGACGATTCGCGCCGTGGGGGATCATATCGACCGTCGTCAGTCCTTTGCCGCCTTCACGGTAAGCCCCTTCACTCTGGTTGGCGGCAAGCGCGCCGCCCCATAAAAATCCTTGTGGAAAAACAGACATCTTTACCTCGCTATAAATTTAGACTTGTGCTGCGTTGGCCTGAACCGGAGCGCTCTGCAGGGCGCGTGCTTTCTCAGCGTCGTCTTCGACCGGGATATCTTCAAAACCTAAAATCAGGGTCAGAACAAACGAGAGCACAACCGCCAGCGCCATGACCCCGAATACCCAGACGATGGTCATCGGGTTGGCCGGATCGAAGAACTGTACGCTGGTAAACAGCCCCGGCGCCGCCATTGAATGGCTGGCAAGACCGGCTATGCCAGCCACTGCCCCGCAGATGAAGCCGCTGATAAGGCTCGCAATCAGCGGGCGTTTCAGACGTACCGCCACACCATAGAGGGCAGGTTCTGAAATGCCTGCCATGATGCAGAAGCCGCTGCCGCCAGCGCCGTCTGGCGCAGTTCCGGGTTTTCGTTTTCCATGCCACCGCCAGCGATGAACCGCCGAGCGACAGGTTGGCTCCGATTTCCGACGGCATAACCATTCCCTCTTTGCCCGTCTCGGCAATGGTCTGAATGATCGTCGGCGTAAATACGCGGTGCATCCCGGTCATCACCAGCAGCGGCCAGAGGGCGCCCCATAATGGCCACGGAGAGCCAGCCAGATAGCCGTGAATAGTGTAGACCAGCGCTGAAATCGCGCTCCCGATCCAGATCCCGAGCGGCCCTATCAGCACAATGGCGAGCGGGGCGGCAATCAGAACGATCAGCATCGGTTTAAGGAAGTTTTTCGTGACCGCCGGCGTAATACGATCAACCCAGCGTTCGATGTACGACAGGCACCAGTCATCACCAGCGCCGGGATGACCGTATAGGTGTATTTCACTGCCGTCACCGGAATAAAGGCGAATTCAACGTGCTCGCCCTGTGCGGCTTTCGCCATCAGTTCGATAAAGCCGGATGTACCAGCACGCCCGCGATGGCAATCGCCAGCGACATGTTGGTTTTGAATTTCACTGCGGCAGAGGCGGCGACCATCAGCGGCAGGAAGAAGAACGCGCCATCGCCAATCAGCGTCAGAAGGGTGAGCGTCGGTGCCCCTTTTTCCAGGCGCCGGTCATCTCCAGGATCATTGCCAGCAGTTTGACCATTGAACCGCCGATGATCGCCGGGATCAGCGGTGACATGGTGCCGATCAGCGCATCGAGGATCCCGGCACCGATGCGGCGCAGGGTCATTTTTTGCGGGCCTTCCGGTACGACAGGCTGCAGGTCGGTGGGCAGCAGGCTTACCACTTCGCGGTAGGCCTGAGACACGGTGTTGCCAATGATCACCTGGCACTGGTTGTCGTTGCGGACCACGCCGAGCACGCCGTTAATGCTTTTCAGGCGCGGGGCATCGGTGAGGCTTTCGTCTTTGAGGACGAAACGCAGTCGCGTCATGCAGTGGGTGACGGCGACGATGTTGTCTCTGCCGCCGAGCGCGCTGACAACGTCATTCGCCAGCGCAGCGTAATTTTTGGCCATCGGATGTAATCCTGTTATCGTTGTGAGAAATGTAGGAAACCGGTTCCACATAATCATCAATAGTTTCTTTGAATGAAGCAAGATCACATTTTGTACATTTTTTCATTTCGTGATGATGATCACCAGGAGGGGCGAAAAGCGTGATATCGCCGCTGCGACAATTTTTCTGCAGTGCAGTACACTGCGCCCTGGTAGTTTCAAACGGAAGATTACGATGACCACGATGCTTGAAGTCGCGAAGCGGGCAGGCGTTTCGAAAGCGACGGTTTCCAGGGTATTGTCGGGCAATGGCTACGTCAGCCAGGAGACCAAAGACCGGGTGTTTCAGGCGATTGAAGAGAGCGGCTATCGCCCGAATTTGCTGGCACGAAATCTGGCGACTAAACGTACCCAGACGCTGGGTCTGGTGGTCACCAACACCCTTTATCACGGCGTCTATTTTAGCGAACTGCTCTTTCACGCCGCCCGCATGACGGAAGAGAAAGGGCGGCAGCTGATCCTGGCGGACGGTAAGCACAGTGCGGATGAAGAGCGCGAGGCCATTCAGTATTTGCTCGATATGCGCTGTGACGCGGTGATCATTTACCCGCGTTTCCTGAGCGTGGATGAGATGGACGATATCGTTGAGAAATGCGAACAGCCGATTATGGTCCTTAACCGCCGCTTACGGAAAAACAGCAGTCACAGCGTCTGGTCAGATCATAAAGCCTCCTGCCAGGACGCCGTGTCGCAGCTGATTCAGAAAGGGCACCGGGAGATTGCGTTTATCACCGGTTCGCTGGATTCCCCACGGGCGTGAGCGTCTCTCGGGCTACAAAGACGCCCTGGCACAACACCAGATCCCGCCTGCGCCCGTCGCTGATTGCGCAGGGGAAATGGAACCCGGCCAGCGGTGCGGCAGCGGTGTCTGAGCTGCTTTCGCGCGGTGAAACCTTTTCGGCGCTGGTGGCGAGTAATGACGATATGGCGATTGGTGCCATGAAACAGCTGCACGAGCGCGGGATCGCCACCCCGGATGCCGTGTCGGTGATTGGCTTTGACGATGTGGCCATCGCCCCCTACATCGTCCCCTCGCTCTCCAGCGTGCGCATTCCGGTGACGGAGATGATCAAAGAGACCATTAGCCGCCTGATCTTCCTGCTGGATGGCGGTGAGTTTAAGTATCAGCAAACCTTCTCCGGCGAGCTTATCCTGCGTGACTCGGTCATTGAGGGGCCTCACCGCTGATGTCGACAGCTGTCATCGTCAGAAGTGACGATGACAGCCCTGCTGTCATTTTATAAACCGCATAAAATCAACAGGTTAATAATTGGCACGGTTTATGTATATCTCCGCGCAGGACTGTAATGCTGGAGAAGCAGATGAACCGTTTTATTATGGCCGATGCCAGTAAATGCATTGGCTGCCGTACCTGTGAAGTGGCGTGTGTGGTTTCCCATCAGGCGGAGCAGGATTGCGCGTCGCTCACCCCTGATACCTTTTTACCGCGGATCCACGTCATTAAAGGCGTGAATATCTCCACTGCCGCTATCTGTCGCCAGTGTGAGGATGCGCCGTGCGCTAACGTCTGCCCAAACGGGGCCATCAAACGTGAGAAAGGATTCGTGCATGTGATGCAGGAGCGCTGCATCGGCTGCAAAACCTGTGTGGTTGCCTGCCCGTACGGTGCGATGGAAGTCGTGGTGCGTCCGGTTGTGCGCAACAGCGGCATGGGGCTGAACGTGCGCGCGGAAAAAGCGGAAGCCAATAAATGCGATCTCTGCTACCACCGTGACGCCGGCCCGGCCTGTATGGAAGCCTGCCCGACGCACGCCCTGGTCTGCGTGGATCGCGACAAGCTTGAGCAGATGAGCGCGGAAAAACGTCGTCGTGCCGCGTTCGACACGTCATCGTCACTGCTGTTTTAAGTCGCGATGGGTGATAACGGCGTACAGTTGCGGGTGCGCGGCAAGGTGCAGGGGGTAGGGTTTCGTCCCTTCGTCTGGCAGCTGGCGCATCAGCTACAGCTGACGGGTGACGTTTGTAATGACGGAGAGGGCGTGCTGGTGCGTCTCGCGGGTAATGGGGGGGCCTTTACCGCGAGGCTGCATCAGGACTGCCCACCGCTGGCACGTATCGATGCTGTCGACAGCCAGCCGTTCACCTGGCAACGGTGCCGCAGGCGTTCACCATTCGCCATAGCGCGGGCGGAGCGAATGGACACCCAGAATTT
>ENA-OQHY01001290-OQHY01001290.1-human-gut-metagenome-genome-assembly--contig:-NODE-1290-length-10886-cov-4.486662_pt1 | contig 10886 bp, 10 predicted proteins | sample MGYA00242570_ERZ504733 | MGnify/ENA primary metagenome ERZ504733 (study PRJEB26092, sample SAMD00036219) | human gut metagenome | host: Homo sapiens | study: EMG produced TPA metagenomics assembly of...
ATGGAAGGCAAACGGCTGGGAAATGCCGGAGTACATGACAAGCAGGCATTGGTGTTGGTGAATTTGGGAGGAGCTACTGGAAGTGAAGTGGTCAAGTTGGCAGAAGAAGTCGTTCGTTCTGTGAAAGAAAAATTTGGAGTGGCCATTCATCCGGAAGTGAACTTTATTGGAGTAAAACAATGAAAATAATAATTTTAGGAAGCGGAACGTCTACGGGAGTGCCTCAGGTGGGATGTACTTGTAAAGTATGTACAAGTTCCGACCCGCGTGACAACCGTTTGCGCTGTTCCGGGCTGGTAGAAGTAAACGGAGTACGTATTCTTATCGACTGCGGTCCCGATTTTCGCGACAGATGCTTCGGCTGAATGATTTTCGTGCGATAGACGGAGTGCTGATTACCCATGAACATTATGACCATGTGGGGGGGCTGGACGATTTGCGACCTTTCTGTCAGTTTCGTGACATTCCGGTGTATGCTGAAGATTATACTGCCACTCGTTTGAAGAACCGCATGCCTTATTGCTTTACGGAGAATCTTTATCCCGGTGTACCTCATATTCCCTTGAATTATATTAAAGAAGGCGAACCGTTCGTCGTTTCTAATGTAGCCGGAAATCAGGTGGAAGTAATTCCTTTCCGCGTAATGCATGGAAAGCTTCCGATTATGGGCTTCCGTATACGGAAGTATGGCTTGGATTACAGATATGCTGCAATTCTTCCTGAAAGTTCATACGAGTACCTGAAAGGATTGGATTGTCTGGTGATGAATGCCCTGCGTATTGAATACCATTGGACGCACCAGTCTTTGTCCGCAGCATTGGAGCAGACAGCCCGTATTGCAGCTGGAAAAACCTACTTTATTCACATGAGCCATCAGATAGGTTTGCATGCGGAAGTGAGGAACAATTGCCGGAAAATGTGTTCTTGACATACGATGGACTTGTGATAGAATGGGATAAGGCAAGGGAGAAGAAATAACTCATAAGATAAATTAATACACCTATCATGCTTTCTTATTGATAAATCTGTATCTTTGTGCCCTATTAAGTAGACATTTAAGTAGAAAAAATCAAAATAATAGGAAAAATGGCACAAGAAGACGTTTTCAAGAAACTTGTTTCACATTGTAAAGAATATGGTTTTGTATTCCCGTCAAGTGATATTTACGATGGGCTGGGACCGTATAATTTATATTTAGGGTGTTAAGATAAACATAGAGCATATATAAAATAGTAAAGCGAGCATTAAAATTATCTTCATCGGTTTTCAAATATATGTTTATTGCATGAGAAATATAATAATTTGATGAGTTTTTAAATTCCTGTATCTGTTTAATCTTGCAAGTATTAAGCTTGTCTTTTACAATTTGGTAAACAATCTGTTTACAAGTAGCCAAGGATCCTGTGGACTGATTTAATTCATTGTAAATCAAATCAGTTAACCATCTATATTGATAAGGTAAATCAGAAGCTGTTATTTCGTAAAATATAGGAAATATATGTATAGTATGGTTTTGATATCTTTTTTTTATTTCATCTAATTCATCGTTCCCACATTTACACTGAAACATAGAGGGAGAAATAATTACAACTGCATAATTGCATAAATCTAATCCAAGTTCAAAATTTCCTGTCATACGATTGTCGCCCAATGTCAGCTCATGATAGTCATACCAAACTGGAATATGGAATCTTTTTAAGTGGTATAATACAGAATTGACAATTGAGTATCTATCTGCGCTTGAAAAACATAAAAAAACCTTCATATTATTTTTTCTCCTGTATGTTGATTATTAATTGTTGTAATAATATCAGCTAGATATTCGGTTTCATCCAGCAAAAAGATTTTTGATGGATGATGTTTTTGTAAATGTTCAATTAATGTCCATTTATCATAATTTGCTAGAAGCAGATCGAACTATTGTTCAATACCAGTACTATTTTTTATATGTGAATTGTTCCGGAGAAAAAACGACCAAACCACTGTCGTTTTATTATATTTTTCTTTTTATCAGAAATCATATGTTACTAAAAACGAAATAACAATGGCAGACATATCTATTTCTCCTCCATTTATCAGCACAATATCTGACGGATAACTCAGAATTATCTATCACTCATATTGTAATACATCTTCCACAATCCCCTATATCTTTCAGATATTAAAGCTCTTTTTATTTTTCTTTTCTTATACCACAGCTTCTATAATCGTCTTAGAATTCACTTCTACCTGCTGCACTCCAATCTCTTTCTTCTGATTGAACTAAATGTTACCATATAGCCCTTATCCAGATGATAGCTGTTCAAGTAATCAACCAACTGTTCTTCTCCCTGTCGGTTATACTCCTCTCCATGCCAGATCTTCAGTTCGATTATATATCGTTCTCCAAGATAGTCTACAATCACATCTGTCCTGCGCTGATCCCTTGTCTCAGCCTCAATGTAGTAGTTACCTACTCCATTAATAATTGGTCTGAGATACAACAGGAAGTATTTTCTGCCTTCTTTTTCAATGAATTTCTCATCCCGATCTCCGTAAATATCATGAAAATGAACAACAAACCGTTCTAAAATCAAATCCATGTTCAAGTGCCCGTTCATCACAAATTGATTTTTATCCAGCAAGGATTTATCATAAATATCTTTACTCTGCATTTCAACGGATGACAGATAATAGTTGTATAATCTTGTCTCAAAGATCCGGTTCGCAATCACAACTTTTCCATTCTGATTCTTCACAAAGCCAAACATTGTCGCAATATCAATAGATGTCTCATCTGCATTATATGCAATACTTTTCCCTGTGAAAAGAATCGTTTGGATGGTCTGGTTCAGTTCCGGATAATCCTTTAACTTATTGAACAAAGATTCGAACAACGTGTTTTTTTCTGATAAAAGCATACGGACAGCTTCCTCGAAGCCTTTTTTTGTCCACACATCGCTAAGTGAAGGATATGCCTCTTCCTGACTTATTCTTTCATCCATCAATTGACAAAGGCGTGATACAAGAAATGGGTATCCTGAGGTATAATTATACAGCCATTGTGCCATATCATTTATGTTCATGCCGGTATGATAATCCGCTTCATATTCTTCCAGCATTCCTGCAATTTCTTCCTTGGAAAAGCTCATATCGACTGTAAACTCTGCTGCGATATTCCATGGACTGTTATATTTATGCTCTTCTTCCGGCCGAGTTTTCTTTTCAGATTCTTAACATCATACACTCCTGCAAGGATGACAGATTGAAATGCGGGCTGAATATCTCTGTCGATATATTGAGCCCGCAACTGTGCCAGAAAGTCTAAAAAGACCTGATTATTCGACGCACTGTCTACTTCATCAATCATAATTACAATCGGTTTATCAGCGGAAGCACAAAGATCACTCAGATACCCAAAAAGTGAACGGAGTGTAAAGTTCTCATTTAATGGACGCTCACTGATCTTTTTTCTTAAGTTCTCCAAAGATTCTTCCATTTTCTTTGGAAGCTCTCTGTATCTTCTCTCAAACTCCTCCAAAATGGAATCTGCAAATGAATTTGCAAATCTGCTTTCTGTTTCGAACTCAGCACTTCCAAATGTCTGGAAATCCAAGGAAACCACATAATAGTCTTTCATCAGATTTCTATACAAAGCTCTCAGCGTTGTCGTCTTTCCATACTGCCGCGCACGGTTAATCATGAAATATTTCCCTGCATCAACCAGTTTCTTTATCTCTCTCACTCTGCTATCCAGATTAACCATGTAATGTTCCTGTGGGATACATATTGCTGCTGTATTGAATACTTTCGGCATATTATCGCTCCTTTTTGTCCTGCACATTTTCCTACTTAAGATTTTACCATTGCACCTTATAAAAGGCAAGTTTGTTATTTTCTGTCTTGTTCTGTAAAAAATACATTTTATCGTCCACTCTCCGCCCTGCCCTCCTTGAATTTCTCCTGAAAAATGGTATAACGTTAAATGTATAATGATTAATCTGTTAATTCTAATTAATCAATTCGCGTTACCGTCTGATTTCTTAAGACGGTTAAAAACTAATTCACACTGAGGAGAAAAAAATGACGAACATCGAAATGTTAGAAAACACACTCCCGATTGCACCTCTGAAACTGATTGCTATGGAGAGCTGCAAACCTCTGGGACAGAAGGTAAATGATTATATTGTTTCCTTCCGTGAGAACACGATCAACGAAGTAACAGAATCCCCACTTTACAGAAACTATAAGGCCAACAATTACCAGGTAGACTGTAGTTGTCCGAGATTCGGTTCCGGTGAAGCTAAGGGTATCCTGAAAGAGACAATCCGTGGTACTGATCTTTTTATCATGACTGATGTATGCAACTACAGCCTGACTTACACAGTAAACGGACATCTTAACCATATGTCTCCAGATGACCATTATCAGGATCTGAAAAGAATTATCGCTGCTGCAACAGGTAAGGCTCGCCGTATCAATGTTATCATGCCTTTCCTTTACGAAAGCAGACAGCACAAGCGTACAAGAAGAGAGTCTTTGGACTGTGCTCTTGCACTGGAAGAACTGGACGCAATGGGCGTATCCAACATCATTACATTTGATGCTCATGACCCACGTGTACAGAATGCGATTCCACTTAGTGGATTTGACAGCTTTAACCCACAGTATCAGTTCTTAAAAGCACTGTTCCGTGAAGTACCAGATCTGAAAGCTGACAAAGAACACTGATGATCATCAGCCCGGATGAGGGAGCTATGCATCGTGCAGTATACTTCTCTAACGTGCTTGGTGTTGATATGGGTATGTTCTACAAACGTCGTGACTACTCTACAGTTATAAACGGAAAGAACCCGATCGTTGCCCATGAGTTCCTCGGTGATGATGTAACAGGAAAGGATGTTCTTATCGTTGACGATATGATCTCTTCCGGAGAAAGTATGCTTGATGTTGCGAAACAGCTGAAAGAGCGTAACGCCGGACGTGTCTTCGTATGTACAACATTCGGACTGTTCACAGACGGATTTGATAAATTCGATGAGTATTATAATAAGGGATATATTAGTAAAGTTATTACAACAAACCTTACATATCTCCCACCAGAACTTTATGAGAAACCTTACTTTGTAAAAGCTGATATGAGTAAGTTCATCGCACTGATCATTGATTCCCTGAACCATGATGTGCCGATCAGCTCTGTTATCAGCCCAACAGATAAGATTCATGCTCTTCTTGAGAAACGCGAAAAAGGACTGCTGTAATACTATTACAAGGGCGTGTGAAAAAAATCACGCGCCCTTGTTTTTGGACTATTCCTCTTTCACAGCCCTTTATAGTTTAGTCTGATAGCTTTCTAATTGATGAAAAATCCCCAGTACATTCACAATATCCCCTCTTATATCAAAAACAATAATTCTAGCAATTCATCAGCATGTTCTGTTACATTCAATTTATAAGCCATATTTTGCCCTCGTTTCTCTGAGTGCCATTCTTGCGTCTATTACTTGTCCTGTTTCAATTTGTCTTTCAGACATCTCCAAATCTCGATACATAGCATATCTTCTTATTGTAGACTCATAACTTCCATGCTCATGATCACCATATCTCCATATCCATTTTTTGTAATATAAATTGGTTCTTCTGTCCTATGACACATATATTATTTCATCTCCGCAACACGGTCCTGAATCGTCTTATTGAAATTCTCAATCTGTCTGGAATAAGGCTCATTCATGAACTTGCTGTTCAGCATAAAGTCTGCTGTTGCAAGGTTGTTCGCAACCGGAATGTCATATACTACAGCAATTCTAAGAAGTGCCTTAACATCCGGGTCGTGTGGCTGTGCCTCTAACGGATCCCACAGGAAGATCATGAAATCGATCTGTCCTTCTACGATCTTCGCACCGATCTGCTGGTCTCCACCAAGTGGTCCACTGCAGTATCCCTTTACCGGAAGTCCTGTTTTCTCCGCGATCAGACGGGCTGTTGTTCCTGTCCCGCAGAGGAAATGGCTCTGTAATACTTCTTTATTTCTATCGCACCAGTCAATCAACTCTTTCTTCTTTCCATCATGAGCTACAAGTGCAATGTGTTTTGCTTTTCCAATTTCCATTGTCACAAAATTATCTGTAAGCATTTTCGTTTTTCTCCTTCAAGTCTTCCTGTTGTTGATTCTTTTTATCATTTTCAACAGTTTTTCTTCTGATGTCTATTATATTTTCTTTTCCCTGTTACTTCAACCTGTTTTATTGATTCTTAACAGAATTTTTACGGTTATCGTTCGCAGATTTTTACTCTTCCGTATTTCGATGTTCTTCATCGTAGAATTTCATCAATGCCTGTGTTCCGAGATCTCCGTATCCTTCCTGCTCAAGTTCTTCGTAATTGGCAAGAACCATACTGAGTACATCAAGAGAAAGTCCTTTTCTGTTCGCTTCGATCAGTGCAAGCTTCATATCTTTGATGAAGTGTTTAATAAAGAATCCCGGTGCATAATCATCTTTTAAGATCTTTGGTCCGAATGTGTCAAGCTGCTTGCTTCCTGCTGCCCCTGTCGCAACGGACTTCATGAATACTTCCGGATCCAGTCCCTGTTCTTTTGCATAAGTAAGTGCCTCGCACACACCGGACAGTGTTCCGGCGATCATGATCTGGTTCGCCAGCTTGCAGTGCTGTCCGCATCCAGCCTTACCCTGATAATTAATGTTTGTTCCCATTGCCTCAAAGAGTGGCATACAGGCTTCGTAATCTTCTTTCTCTCCGCCAACAAGGATGGACAATGTTCCAGCTTTCGCTCCTGTATCTCCACCTGTGACAGGTGCATCCATCACATGGAAACCTCGTTTTGTACCTTCCTCGTAAATCTTCTCAGCAATCTGCGGACTTGTTGTTGTCATATCAATCAGATAAGCGCCTTTCTTTGCACTATCTAAAATATTTCCCCCGTCAAAGTATACTTCTTCTACATCCTGTGGGAAACCGACAATTGTGATAACTGCATCACAATCCTGTACGCAATCCTTGATCGATTCATGGAATCGTGCTCCTTCGCCGATCACATCTTCTACTTTACTCTTTGTTCTTGCATAGATATGTAATTCAAATCCGGCTTTCATGAGATTTCTGACCATGGATTTTCCCATGATCCCTACACCGATAAACCCTACTTTATTCATCTGCTTTATTCCTCCTGTCTAAGATAGCTCCCATGTTATCACACAGGAGCCATTCTTATCATTTTCTATTTTCAATTATCTTTCTTCTTTTGTCACAACTTCGCCCTGTTTTTTGTAAATGCTGTTTGCCGGAACGAATCCACGTACAGAAGAAAGTGGATAGATGTTGCTGTGATTTCCAACAACTGTTCCCGGATTCAGAACGCTTCCGCATCCTACTTCTACTTCATCTCCAAGCATTGCGCCGAACTTCTTCATGCCTGTCTCAATCTTCTCTTCTCCGGCTTTTACCACAACAAGCTTCTTATCTGATTTTACGTTAGATGTAATTGATCCGGCTCCCATATGAGATTTGTATCCAAGAACAGAATCACCTACATAATTATAGTGCGGAACCTGAACTTTATTAAAGAGGATCACGTTCTTAAGCTCTGTAGAGTTTCCTACAACAGCCCCTTCTCCTACGATCGCATTTCCACGGATAAATGCACAGTGACGAACCTCTGCATCCTTTCCGATGATTGCCGGTCCATTGATAAATGCAGTCGGAGCAACCTTTGCAGATTTCGCTACCCATACATTTTCTCCGCGTTTCTCGTATTCATCTTCGCTTAATGTAGCTCCAAGCTCAAAGATGAAGTTGCTGATCTTCGGAAGTACTTCCCACGGATAAGTAACTCCGTTGAAGATATCTTTTGCGATTGTCTGGTCTAATGAATAATTTTCTTTTACTGTTAATGCTTCTAACATGGTAATTCCTTTCTGCCGGTTAGAACCGACTTACATTTATTCCTTTTAATTGTGTCATTTACTTTTGTTTCCTGTTTTTGTTCTACCTGTCGTTTTATTACTATTTACAGACGGATAAAACCCAGCGGCTTTTTCATAGCAGGCTCTAAGCTGATATTGATTGTTCAGTCCTTTCACCCCAACGGTTCTGCTGGTGATGAAATGATCTAGTTTTCTCATATATTCATCTGATGTGATCGAACCTTCTGCCACATAGTTCAGTCCCTTCTCCCAGCTTGCTGTAAGCTCCGGGTTCAGGAGTGACCGGATGGAATGATCAACAACATCATAGATCATCTCTCCCTGCAGCGTCGGTGTGATCACCTGTGTCTTCTTGTTCAGTGCGAGATACTTGATATTCACAAGCTTTTTCAGAATCTCTGCTCTTGTTGCACTTGTTCCGATCCCGCTACCTTTGATCTGGGCACGAAGTTCTTCGTCCTCGATCAGCTGTCCTGCATTCTCCATTGCCAGGATCATGGAACCGGAATTGTAACGCTTCGGAGGTGATGTCTCTCCTTCTTTGATATCCAATGCTCTGACCTGAAGGACTGCTCCCTTCTTTAATGACTTGATCACTTCGAACAATCCGGTGTCCAGGCTTTGATCGGAAGAATCGGGACCTGCCTCGTCATTTGTATCATTGTTATTATTCTCACTGTTTCCATTACTGCTATCTTTTGTGGCTGTCTGAGAAGCTTTCTTCTTCGGAATGCCTGCCACTTTCAGATAACCTTCCTCTACCAGCACTTTGAAGCTTGAAAAGAAGCTTTCTTCTTTCATCTTCGTCACGATAGCAACCTTTTGGTAAACTGCCGGTGGGTAGAAGATACTTAGAAATCTCCGTACGATCAGGTCATACACGCCCTTTGCAGTAGATGAAACAGTACTCAATGCATTCAACCCTTGCCCTGTAGGAATGATTGCATAATGGTCTGTGATCTGCTTGTCATTCACATAACGTGTCTTTGCAAGTGTCTTATAACTTCCGAAATTCAAGATATCCTGCATATACGGTGCCGCCATCGGATATTTTGACAGCCCGTTCAGATTTCTTGTGATTTCCTTTGCCACTGCGGTAGACAGAACACGGGCATCCGTTCTTGGATAAGTCACAAGTTTTTTCTCATACAGTTCCTGCACGATTCGCAGTGTCTCATCCGGACTGATCTTAAATCTCTTGGAACAATCATTCTGAAGCTCTGCAAGATTGTATAAAAGAGGAGGATTCTTCTTCTCTTTCTTTTTCTCAATCGACTCAATCCGACAGTTTAATCCTGATTGTTCCTGCATTCCTGCTGCCACATTTACAGACTTTTCATCCGGTGTCTGCAGATATTGAATTAATTCTTCTGCTTTCTTGCGCTCTTTGAATCCGTTTTCCTTATAAAGATCATAAGATTCAAAATAGCGAGAACCTTTCACTGCTCTCCATTCACCCTCGAACGTATGCCCTTGTGCATCGATCGTACTGAGTACACGGTAAAACGGTGTCTTGATGAAATCACGGATCTCGCGTTCTCTGCGCACGACCATCCCAAGAACACACGTCATGACACGACCGACTGAAACTACAGAGTACTGCGTATGCAGGAAATTTGAAATACTATTTCCATACTTCAAAGTCAGCAGACGGGAGAAGTTAATTCCCATCAGATAATCTTCCTTGGCACGCAGGTAGGCAGATGCACTGAGATTGTCATACTCTGACAGATCTTTCGCCTCACGGATCCCTCGAAGAATCTCTTCCTCTGTCTGGGAATCAATCCACACTCTCCGGCGCTTTTTTCCCTCAACGTGTGCTTCCTGTTCTACGAGACGATAGATGTATTCTCCCTCTCGCCCGGAGTCAGTACAGACATAGATCGTATCTACATCTTCCCGGTTCAGGATCCCACTGACGATCTGAAACTGTTTCGCCACTGACGGAATGACTTCGTATTTGAATTCTTCCGGGATAAACGGCAGTGTCTGCAAGTTCCATCTCCTAAGTGCCGGATCATATTCCTCAGGATAACTCATCGTCACCAGGTGACCTACGCACCAGGTGACAATGGCTTCGTCTGACTCAAGATATCCGTCCCGTCGTTTTGTATTTAGTTTCAATGCTTTTGCGAATTCCTGGGCAACGCTCGGTTTCTCCGCAATGTATACTGATTTTCCCATAAATTAATTATTTGTCTTCCATTCAATTATTTTACACGGAATCTGTAGGCAGTACGAGTATCATATTTCTCGCCTTTCTTACAGATCGGTCCCGGGAAGTTTTCATGGTGGATTGCATCCGGATAGTACTGTGTCTCTAGACAAATGGCATCTCTCATCTCATAAACTGCACCGTCTCTTCCTTTCTCTCCGTCAAGAAAGTTCGCAGTATAGATCTGCACACCCGGAAGGTCTGTCAGTACACTCATATGGATTCCACTTTCATCCCCGGCCACTTCTGCTACTTTATCAAATTTGCCTTCATTTTTCAATACCCAGTTGTGGTCATAACCTTTTCCGAATACCAGCGGTTCATAGTCTGCTTCAATGTCTTTTCCGATTGTCTTATCTATTCTGAAATCCATCGGAGTTCCTTCCACACTGCGGATCTCGCCTGTCGGAATGGATGTTGCGTCTGCCGGAGTAAATGCATCTGCATTCAGCCATAATGTATGATTCAGAACATCTCCACTCTTATGTCCGTTCAGGTTAAAATAACTGTGATTTGTCATATTGATGATCGTATCCTGATCCGGTTCTGCTTCGTAGTGGATCATCAAAGTATTCTCTTCGTTCAGGGAATACGTCACTTTCATAACAAGTGCTCCCGGATATCCCTGATCTCCATCCGGGCTGTCCATCTCAAATGTTACATGGGTATCATCTGCGTCTGCAACCTTCCACAATCTTCCGTGATAAAAATCAAGTCCGCTGTGTAAGTTATTCTCTCCGTCATTC
>ENA-OQHY01001291-OQHY01001291.1-human-gut-metagenome-genome-assembly--contig:-NODE-1291-length-10884-cov-7.415636_pt1 | contig 10884 bp, 16 predicted proteins | sample MGYA00242570_ERZ504733 | MGnify/ENA primary metagenome ERZ504733 (study PRJEB26092, sample SAMD00036219) | human gut metagenome | host: Homo sapiens | study: EMG produced TPA metagenomics assembly of...
TTGAACACGACAAAGCTCATAAACGTGCTTCTGAAGTTTAATGCGATCCAATGAAATTTGGAGTTGTTCTTCTTTCTTTTTCATAATTGTTGACTTTAGGGTGTCAACCTTATTTAAAAAAAGACACACAGAACTTCTTGCTGAGTGTGTTCTCCCACAGATTTCACAGATTTACACAGAAGTTAGGCTGCCTTCAAGGGGGTGCACTTGTCTCAAGTGCACCAACCGAGCAATTAGTGCACCAACCGAGCAATGTTGATATACATCTTACTACGTTGGTGCACTTGAGACAAGTGCACCCCCTGAAAACAGCATCTGTGAAAATCCGTGAAATCTGTGGGAGGCTCTTCTCCGCCAGAAGCTTCTGTGAATTCTGTGGATTCCGTGGGAGGTTCTACTCAGCAAGAAGTGCAATCCGTGGGAAGCCCTTCCATGCGAGAATCCTTACTCGAAATAGTAAAGGAAGGTAGCTATGCCGGTGAGTGCCTTCTTCGGCGAGTCCTTAATCTCGATAGCAAACTTAATCTGCACCCTTGCGATGCCGCGGAGGTTCTCGATGGCGTAGAGGTCGGCAACGAGGCGCACCGATCGCCTGACTTCACGGGCTGTCCGAACTTCATCTTATCCATGCCGTAGTTCACGAGCATCTTCACGTTGTTCACCTTGATAACCTGCTCCCAAAGGTACGGAAGCATAGAGAGGGTGAGGTATCCGTGTGCGATGGTCGTCTTGTACGGACTCTCCACGGCGGCACGCTCTGTGTCTACGTGAATCCACTGGTGGTCGAGCGTAGCGTCAGCGAACAGATTGATACGCTCCTGCGAGAGTTCTACATAGTCAGACACACCGAGGTTCTTGCCGAGATATGCGGCAAACTCGTCATAGTTGTTAATTGTTACCATTCTTAATATATGTTTATGTTATATTCCGTTTATAAGCCTTAGTCGCCGTCGGGAGCGTACATGAAGTCGTGCAGCGGATCTGGATACTCGAAGATTTCGCCCTCGCGGAAGAAGCGTTTCATCTCGATTTCCGCAGATTCGACAGAGTCGGATGCGTGGATGATATTCTCCTGACCGCTCATAGAGTAGTCGCCGCGGATTGTACCCGGAGCTGCCTTGCGTCCGTTGGTAGCACCCACGATATTGCGCACCACAGTCACTGCACTATTGCCCTCCACACACATAGCCACCACTGGTGCCGACTTCATCGAGCCAACGAGCCACGGGAAGAACGGGCGCTCTGTGAGGTGAGCGTAGTGTTCGTTAAGAATAGTGTCGTCGAGCTGCATCATCTTCAGACCAACGATGCGCAAGCCCTTGCGCTCTATGCGGTTAATCACTTCGCCAATAAGACGGCGCTGTACGGTACACGGTTTCAGCAAAATCAATGTTTTCTCCATAGGATAATGATGATTAAGTGGTTTAAATGTTTGTATATTTATCGTTTTATAGCTTACGATTAATGCAAAGTTACGTTTTTTTTTTCGTAACCATATAATTTTTACAACAAAAGTATTACAGTCTATCAATCAAACCTATCTTGCACAAAACATCAATACAAGTTGCTGATTTAAAACGCCATTACAAAAGATTTGTAACTTGATTTATGTCAAATTATCCTTAATTTCAATAAAAAACTTTCAAATTCCTTGTGTGGTCGTACACAAATTATTATCTTTGCAGCGTGTTCGAGAGAATGCAATGTTTTTTCATTAGGTTAGTAGTTTGATAGATTTTAAGGTAAAGATTATGTTATTATGTTTTGAAACTATTGCAGTTTTTGCATAATTCAAAATTATTAATGTAACATTATTCTTTGAGAGGCCGGTGCGAGTGATTCGTGTCGTCCTTTTTTTTTGCCCCAAAAAGATTGGGAATATTATAAAAACATTACGCAGAACATCTACTTATTAAATATGTTTTTGTAAATTTGCAAAAACACCTCAACATAACAACATCTCACCATAACAACACCCAACCACAACAACACCCCACCACAACAACATCTTACCACCATGCACAAGATTTTCCTCTCTCTGCTGCTCTCCGTGGCAGCCTTCACCTCCACATACGCTTACGACTGGCTCGCACGCATCGACGACGACCGCCGTGTGTGTCGTCTCTCCATACCTGGCACTCACGATGCTTGCACCGGCTACGGCTTCCTGCCGCAGGACACATTGGCAGGCAACTACATCGCACGCACACAGGAACTGAACATCAGTGAACAGTGGGCGGTTGGCGTGCGCGCATTTGACCTGCGCCCCGATGTGCGCGAGGAAAAGCTCACCAAGTCGTCAAAGAAAGCAAAGGAAACAAAGCGCACATTACAGATTTACCACGGCGAGTTTGCCACACAGCAAACCTTCAACGGGGTGTTCAACGTGCTGCGCGACTCACTTCAAGCCCACCCCACCGAGTTTGCCATCATCATCATGCAGCACGAACGCTCTGCCAATCGCGACGGAAGCACATGGGAGGCGATGGTCGACTACGCATTGGCGGAGAATAGCGACCTGATTGTCGACTTTCGACCAGACCTCACCGTGGGACAGTTGCGTGGCAGAATACTCGTACTGATCGCGACACATACCGACCAACACCGCGAGGCGGATACATCAAGGGGTGGCACTTCGATGCCGAGGTCGACTGGCAGAAGCCTGCTACCATGCACGGATACGCAATGGAGGGTACACTCTGCGTGCAGGACTTCTACAACATGACCTGGGAGGGCGGCACGACGGCGAAGTTAGAGGCGATAGAACGCCTACTGAAGATAGCAAACAGCGAAGAGGTGGCGAAGCAGTACCCCGACATGTGGTTCATCAACCACACATCGGGCTTCAAGTACACCTCCACGGAGTTCACCAAAGAACCCGTATCCACAAGTGAGGGCTATCGCGCCAACGCTGCCGACACAAACAAGTTTCTCGCCGAACGCATAAAAGGACACATGACAACCGGACTCGTGATGATGGACTTCGCCGGAGTAGACCGCTCGGGCAATTACGACGTGATGGGCAAAAGACTCGTGCAGGCTGTAATAAACAGCAACTAATGTGTAACTTTGCAGACGAAAGTAAACGAATATGGAAACTCTAAAGGAAAAGACGGCAAAGGGACTACTTTGGGGCGGACTCAACAGTGGGGTGCAACAGGTGGTGGGATTGGCGTTCGGCATCGTATTGGGACGCCTGTTAGCACCGTCCGACTATGGCATGATGGCGATGATAAGCATTTTCTCGCTCGTAGCCACCGCACTACAAGACAGCGGCTTCCGCACCGCACTCACCAATCTCAAAGACCCACGACCGGAGGATTACAACTCGGTGTTCTGGTTCAACATCGTTGTTGCCACCACATTATACACCCTGCTCTTCTTCGCTGCGCCACTCATCGGCGACTACTACCACACGGAACGCGTCGTACCGCTCTGCCGCTACGCCTTCCTGAGCATCATCATCGCCTCATTAGGCACAGCACAGTCGGCTTATCTCTTCAAACACCTGAAGGCGAAGCAGCAGGCTGCCGCAGGTGCCATCGCCGTCATCACATCGAGCCTCGTGGGCGTGGGCATGGCGTTCGCAGGCGCAGCCTACTGGTCGCTCGCCACGCAGGGACTGGTGTATGTGTCGATAAACACCTTCTTCCAGTGGCACTTCTCGCCTGGCGACCCACCATACACGGCATCTCGTTTGCTCCTGTGCGACGGATGTTCCGCTTCTCGTGTAAAATTCTCGCCACAACGATAATGACACACGTGAACAACAACGTGCTGAACATACTCTTAGGCCACTACTTCTCACCGCGCGACACGGGCAACTACAACCAGGCGTACCAGTGGAACACGAAGTGCTACTCGCTGGTGCAGAGCATGGTGGCGCAGGTAGCGCAACCGGTGCTCGTAAGCTGGGCAACGAGCCGGGCAGACAGACCGATGTGTTCCGCAAGATGATGCGCTTCACGGCGTTCATAGCTTCCCGTTGTTATTAGGCTTCGGACTGGTGGCTAAGGAGTTCATCGTGATAGCCATCGGCGAGAAGTGGCTCGCATCGGCAGAACTGATACAGATACTGTGCATAGCTGGTGCCACAATGCCCATCGCTACACTGTTCTCTAACATGATTATCTCGAAAGGCAAATCGGGCACCTTCTTCTGGTGTACGTTCTCGCTCGGCGTAGTGCAAATTGCGACGATGATACTCATCTGGCAACAAGGCATCGTGCGCATGGTGCAGGCGTACACCATACTCAACGTGCTGTGGCTTGGCGTGTGGCTCTTCTTTGTGCGCCGTCTCACAGGCTACGGCTTTCGCATGTTCTTCTGCGACGTTATGCCGTTCGCACTCACAGCCACTGCCGTGATGACCGCCACACACTACGCCACACTGCCCATCGAAAATCTCTGGCTGCTGTTGTTGACACGCTTCGTGCTCGCCGTAGCTCTTTACTACGTAGTGATGAAGGTGGCACGCGTGAAGATACTCGCCGAGTGCGAGCAATTCGTGCGTAGGAGAAAGAAGTAAACCTACAACAGAACCGAAATCGTCAGCACTTTAATTTCTTTAACTTCCTACACATGCAAAATTTCAGTTAATAATTGTAACTTTGCTCAGTTTAAACTTAAACAATATGGAAATAATCGACTTTAGCAAGCAAAACTCTATCATCAACAAGTACATGGCGGAAATGCGCGACAAAGACTATCAGTCTAACCGCCTCCTGTTCCGCAATAATATAATGCGCGTAGGCGAGCTCATCGCTTACGAACTCAGCAAGACTCTCGACTATGAGACACGCGACGTGCAGACTCCGCTCGGCACAGCAAGGTGAACGTGCCTACCGACAAACTCGTGCTCGGCACTATCTTCCGCGCTGGTCTGCCATTCCATCAGGGTTTCCTCAATATCTTCGACCACGCTGGTAACGCCTTCGTGAGCGCATACCGCGAGTACGAGGACAAGGAACACACAAAGGTGGGCATACACGTGGAGTATCTCGCTACACCCGACCTGAACAATGCCACACTGCTCATCGTCGACCCAATGCTCGCCACCGGCGGTTCAATGGAGATGGGCTATAAGGCTCTGCTCACCAAGGGCACACCGAAAAAGGTGCACGTAGTGTGCGTAATGGCTTCGCCAGAGGGCATCGAACATATCCGTAAGACATTCCCTGAGGACACCACCATCTGGTGCGCAGCTATCGACAACGGACTGAACGAGCACAAATATATCGTGCCAGGCTTCGGCGACGCAGGCGACCTGTGCTACGGCGGAAAGATCTAAAGACTTTCAGGGAGCATCCCAAGTAACAATATATAAATATGTATAGGATAACAAGAATAGCTATTGCGTTGTGCACATTAATCTTCGCTGCTTGCACCGATGCCGACTTCGAGTACGCCTCGGAACGCTGCACCTTCTTTTTCAACAATGGGGTGTATCAAGATGCCACGCTGCAAAGTGCGCTCAACCCCATGTCGCCAGGTGTGTTCTGCAACATCTATGAGGGTACAGAGAGCGGCAGACGCTTCATCTACTTCGCCAACAACCAAAGACAGAGCAGCAGACAAGAGCCTGCAGGCGAGGACGCACGCCGCACCTTCACCCTCGGACTATACAACAAGAGTGGCATCATTGTGGGCTTCAGCAATCTTAGCTCACCCGCCACGCTATACATATACGACAGTCAGTGCCCCAACTGCTACTACGAGACGCAAACCATGAGCCACCGCTTAACAATGGACACTCGCGGCTTTGCCACCTGCCCCACCTGTAAGCGCCAATACGACCTCAACAACCGTGGCATCACCTCAAACGGAAAGAAGCTCCTGCGCTATCGCGGAAGTACCACCGGACCCTTGGGAGTGCTCTCGGTTAGCAATTAAGCAAAGGTTAGCAAAGGCTTAGTTGGCTTAAAGAGGCTTAGAACGGCTTAAACGCACCCTAACCACCCCAAAAACTTGCACAGACATAGGGCATGTGTGCAGCCAAATCGCCTTTTTATGGTAAAATATTTGTCTATTTAATAAAAAATTTGTTCCTTTGCATCCGCATTAAATTAGAAATCAATATTATAAACATTTTAAAAATTAAAAATTATGTCAGAAATCGAATCAAAAGTAAAGGCCATTATCGTTGACAAACTCGGTGTAGATGAGGCAGACGTTAAGCCAGAAGCAAGCTTCACAAACGACCTCGGTGCAGACTCTCTCGACACAGTTGAGCTCATCATGGAGTTCGAGAAGGAGTTTGGCGTAAACATCCCTGACGATCAGGCAGAGAAAATCTCTACAGTTGGCGACGCTATCGCTTACATCGAGAACGCAAAATAAATAAACCGATGGTTTATAGTTTATGGTATGCACAACCATAACAAACATTCTTTGTTATAATTCCATTGCGCACCATAAACCATAAACCATTTTTTTGACACTTTTCAGTTACATGGAATTAAAAAGAGTAGTAGTAACAGGTCTTGGCGCAGTAACTCCGATTGGCAATAATCCAGAAGAAACATGGAACAATATGCTCAACGGCGTAAGTGGCGCAGCACCTATTACATTGTTTGACGCTTCTTCGTTCAAGACACAATTCGCTTGCGAAGTGAAAAACCTTAAGGTCAACGACTTCATCGACCGCAAGGAAGCACGCAAGATGGACCGCTACGCACAGCTCGCTATAATCGCAGCTATGCAGGCAATGCAGGACAGCGGTTTAAATCTCGACGAAGAAGATAAGAACCGCATCGGCGTAATCTACGGCGTAGGCATCGGTGGTATCAAGACCTTCGAGGAAGAGGTGGGCTACTGGGCAACACACCAGGAGCTCGGTCCGAAATTCAATCCCTTCTTCATTCCGAAGATGATTGCCGACATCGCAGCCGGACACATCTCTATTATGTATGGTCTTCACGGCCCCAACTTTGCCACAACATCGGCTTGCGCATCTTCTACAAACGCACTCGCCGACGCATTCAACCTCATCCGCTTGGGTAAGGCAAACGTTATCGTAAGCGGTGGTGCAGAGGCTGCCATCACACCAAGCGGCGTAGGTGGCTTCAACGCAATGCACGCCCTCTCTACACGCAACGACGACCCAGAGCACGCTTCACGTCCGTTCAGCGCATCACGCGACGGCTTCATCATGGGCGAAGGTGCTGGCTGCCTCATCCTCGAGGAGCTGGAGCACGCTAAGGCACGCGGAGCGAAGATATACGCCGAGATGGTTGGCGAAGGCATGTCTGCCGACGCACACCACATCACAGCATCACACCCAGAAGGACTCGGTGCTTGCCTCGTTATGCAGAACGCACTCGAGGACGCAGGCATGAAGCCAGAGGATATCGACTACATCAACGTACACGGTACATCAACACCTGTAGGCGACATCTCTGAGGCAAAGGCAATCAAGCAGGTGTTCGGCGAAGCAGCTTACAAGCTCAACATCAGTTCAACAAAATCAATGACTGGTCACCTCCTCGGTGCTGCCGGAGCTGTCGAGGCACTCGCATCAGTGCTCGCAGTGAAGAACGACATCATCCCGCCAACTATCAACCACGTTGAAGGCGACGAGGACCCAGAAATCGACTATACACTCAACTACACGTTCAACAAGGCTGAGAAGCGCGAGGTACGTGCAGCACTGAGCAACACGTTCGGTTTCGGTGGACACAACGCATGTGTAATATTCAAGAAATATGCTGAGTAATCTCATCGACAGAATGAAGCTCCCTTTCCGCAAGGACAAGGAGCTTTATTTGTCTTTACGCAAAATCATAGGCTTCTACCCACACGACATTAGCTATTACAAACTCGCGCTGATGCACAAGAGCATGTACAAGCGCAATGCGAAGGGCAAGCCCGTGAACAACGAGCGACTGGAGTTTCTCGGCGATGCCGTGCTCGACGCTACCGTTGGCGACATTGTCTACCGCCACTTCCCTGGCAAACGCGAGGGCTTCCTCACCAACACTCGCTCAAAACTCGTACAGCGCGACACACTCAACCGACTGGCACAGGAGATGGGCATCAACCAACTCATCCTCTCAAGCGGACGCTCACAATCGCACAACTCATACATGGGCGGCAACGCTTTCGAGGCTCTCGTAGGAGCCATATACCTCGACCGCGGCTATGATGCCTGCATGAAGTTCATGCGCAAACGAATACTGACACAAATGATAAACATCGACAAGGTTGCTTATAAGGAAGTGAACTTCAAGAGCAAGCTCATCGAATGGAGTCAGAAGAACCGTGTGCGCATCGACTTCAAGTCGATTCTGGAGGAGAAAGATAAGACTGGTTCACCCGTGTTCATCTATCGTGTGATGCTCGAAGGCGTGGAAGGCTGCGACGGCAAGGGATATAGTAAGAAGGAAAGCCAGCAGCTCGCCTCTAAGCTCACACTGGAGAAGCTCCGCCGCGAACCGCAGTTCATCGACCAAGTGTTCGCTGCTAAGACCAATCGCACAAAGATGGAGGAGGAACCAGTGGAGAACGTACCGTCGACAGAACAACCAGACGATTTTATCATAGTAAGCTCAGGAATGGAGATAGAGGCTGAAGACTCTGGTGCTTCAAATGGTTCTAATTCAGATAGTGATTATAGAGATTCTAGAAATTCTAGTAATTCTAGAGAATCTAGCGATTCTAGAAGTTCTAGTGATTCTAGAGATTCTAATAACCCCAAGGCTAAGCGCAACCGCCGCTCACCGATGTACCGCAAAGATGAGGCAGCCGAAGCAGCTACAGCCACGAAAACAGAGGCAACAAAATCCGTAGAGCCCGTTTCTTCAAAACTTACTTCAGCCGACCTCAACCTCTCTGACGAAGACTTCGACCTCAGCCATATCTCGGCTAAGGAACAGACTCGAGAGGAAATCATCGCTGCTGCAGAAGCGGCAGCGTTCGGAGATACCTAACAATAAAGTTTGGTGCAGTTATCTCAACTGCACCAAACTATTTACCCCTATACACCTAACAACTACTATGAACCGATTTAAGACCCAACTTCTTGCCCTCGCCACCTTATTCTTCCCATTCACTGCGAGCGCACAATACACCATTTATCCCATTCCGCACACACAGACTGCGGGCAAGGGCAGCAAGGTAGCGTTCACAAAGAACGTAAATATAGTATGCGACGATGCAATTGACACATACACACGTCAGCGTGCTCAGACCATTCTCGCAGAGCATGGCTTCACAGCTACCATCTCAACCACCGAATCGAACACTCTCTCGAACATATACCTCGGCGTAGCTTCAGGCAACGGCTTGACAAAAGCGGCTGCTACAAAGCTCCAACTCAACCTCAGCGTACTCACCAAGAGCGGCAAGTTCGACCGCCATGTGCTCTCGCTCACCAATGCACACGACGGAGTAGCTCAGCTCATCATCATCGGCGAGAATACCGATGCCACATTCATGGGTCTCGCCTCGCTCGAACAGATGCTCGATGCCGAAACAAAGCAGATGTCAACCGTCACTATCAGCGACTACGCCGACCTTAAGGAGCGTGGCATCATCGAAGGTTTTTATGGAAAACCCTACTCCAGCGAGGTGCGCAAGGACTTACTGCGCTTTATGATGCGCAACAAGATGAACTGCTACGTATACGGACCAAAGAGCGACGTATACCACTCGGGCAAATGGACAGAGGCATATCCTACAGAGCTAACAGAAGCACAACGCAAGTCGGGCTTCGTGACACAGCAGGACTTGCGCGAATTCACCGACGTGGCACACCAAACCAAGGTGAGCGTGGTGTGGGCGATACACCCAGGCGACGACTTGCTCAACGACAACGGTGTAGTAGAGAAGATAATGGGTAAGTTCGCGAAGATGCACACCTTAGGTTTCCGCCAGTTTGCAGTCTTTGCCGACGACGTGAACAGACCCGAGAATCAGAACGACATGAACCTCACCGCCTCACGCATCGCTGACATACAGCGCAGCATAGAGAGCCGATGGAACACCAATAGCACCAGCCTACCGACATCGTAAAACCACTGCGCTTCACGCCACAAATCTACTGTCGCAACTACGCTGCATCACAATGGCAGTTCAATCAGTTCTTCAAAGCACTCTCCAGCATCCCTAAGGATGTCACCATCTATTACACCGGTGGCGGCGTATGGTCGGTGCCCAACAACTACGATCTGAATACTGTACAGTATCAGTTCGGACGTAACGTCATTTGGTGGTGGAACTACCCGTGCAACGACAACGGCAGCGGACCAAGCGAGATATACCCGCTCGATATGCGCTCCAACTTCTTCGACATGCCGAACGTAGACAACAACGCATGCCTGGAAACCGAGCTAACAGCAAGCAATCAGGCATCCTCTGCAACCCTATGGAGCAGGGATCGGCAGCACGCACCGCTGTGTTCTCGGCAGGCGACTACAGTTGGAACAACCGCGGTTTCGACAACAACGCTTCATGGGAAGCATCGTTCAGAGCCCTCTTTCCAGGTCGCACCGAACTACAGAATGCCTATCGCTTCCTCGCTCCATATCTGAGCAAGAACGACCCAACGGCACTCAACACAGCGATAGAAGCATATAAGCGCGACCCGAAGAACGACCAACTGACTGCGCTGATGACACAGATTGTGGACAACTGCAACGTTCTCACCACTATGGAGCACTCGAAAGTGACGAGCGACAGTCTGCTCTACGTCGACATACGCCCATGGGTACTGCGTCTGCGCGCATGGCAGCTGCCACAAAGGGCTTCATAGCATCGCAGAAAGCCGACAATATCATAGAGCATGGGCCATTACTGCCAGCGTGAAACTTGCAAACACGCTCACCTCGTCGCCCGAACTACAATGACCAAACCACATGTTCGGGTTTTGGTAGCGAACGGAACTTC
>ENA-OQHY01001292-OQHY01001292.1-human-gut-metagenome-genome-assembly--contig:-NODE-1292-length-10882-cov-1.268526_pt1 | contig 10882 bp, 18 predicted proteins | sample MGYA00242570_ERZ504733 | MGnify/ENA primary metagenome ERZ504733 (study PRJEB26092, sample SAMD00036219) | human gut metagenome | host: Homo sapiens | study: EMG produced TPA metagenomics assembly of...
ATGGAAAATTCATCAAACATATTTAACGCAGAATGCGTCCCATACTTTTTTGATTGGCAGAATTCCTGTCATATACGCAAGGTGAATATATCCTTTATCTTTTAGCAGATCTCTCAGAAAATCAAGGTATTTCTCCTGCGCTTCCTTGTCCTGCTTGTATTCCCTGAAAATACAGTCCCATTCATCAATAATCACTACGAACGGAATCTTCTTCTCTCTGTAAATATCCTGCATGGATTCCACAAGGTCTGTATCGTCAAAATAATCCACATCCGGATGCTCTGCTTTCAGTTCCCGGATCACCAGCTTTTTGATCCGGTCGATCAGCTTGTCAACATCACCGGTTCTGCTTAAGAATTCCTGCATATTCAAAAAATAGTATCGTAACTGATTTAAATGCTTTTTAAATCCGCTCTCTTTTGAAATTTCCAATCCTTCAAACAGTTTTTCCGAATCACATTCTCTGCTATAATATGCGGACAACATGTTAGCTGCCATTGATTTTCCAAAACGTCTCGGTCTGCTGACACAGATGTATCTCTGCATTGTGTTGATCACATGGTTACAATACCCGATCAAACCTGTTTTATCCACATAGATTTCGGAATGAACCATCTTATAGAACATGTCATTTCCCGGATTCAGATAATTTCCCATGAAGTCCTCCTGCTTTTCTATTATCGGCTGACGTTCACTATATGTTCCCCGTCACTGCCTGCCCGGCATTGCCTGTCATATTTCGTTGCTTATTATGTTTATTGTAACGCTTTTGTAAGAAATACAAAAGAGCTTTTAAAATTTCTTTTTCGCATAAATAAGCATATAGATAACTCCAACAACCCAGAACAGAATCGCCACCCCACTTTTTCTCTCTGATTTTTGGTTCATTATAAAGGGTGTAGTGACTATAATGTCAATGATTTTTGCACAAAATAAAAATATCTGACCGAAAATATAATTTCTCGCCAGATATTTTCATTTATGAAATATTATGTTCCATACAATACTTTTCTACTAACTCTATAAATTCTCCTGCAACTGCAATCTGCCGCTCTGTCTCTTCTTTACTTGCAATATAAAAATCATCATAATCACTGGCATGCCGTATCTCTTCTGCCTCACCGATTTTTCTACCCACTTCTCGCGGAAAAATCTCTGTCTTAACATAATCTTTATTGAAATTGGCAATTGCATCTTTATGACGTTTAAATGCCCTTCCATCTAATGCATGAACTGCATTTATCGCATGAAAAATTGCATAATAGCTCTGTTATTTGCGCCTTTATATTCACCTGCATTTAATAATATCTTTGCAGACTTCAGATCAGATTTTGCCGTCTCTATACGATATGACACAAGGTCTTTTCTTGTCCCTATCTTCTCATTATACTGCTCCATACAAAACCACTCCCTCCTTGTTCACATTTTCATAAAATGGATAATTAACAACCCATTTTTTTAAAATGGCTCTCACTCTTCACAATCGGTTTTATATCGATATCATTATCTAAATTGAAATCATAAGTCATATAGGAAAGTTCCTTGCTGTACTTCTTCAAATCTAAATCTGACAAATCTAACAATATCATAATATCTACGTCTGAGTCTGGTCTGAAATCTCCTCTGGCATAGGACCCATACAGAATAATCTTTGATAAATGTGTACCGTATATTTTTTTTATTTCTGAAATATAAGTTTGCAATAATCCGTTCATTTTTTGTGGCATAATTGTTACTCCTTTCCAGAATTATTTCACATTTCTCTCTCTATTATATCCTCTGATTCTTTATTCCACAATATTCTTTACGATTTCTTCCTGATCCCACTCACAATCGCATAAAATGCCGGGAATAATACACCGACTACCGGCCAGATGATCCATGTTCTGTCCCAGTCATTAGTTGTAAAGCTCCATGCAAGATAAATGGCTGTGGCGATCAGCCAGTAAACAGTTACCGGGCCAGACATCTTTTTGTTTTCATGTTTTTTCTGTCTGGTGTAATCTTCTTCCTCCAGAAGCTGGTTCATCGCATTCATTTTGGTTGCACTTCTCACAATAAAATAGGTTCCGATTGCAACAAGTGCTAGAAGCATACATACCGCTGAAACCATATAAAAATCACTTTCAGATACCGCAAGTGTTCCAAATAAAGGAATCACAGAGCATATGCAGCATGCAATTCCGATAACAAGCTGAGTCACATACATACTGTGATAAGCATCTCTTTTTCCTTCACCATGCCACTTACACCATAGACAGTCTCTATGTCTTCCTTTTCCATAAATTCATATTTCTTTGTTTTCATACCGCAAAGAATAAAAATTGTTACCGCAATTGCAATTAAAACGATCAAAACACAGATTCCTATTCCAGCCGCTGCATTTTCACTGATATGATAATTTGGCATCTCACTCATGCTCCAAGCATTAATAACACAATTGGGGATAAAATGCACAGCATCGTAGCAAAGGCTGTTTTTCCTGCCGACCAGTCAATGATCTGCAAATATTCATTTGCCATTTCCATTGTAACTTTATGTACGCTCCTGTCGCTCTCGCTTTCATTTTCATGCATCTGTGACGGTGCGTATTCTTCCTCTTCCAGTTCATCTTTGATCAGGTAATCTGTGGTCACTCCAAAAATCTCGCTGAGTTTTAAAATCTTATCCAGATCAGGGATAGACTGCGCACCTTCGTATTTTGAAATCGACTGGCGCGTCACTCCGAGTTTTTCTGCAAGCTCCTCCTGTGACCATCCGTTCTTTTTTCTCAGGTTGATAATTTTTTCTGCTAAGATCATAACTTTCCTCCATTTTTTCGTCTTTTCTTTTTCCGGACAATTTCGCTTTTCGCTTTCATGTTCTCTTTTTCTGTGTCCTCGAATTTCTCTGTGTTGTGCCAAGATTTGAGCGTCTGTCCATAAGAAAAAACTATCATTTTTTACCATTACACACCAGAAAGCCGCCTCGTCAATTTGTCAACCGATGGTTGCGATGCGCTTGTTTGCGGTATTTTATAGCAAAAAGAGAATCATTTTCAGATTTAACAAAAAATTAACTTAAAAGTAATTTACTTCAAAGTTAATTACGTCATATGTAGTTTGCTAAACGTATTATATCAACCCATAGTCTCCCAGGCACCGTTTCAACCCATCCATCACACCACTGAACACGACTCCATGCTCCGCTGCCTTGCCACAGTCCATCCAAAGATTATGCACCGCAGAACCTTCTTGTACTTGCTGCCTGCTTCCGGTGATACGCAAAAATTCTTTGGTGATCTCATACATAGACTGAGTTGTCTCGCTTCCAAAATTTATAAACACCACCCGGAAGCTTTCATCACACGTTCCATATTCTCGCACACCTCACGCAGATAAGTGATCCCGCGGTACTGCTTTCCAAAGGTAAGCGTCTCTTCTGCATTAAGGACATTCAATAAATAATTGCCTCTCGGTGAAATATAATCATACATCCATTCCGCCCGCAGCATCACAGAATCCGGCTGTCTGTCCAATACCCGCTGTTCCATTTCCAGTTTATGCGCTCCGTAGATATTCGCAGGCTTCGCCTCATCTTCCGATATGGTCCGTCACTCTCGCAGCCACGGTACACCTGATCAGAACTGAAACAGATCAGCTTTCTTCCGTCTGATGCGTTTGCCAGATAAACCGGAAGAAGTACATTTGCATGATAGGAAGCCTCCGGGGTTTTCTCGCAAGTTCCCACATCCGAGATTGCGGCAGTGTGGATGATCACATCTGCTTCGCTCTCCTCCACAATCCGCTTGATCTGTTCTTGGTTCATTCCCTGAATGGACGGAGCCGCGATTGCTCCCTCTAACTCTTTCATCAGGCGTGTGCCCACAAAGCCGTGTGCTCCGGTAACTAATATTTTCATTTTGTTTTCCTCCTCATTCTTTTTAATGCATCTTCAACTCAAAGTCTTGATTTTCCTCCTCACATAATATCACTCATCGCCCTGTGCAAAATATGCATCGCAGAACCCATTCCATTTTTCTTCATACTCATCATGTTCTAATTTCGTCAGATCATATGGTGTGTAAATATTTCTTTTTTGTGCTTCTGTCACAATATTCCAGATAATCTGCCTCTTCCGCTGACCAGAAAGCCAGCACCGTATTCCAACCCTTTCTCTGCCGCAACCGCCATCCTCGTGTGTCCATCCATTGAAACAATTTCGTTTCCAAACTTTTTCAATGGAATGATGACATCTTCCTTCGTATGGATGAAAGTGCCCACTTCTTTTTTCTTGGACTTATCCACGTAAAACTGCGATGGCTGTATGTTTTTCAACGGAATTTCAAACAATTCCACTTTTGGAAATTCTTTTACCATGTTTCCCTGTACATCCCGGAATGTCGTGATATGCTCTGCAAAGAAACGGAAATACTCGATCACCGCCTCATAGTATTTCCTGTTCTCCCGGTGATCACAGCCTCCGATGTTCCGGTGATCAGCACCTCATAGAAAAAGATGCCATTTACCACGAATGCACCGTGCTGTCTTAATGCTTTTTCGGAAAAACGATTATCTTCATAGCTGTTGATACGCTCAATATCCAATTGTTCTACTCCCTTTATTGGCATGCTATTTTCCTCACCTGTTCGTTATTCTGCTTACATAAAAAAATCCTCATGTGTCATACATCAACGATAACACATAAGGATTTCCTCTTCAAATTATTTATTTCAGGGAGATTTATGAAAAAAAGTTTTGCATCACCAATGATGGTGTATCAGATTTTATCGGCACTATGCATACCAATCTTTCTAGCAGATTCCCAGATAACTTCCCAGTTTCTCAAACTCTTCCGGATTAATGCAGTTCAGTATTTCCACATCTGCAATCTTTTCCCTGCACTCCTCATAATCCATCCAGCAGACTTCTGCGACTTCCGACTCTTGCAGTTTCAGTTTACCAATATCCACCGGCTGTCTGTATACAAAATCATTACTGAGCTCATTATCCCGGAATATTTTTCCAGAAAAAGTTGTCTCAAACTTCACGAGTGTTGTTCCGAATAGTTCCAGCTGCTCCGGCTGTGCAGACAATCCCAGTTCCTCCTCAAACTCCCGCAGTGCACTCTCCATGACCCCATCTCCGGCACTGATATGCCCGGCAGAAGATATATCATAGCAGCGGGGTACGAATCCTTGTTATCGCTCCGCTTCTGAAGCAGTACATCATATCCGCTCTTATCATTTTCCCGCACGATCCAGATATGAACAGTTCCGTGCAGTGCGCCTTCACGATGTGCCACACTGCGTTCTTTTACTACGCCTGTTTTACTTCCATCCTCATTTAAAATATCGAAAAGCTCCAACTCTTTTGCATCCAGAACTGCCTGCTCCAGAATATCCTGCTTATTGTATACAAGCTTTAAAGAAAAGAACTCCTTCTGCTCCTCTAACAGACGGAAGAAAATCCGGTCGCCTTCCCAGAGATTCAATTCCGGAATCTGGTCTTTTTCTACCATTCCAGCACACCTTCGTTGCAGTCGATCGGTGTTCCCTCGAATCCATCTGCTGTAAAAAGTGACATGTATTCTACGGTATCTTCCCCAGAACAAAAGTTATAATACCACGATATTGCCATGAAGTCAGGTATAACCGGTTTCCTCCCGGACTTCCCTTAACATACATTCCTCCGGACTTTCTCCCCACTCAAATTTTCCACCGACACCGATCCATTTGTCATGATTGATGTCATTTTCCTTTTTGATGCGGTGAAGCATCAGATACTTGTTATCTTTTTCAATATAACATAAGGTTGTCAATTTATTCATTTGTGAAAATACCCCTGTCTTTTTTCTTTTGGTTTTAGCTTATCACTAAACCAGAGGATATTGCAACCTATAACCCATACCCCCGCAGTGCACGCTCATGCTTACGCATAGTATTTCGCCTGCGCACTCCAGAGTTCGTAATATTTGCAGTTCGTCTGCTCCACGAGCTCCTCGTGTGTTCCCTGCTGCACGATCCTGCCCTAGTCAAAGACGACAATCTCATCACAAAACCTGCAGGAAGAAAGCCTATGACTGATGTAAACCGCTGTCCGGTCGCCAACAATCTCATTGAAGCTGCTATACACCTCTGCTTCCGCGATCGGGTCTAAGGCGGCAGTCGGTTCATCTAAGATCAGGAATGCCGCGTTCTGGTACAGTGCCCTTGCAAGTGCGATCTTCTGTTCCTCGCCACCGGAGATGTTCACTCCGTCAGCATCACAATCCTTGTAAAGCCAGGTGTCCAACCCCTTTTTCATCCGGTCGGAATGTACATCAAAGCCAGCAAGCTTCAAGCATTCCTGCACCTTGTCTGCATCATACTCTGTAGATGCCGCCACATTCTGACCTAGTGGAAGGGCAAATAGTTTAAAATCCTGAAAGACAACCGAGAATACAGACATATATTCCTTATACTTGTATTTCTTAATGTTGATTCCATTTAACAGGATCTCGCCTTCTGTCGGATCATAAAGACGGCACAAAAGCTTGATAAACGTTGATTTTCCAGAACCGTTCTCCCCGACGATCGCTAATTTTTCCCCGATACGGAATTTCAGATTGACATGGTCTAACACTTTTCTGTCTGTGCCTGGATAGCAGAAGCTGACATCCTTAAATTCCACTTCGTACTGACAGTCATTTCTTTTTTCCACGGTAAGGCTTCCCTGATACATATCATTCGGTGTATCCAGAAAATCAAAGGTTTTCTTTAAAAATTCCCAGTTTGTATTCACTTCACCAATTGCACCCAAAAATTCCTCCAGATTATGGCTTAAAGCCGTCACCGCACTGATATACTGTGTCACAGCACCGATTCCAAATGCACCTCCGTATGCCTTTAAGCAGACAAGCAGATACACCAGACCACTGCAGAGCCGTTCTGTCATATTTGCAGCCGCTGCCAGAACTCCTACTTTTCCTTTTTCCAGACGATCCATCTCGGTTCCGATTCCCCAGACTTTATTTTTCTTATGAAGTTCCATAGCAGCCGGGATCTGCTCATAAACACGGATATCCTGCTCCCGTTCCCGTTCTCCTGCCATACCTGCCATGAAACTCCAAACACGATTTCCAAAAGTTGCACGCTCTGAAAGCTCTGCAATCATGTTCTGTGCCCGTTCCACAATTCTCGATGCCAAAGTCGTAAATCCCAGTATTCCAGCAAGAAATACAATCGCAAAAAGAGGGCTGTTCATCCACAGAAACGCGCTTTTCACCGCTTTTGCCTGAAAAAACTCACAGTGAGCATCAATGCTCCGGCAATACCGGCAATTGCCTGCAGCATCCTCTCCAGAGTAAAGACAACCATACACAGCCCAAATCTGCTCCACCGGTTAATCTGTTCAATCTGTAATACTTTATCCTGAATGACGGCATCATCCACTTTTTCAAAATCCAGTGACAACATTTTTTCACTCAAAATGTATCTTAATTTTTCTAACATGCGGTTCCGTTCTACTGTGTAACGGTTCTTAAAATAATGGTAAATCAGTCCCAACAAGCTCTCGATTCCGAGTAAGAGCAGTACCAGATTGCGTAGAACAACCGGATTTTTCGCTCCTGCCAGTTCCGTAATGATCTGTGCCGAAAAATAGATCCCGGCATAAGGAAGCACTGCACCGGTGATCACGTAGAAAATCAGCGCCACTAACATTCCCGGCGACTCTCTCCACCAGATTCCGATTGCCCTTTTATTCATCCCAATTGTCTCACGCATCGAATGCAGCATCTTCCATTCCTCCTTCCGTGTAATACCTGCTCTGCACCTCATACAGATGTGCATATTCTTTTCCTGCTTCCATGAGTTCCTCATGCGTTCCCATCTCCGCAATCCCACCTGCTCCGATTAAAATAATGCGGTCACAGAACCTTGTGGACGCAAGACGGTGCGACACATAAATAGAAGTGGAACCCTTTGTCAATTCATGATATCTCTCGTAGAGATCGCTCTCTGCGATCGGATCTAATGCCGCCGTCGGCTCATCCAGCACGATCACCGGAGCATTTCGGTAGAGTGCCCTTGCAAGCATGAGTCTCTGTGTCTCGCCTCCGGAAAGCTCGTATGCATCCAGATGAACCTTCCGCCCAGTTTTGTCTCATATTTCTCTGACAGTCTTTCAATGTTTTCTTCCAGACCTGCATCCTTTACTGCCGCCTTCACGCGAGAAAAATCAATCTCATCCACGCACTGTGCCACATTTTCTGCGATTGTTCCCGGCAGAATGGAAAAATCCTGAAAGACTGCGGAAAATAGTCTGTAATACTCTTTTCGGTTATATTTTCGGATATCCTCGCCATTTAAGAGCACACACCCATCTGTCGGGTCAAAAAATCCACACAAAAGCTTCACCAGTGTTGATTTCCAGCTCCATTTCTTCCCACAACCGCAAGCTTTTCCCCATTTGTATCGTAAGATTTAAGTTGTGTAACGTATCCTCTGATGCCCCGGATACCGGAAACTCACATTTTCCAATCCGAAGCTCATACTGTCCTGCTGCATTCTTTGGAAGCGGCTCCCCATCTTCAAACCGGTACGCTCCTCGTAGGAGATCAGTTCCATCACGTCAGAAATCCCAACACCTGACTGCCTGATCTGTGCCACATTTTCCATGATTCCCTGCACCCAGCTTGTAAAACCGCTCACCGCGGAAAAATATAAGATAAACTGTGGGGCATCCATATTTCCTGCAAGCACCTGTCCGATCAGATAGGCATACGCAACTCCATTCCTGATCAGTGCAGAAAAAATGTTCACACAATCTGCCATAAAATGATGGTTTCCCAATGCCCTTTCAAAATGCATGAATATCTCATAATTCTGCTTCATCGTTTTTAACAGCCATTCCTTCATATGAAGAATCCGGATATCTTTTGCAGAGACCGGACTCCACGCCTCACCTCTCAGATACCACATGCATTGCCGCGCATGGTCATTTTCTGCCCTGTTGTTCTGCAGCCATACCACAGACCTCTGTGCCGCCAGATAACTGACAACTGCTGCAAGGATTGTGACTGCCAGAATAAGCACATTCATCCTTTTCATGACAAACAGGTACGCAAGGAATCCCAAAATACAGAACACAAGCTGATTTAACTGTATCCATATAATCTCCGTTGCACTGCTGTTGCTGCTGGTTGCCTGGTTAGTGCGCTCTTTCTTTTCCTGAAAATCTTTTTTTCCAAGGTTACAGTAAGATGTTGCGCCAATTTTTTCCGTGATTGCTTTGCAAAGTGACATGCGGATTTCTATCTTTCCCTGATAGGTTGCATTGTTTATGTATTCTTTCAGTCCGGTAAGCAACAGGATTCCACTTGAAAAGAACAGGATAGTTGTTACTAACTCTTTCAATGCGATCTGCTCCTCAATATCGCGCAGTAATACCGGTGTCACGTATAATTCGAGCAGCTGTAATATAAGCGCCAAAATTGCGTCTACAACCAGCCATACCAGCACAGCCGGAGCTTCTTTTACCGCCTGCCGGATCATGAACCGGATCGTTTGGATGACGCCGTATTCTGATTTGTGGTTATTCATTGTGGTTCCTCCGTGAATGTGAAATTTCTAACAGTCTTTACTATAGTACAAAGAAAAAAAGATGCATGTTTCAGGGACGAACTGCATCTTTTCTGGGACGAATTGTATTATTCCTGTGGCAGCAAAATCTCCGTTGTGAAAGCTCCGTCTTCACTGTTGCGGCTTAGATAGCCGCCATAGCGTTCCACAATATCATCGATACGGACAAGTCCGAATCCATGTCCCTGTCCTTTTGTGGTGTGGAATCTGCCACTTGATTTTTTTCTGTTTTTTCGTTGCGGTAAAGTTGGTGAAAGACATGTAGAGCTGGGTATTTTTTCATATCCATGTAGATGCGGATCATCCGCTTCTCTTCGGGCAATTGCAGACTCGCTCAATGGCGTTGTCGAAGAGGTTTCCAATAATAATGTCAGAGATCCATCATCCCGATGTTTTTAAGGCTAACCGGTACAGTGCATCCGCCACAACCGGGATATGCTTTGCTTTTGCCAGAGAGATCTTACTGTTTAAAATGGCATCGGTCATTTTGTTTCCGGTCTTGATCACGGTATCTACGGTAGACAGATCCTCGTCTAACTCATCAAGATATTTGCTGATCTGCGCTAAGTCACCGTCTTTCGCATAACTTTTGAGTACCTGGATATGATTCCGGTAATCATGACGCCAGCCACGGATCTGACGGTACATGTTCTCCACCTCCTGATAGTGAGTCTGAACTAACTCGCTCTGGTAGGCGGCTAATTGTCTGTTAATGTATTTGGATAGCAGGGACATTGTATTTTATCTCCTCGGGCAGTTATTCTTTTATTTCAATTTTTCACGTATCTTAAAAATATTTTATAAACGCCTCATTCAGCTTCTTATAGCTTCCTCTTGGAACCGGAAGTTTCTCCCCGGTGTTCAAAATCAGCTCCGTCTTGCCAATACGTCTCACATAATTGAGATTCACCAGATATGACCGCCCCACGCGGACAAAAGCTTCATCCAGTTTTTCTTCCAGTTCTGATAAGGTTCCACGCATCTCGTAATCGTTATCTGCATGGATGATATTATAATTCCGGTTTGATTCGATAAAGCGGATCTCCTTGAGTGGAAGCCTAAGGAGTTCTCCGCCACATTCGACCAGAAGCACGGCATCTGCTGTCTTCAAACGCTCTACCGCCCGATCTAAAACACTGTCTATTTTCTCCTGCGAGACGGGTTTTAACAGATAGTGAAGTGCCTCCACATCGTAACCTTCCTGAATGTACTCCATATACCCGTCACAAGATGATCTGCATCTGGCGGTTGTGTTTTCGGATTTCTCTGGCAAGCGCGATG
>ENA-OQHY01001293-OQHY01001293.1-human-gut-metagenome-genome-assembly--contig:-NODE-1293-length-10878-cov-4.749884_pt1 | contig 10878 bp, 11 predicted proteins | sample MGYA00242570_ERZ504733 | MGnify/ENA primary metagenome ERZ504733 (study PRJEB26092, sample SAMD00036219) | human gut metagenome | host: Homo sapiens | study: EMG produced TPA metagenomics assembly of...
TCCTAATACCAATAAACCGCTTCACTTAGGTCACGTGCGTAATAACCTTTTAGGAAGCGCGCTGGCTAACATCATGGCTGCCAACGGCAACAAGGTAGTGAAAACGAATATTGTAAACGACCGTGGTATCCACATCTGTAAGTCTATGCTGGCCTGGTTGAAATATGGTAACGGTGAAACTCCTGAATCATCGGGCAAGAAAGGTGACCACCTGATTGGTGACTACTACGTAGCTTTCGACAAGCACTACAAAGCTGAAGTAAAAGAGCTCATGGCTCAATATCAGGCTGAAGGTATGAACGAAGAAGAAGCAAAGGCAAAAGCTGAAGCAAACTCTCCGTTGATGCTGGAAGCACGCGAAATGCTTCGCAAATGGGAAGCTAACGACCCGGAAGTACGTGCCCTCTGGAAGAAAATGAATGACTGGGTATATGCAGTTTCGATGAAACTTACAAGATGATGGGAGTAAGCTTCGACAAGATATACTACGAATCACAGACTTACCTTGAAGGAAAGGAAAAGGTAATGGAAGGTCTGGAAAAAGGACTGTTCTATCGCAAAGAAGACGGTTCTGTATGGGCCGACCTGACTCCGGAAGGTCTGGATCACAAATTGCTGCTCCGTGGTGACGGTACTTCTGTATACATGACACAGGACATCGGTACTGCTAAGTTGCGCTTCCAGGATTATCCTATCAACAAGATGATTTATGTGGTAGGTAACGAACAGAACTACCACTTCCAGGTATTGTCTATCCTGCTCGACAAGCTGGGCTTCGAATGGGGTAAAGACTCGTACACTTCTCTTATGGTATGGTGGAACTGCCGGAAGGTAAGATGAAGAGCCGTGAAGGTACAGTAGTAGACGCCGACGACCTGATGGAGCCATGATTGAAACAGCCAAGGAAACCAGCAACGAACTGGGTAAACTGGACGGACTGACTCAGAAAGAGGCAGACGACATCGCACGCATCGTAGGTCTGGGTGCCTTGAAATATTTCATCCTGAAAGTAGATGCCCGCAAGAACATGACCTTCAACCCGAAAGAGTCTATCGACTTCAACGGAAACACCGGTCCGTTCATCCAATATACATACGCACGTATCCAGTCTATTCTGCGCAAGGCAACAGAAGCCGGACTCAGCTCCCGGCTGTCATCCCAAGCGGTATTGAACTGAGTACGAAAGAAGAAGGTTTGATTCAAATGCTGGCCGACTTTACCAACGTAGTGAAACAGGCTGGAACAGATTACAACCCATCTATCCTGGCAAACTATGCTTACGACCTGGTAAAAGAATACAACCAGTTCTATCATGACTTCAGCATCCTGCGTGAAGAAAATGAAGCCCTGAAAATATTCCGTCTCGCTTTGAGCCAGAATGTAGGCAAAGTAGTCAAACTGGCTATGGGCTTGCTGGGTATCGAAGTACCTGAACGTATGTAATTACAATCTTGTATATCAGGTGGCTGGCAAAGGAGTGGACCACACTCCTTTTGCACAGCCACTTTCTTTTTAAAGACCATCTTATGGCTAAACAAAAATTCTACGTGGTCTGGAAAGGAGTGAATCCGGGTATCTATTCTTCATGGACCGACTGCCAACTGCAAATACAAGGCTATAAAGGGGCTATATATAAGTCTTTTGACTCACAGGAAGAGGCAGAACATGCCTTTGCGACTCCTGCTTATCAGTACATGAACCGCCACCGTGCATCGTCCTCAGAAAAACCGAGGTACAACTCCCCGAGAACTTCAACTTGAACTGCCTGGCAGTAGATGCTGCCTTGTAGCGGTAACCCCGGGCCCATGGAATATCGCGGAGTGTACCTGCTGACAGGACAGGAAATCTTCCATTTCGGACCGGTTTACGGAACCAACAATATCGGAGAATTCCTGGCCATCGTTCACGGACTGGCACTTCTTAAACAAAAGAACCTGAACATGCCCATCTATCCGACAGCCGTAATGCCCTCTCCTGGGTGAAGCAAAAAAATGCAAGACCAAACTGGAACGTACTGAAAAAACAGAAGCGCTCTTCCAGTTAATTGAACGGGCTGAAAAATGGCTGAAAGAAAATACTTATACCACTCCCCTGCTCAAGTGGGAGACTGACGTATGGGGAGAAGTCCCCGCTGACTTCGGACGTAAATAATCAAAAACTCAAACAGATGAAAAAGAGACTTACATATCTGGGGATGCTTTTTTCGCCAGCATACTGGGGTATTCCTGCTTCAGAAACCTGTGTTCATGCTTTATAACGGTGCATGTGAGAAAGGAACCGCTTTCACAGACTACCTCCGGGTATTGTTCCATGGCTTTACGCTTGATGCTGCTACCACCGGCTACCTGACGGCTATTCCCTGGCTGGTTATTCTCTGTAGTATATGGTTCCGCCGTTTTCCTCTGAAGAAGATACTTATCGGCTACTACGTCTTAATCAGTCTGGCTACCACACTTATCTTCATTGGCGATATGGCCCTCTATCCGTTCTGGGGATTTAAACTGGACGCTTCCATCTTCCTCTATCTGGACTCACCAAAGAATGCCATGGCCAGCGTATCCTTGGGATTTATTCTGATACGACTGCTGTGCATCCTCATCTTATCAGCCTTAGTAACATGGGGGCTGTACAAAATTACCCCAGCCAATCTGCCACAAGTCCAGAAGCGCATTGCTGGTAGTCTGATAACCATTCTTTTAGGAGGTGTCATCTTCATCATCATACGAGGAGGTGTAACCGAATCCACCAGCAACGTAGGACAGGCCTATTTCTGCAATGATGAATTTCTGAATCATTCTGCCATTAACCCGGATTTCAGCTACTATCCTCCATCAGTAAGACAACCGATTTTGCCCAGCAATTTAATTTCTTCGATGAAGAAAAACGGGCCGACTTATTTGAAGGATTGTATGCAGACACGGGAGAAAATGAAGTTTCATTACTCACTACCAACCGTCCCAATGTACTGATAATTCTCATGGAAGGTTTTGGAGGAGTATTCGTAGAATCATTAGGAGGAGTACCTGATGTCAGTCCGAATCTGGAGCGTCTGAGCAGGAAGGAGTTTTCTTTACCAACTGCTACGCCAACAGTTTCCGCACCGACCGAGGCACAGTCTGTACCTTCAGCGGTTACCAGAGCTCCCCACTGTTTCCGTCATGAAATCTCCGGCTAAAAGCCGTACCTTGCCTTCGAACAATCCACAAACACGATACTAAAATTGCGGTTCAGTTAAATCATGCTGGTGCAAGTGCTGTAGCTGAAAGAATCAACATGCAGCCTGTATCTGCAAGTAATTTACCAAATAAAAAAGGTGGAGCTACACCTCGTCCATTAACTGTAGAAGAAATCAATTCGATCGTTGAAAGTTATGCAAAAGCAGCTAAGCGTGCTCAGATTGCTGGATTTGATGCAGTTGAAATTCACTGTGGACATTCTTATTTAATTAGTCAGTTCTTATCACCATTAACGAATAATAGAACAGATGAATTTGGCGGTAGCTATGAAAATCGTGCGCGTTTTGCGACAATGATTTTAAAAGCTGTACGTGAAGCGGTTGGACCTTTCTTTCCAATCTTGATTCGTATTAGTGCAGATGAGTTCTTACCAGGTGGAACCACATTGGAAGATACATTAAAATTGTTAGAATATTTCCAAGAAGAAGCCGATATTATTGATGTATCTTGTGGACTTGTAGATTCTATTCAATACCAAATTGATGCCAATTATTTAAAAGATGGTTGGAGAACTTACTTAGCGACTGCAGTTAAAGAAAAATTTAATAAGCCAGTTATTACAGTAGGTAATATTCGTGATCCAAAAGTCGCAAATGAAATTATTGAATCAAATCAAGCAGACTTCATTGGTTTAGGACGTCAATTTGTAGCGGATCCTCAATGGCCATTAAAAGTGAAAGAAGGACGTTTAGACGAAATTCGTAAATGTATTTCTTGTAACATTGGATGTAGTGGTCACCGTATTGGCTTAAACCGTCCAATTCGTTGTACAATCAATCCGAGTGTAAATGAGGGTGAAGCTTATAAGAACCAAAAAGTAAAGAAACCATGCAACGTTGTTGTGATTGGTGGAGGTACTGCAGGTCTTGAAGCAGCATGTACTGCTGCTGAAGTTGGATGCATGACATTCTTGATTGAAAAAGAAGATCATTTAGGGGGATTGAGTGTTGAAATTTCTAAAATTCCTGAAAAGAAACGTTTAAGAGATTTCCCAGACTATTTGATTCGTCGTGCTAGTAAATTGAAAAACTTAATCACATTCACAAATACAGAAGCTACAATTCCATTTGTAGAAGCTTTAAAACCAGATGTAATTGTCAATGCAACAGGATCAACTCCTTTATTACCTCCAATTACTGGATTGCGTGAAAATATTGATCGTCCACAAAGCAGTGTAAAAGGAATCTTAGGTATGATCAACAATATTGATAACTATCCAATGGATATGGAGGGTAAAAAAGTTGTTGTTGTTGGTGGTGGAGCTGTAGGTCTTGATGTAGTTGAATTCTTCTCAAATCGTAAGGCTGAAGTTTCTATCGTAGAAATGCTTCCAGTTGTTGGTAAAGATTTAGATATCGTTACTAAAGTAGGTACATATGCATTGTTAGAAAAGAATCATGTAAATATCTTAACATCAACTGCTTTACAGGAAGTTCATCCAGATCACTTTATTGTAAAACGCAATGATCAAAACGAACAATTAGACTTTGATTATGGATTCGTTTGTTTAGGAATGCGTAGCTATTCACCATTGATGAAAGATTTAACAGATGCATTTGAAGATAAAGATGTAGAAATCGTTAATATTGGTGATAGTGTTCGTGCTCGTCGTATTATTGATGGTACGGCTGAAGGACGTAATATTTTAAACACATTAAAAACAAAGGGATACTTAGAATAAAATCACTTTAGGAGGAAAAGAACATGAGTGAAAGAATTACAGGACACACAGAATTAATTGGTTGATCGCATACCCTATTCGCCATTCATCATCACCAAAGATGCACAATGAAGCATTCGCTAAATTAGGTTTAGACTATGCTTACCTTGCATTTGAAGTAGATAATGACACTTTGGAAGATACAGTAAAAGGATTTAGAGCTATGAAGGTTCGTGGATGGAACGTATCTATGCCTAACAAGACTGTGATCGGAAAATACTTAGACAAATTGACTCCAGCAGCTGAAATGTGTGGAGCTGTAAATACAGTTGTAAATGACAATGGTGTATTAACAGGAACAATCACAGATGGTGTTGGATACATGAAAGGTTTAAAAGATGCAGGAATCGACGCAATCGGTAAGAAAATGACAATTGCCGGAGCTGGTGGAGCTGCTACAGCTATTGAAATCCAAGCTGCATTAGATGGTGTTGCCGAACTTTCAATCTTCAACCGTAAAGATAAATTCTGGGCAAATGCTGAAGAAACTGTTGAAAAAATCAACAAAAACACAAATTGTAAAGCTAAATTGTTTGATTTAGATGATAAAGAAGCATTGCGTAAAGAAATCGAAGATAGCTATATCTTAACAAATGCGACTGGTATGGGTATGAAACCTTTAGAAGGACAAACTTGGTTGCCAGACACTTCATTCTTACGTGAAGACTTAATTGTAACAGATACAGTGTATGCCCCAGCAAAAACAAAATTGTTGGAAATGGCAGAAAGTGTTGGATGTAAAACATTAAATGGTTTCCCAATGATGCTTTACCAAGGTGCTGCAGCATTTGAATTGTGGACTGGAAAAGAAATGCCTGTAGATCACATTAAAAAAGTAATGGGATTTGATTTTTAATTAAGAGATTATTATAGAGGAAAGAGAACATGAAAGATAAAAAGTATTTACCTTCTGTCCTTATTATGTACTTGAACTACTTTATTCATGGAGTTGGATGTTCAGTACTTGGACAAGCTGTGATTAAAGAATCACTTGCGACTAGTTGGGGATGTGACCCAATGTCAATCACAAAAATTTCAGCTGCATTAGGACTTGGACGTTTAGTCGCCCTTCCTTTTGCGGGTCCATTATCTGATAAATTAGGACGTAAAATTTCTATGTTTATTGGTGGATTGAGTTATGCCGTTTATATGATTGGTTTAGTCTTCGCATTTAATGCAGGAGTAAACGGAGGATATACAATTGCCTATGTATGTGCCATTGTTGGTGGTATCGCAAACTCATTCTTGGATACAGGAATCTATCCTGCCGTTGCAGAAGCAATTAGTGATGCACCTGGTGTTGCGACAATGGGAATCAAATTCTTCATTTCAGTTAGCCAGATGTTCTTGCCATTCTTCTTAGGTGTTGCCGTAAGTACAACAGCTACAGGAGCAACTAGTTACAACCACTTATTCTGGGTATGTGGAATTGCCTATGTAGTACTTGCAGCATTGATTCTATTCTGTCCAATGCCAGATACAGATTCAGCAAATGGAGAAAAGAAACAAGGCTTAATTGCCAGCATGAAAGAAACACACTTCTCAATTGAATCTATCGCAATGATTTTAATTGGATTTACATGTACAGGAACATTCCAATTATGGTTAAACTGTGCTCAAAACTTTGCGAAAGACGTTGCTGGATGGGCAGATCCTAGTGCTATGCAAACATACTATTCAATGGGAACTTTGATTGCCTTAATCGTAACTTCATTCTTAACTCGTAAAATTAAAGATGTTCGTTTTATCTTGGCTTATCCAGCTATTTGTTTGGCAATGTTAATTGTTGTATTGGTGGCTCCAAGTCAAACAATGTGTACAATCGGTGCATTCGTAATTGGATGGGCTGGTGCTGGTGGATTACTACAGATTGCGACATCCGTATGTAATATGATCTTCCCTAAAATCAAAGGTACAGTGACTGCATTGGTTATGATTGCTTCAAGTTTATGTAACTACACAATCTTAACAGCTGCAGGTAATATGACTCCAAGTGGTGTTATGACGATGAATATTGTGTTAACCGCTGTTGGTGTATTACTTGGATTGTACGTGACTTACGTTACAAAAATTTAGTTGCGCAAGATTGATTATGAATAAAATGCGGTACAAAAGTACCGTATTTTTGCTAAAATAATGAAAAAAAGGAAGTGATAAATTGAAAGTTATAAAATTGCTCGATGACAAGTTAGAAGAAATTCTACTTATTATATTGCTTGTGGCAATGGCATGCATTATGGGAGTTCAGGTTTTCTGTCGCTATATACTGAATTTTTCACTGAGCTGGTCAGAAGAACTAACGAGATATATGTTTATCTGGTCTTGCTTTATCAGTATTAGTTACTGCATTAAAAGATGGATTTCCATTAAGGTTGATCAAGTCATCAATATGTTTCCTAAAAAAGCTTATGTATTTGCACAATTATTCTTAAATATATTGTTGTTTGTACTCTTCTTTTATTTGAGTATTCATGGATATAAATTTTGATGCAATCAATTGCCTCAAAACAGACAAGCCCTGCTTTACAACTTCCAATGCCATACGTCCAATGTGCGCCTTTTGTTGGTTTTGCGTTGGCTACAATACGTTCTTTCCAACAAATTATATATGAAATCGACAATGTAAAACGTATGTTGAATCATGAAAAAATCATTGATCAAGATCCAAGGGAGGGAAGATAATGTTAGCCATCGTTGTATTTATATTATTTATTGGGCTTCTATTATTGTCCGTTCCTATATCGTCTACCCTTAGTATCGTTTCTTTGGCTCCGTCCCTATTTGATCCAAATTTTACCATTTCACCAGAATACATTATTCGTGCTATGTTTGGAGGAATCGATTCCTTTCCATTGCTTGCCGTACCTATGTTTGTGCTTTCTGGTATTTTAATGGCAAAAGGTGGCGTTAGTAAAAAATTATTTGATGTGTTTTCTTTCTTTATTGGAAAAAGAACAGCCGGAATGCCATGTGCAGTGATTATTACGTGTTTATTCTATGGTGCAATTTCAGGAAGTGCCCCTGCAACGGTTGCAGCGGTAGGAAGTATGACCATTCCTTTACTTGTAAAATTAGGTTATGACAAGACGTTTGTCACAGCTATTGTTGCGGTTGCCGGTGGACTTGGTGTAATCATTCCTCCAAGTATTCCATTTATCTTATATGGTATGGCAAGTGGTACAAGTGTAGGAAAGATGTTTATGGCTGGTATTGTTCCAGGCTTATTGATTGCTGCACTATTGATGATTTATGCATTTTACTATTGTAAAAAACATGGTGAAGATAAAGATAAGATCAATGAAGAAGTAAATGCGCTTCATAATAAAGGTTTTAAAAAAGTTTTCTTTGAAAGCTTTTGGGCCCTTTTAACACCCGTAATCATTTTGGGATGTATCTATTCAGGTGTGGCAAGTCCTACAGAAGCGGCTGTAATTTCGGTTTTCTACGCTTTATTTATTTCGATGTTTATCTATAAATCTTTACGTGTAAAAGACTTATATGACGTATTTGTAGAATCCATCAAAACATTTGCGCCAATCTTATTTATTCTTGCCTCGGCCGTTGCCTTTTCAAGAATTATTACACTACTTCAAATTCCAGATACAGCAGCAAACTTTATTTTGAATACGATTCATGGAAAAGTAGCTGTATTGATTGTGATCAATATCTTATTGTTGATTGTAGGTATGGTAATGGATACAAGTCCTGCCATCTTGATTTTGACACCAATTCTACTTCCAATTGCTCAAAGTGTTGGTGTAGATGCGGTACACTTTGGAATTATTATGGTTGTGAACTTGGCCATTGGATTTGTGACACCGCCAATCGGAATCAACTTATTTGTAGCCAGTTCTTTAGTGGATATTCCAGTCATGAATATTGCGAAAAAAGCGTTGCCATTAATTGGTTTCTTCTTTATCGCTTTATTGTTGATTACATTTATTCCACAAATTTCTTTGGCATTAGTGGCATAGGAGGTACGTATGAAAAAAATAGTTTCCGTTTTAATTTCGATGATAACTGCCTTTTCATTAACGGCCTGTGTAGCTAAAGAAGAAGATCCAGCAAAGGCTAGTCAATCTTTTCCTTGGATCATCGCCAATGATTCACCGCCTGATACAGTAACAGGTATTTTCACAAATAAGTTTGTTGAAGAAGTAGAGCGATTATCGAATGGGCAAATTCAAATCAAAGCTTATCATAATGGTACTGTTGGTGGGGATAGAGAACTGGTTGAAAGTTGTATGAATGGTGATATCCCATTTGTGGTTCAAAATACGGTTCCCCAAGCTAACTTTATCCCAAAACTAGCCATCTTTGACTTGCCTATGGCTTATACAAATATTGAAGATTTAAGAAGTACTTTAGATGATGAAGAATTTATGAATTTAATCAATCAAGTATATTTGGAACATAGTGTAAGATTGCTTGCGATGAGTGATCAAAATTTCCGTGTCATGACGACAAATAAAAAGATTGAATCTTTAGATGATTTTAAAGGCCAAAAGATTCGTACAATGGAAAATAAATATCATTTAGCTTTCTGGCAATCCATTGGAGCCAATCCTACGCCAATGGCATTTAGTGAGGTATACATTGGCTTGCAGCAAGGAACGATTGATGCGCAAGAAAATCCTTATGAAGTCATTGTATCTGGGAAAATCTATGAGCAACAGGATTATGTTGTGAAGACCAATCATTTACCACATTTGCTTTCGATGATTGTAAATGAAGATTTTTATAATCGTTTATCAACTAAAGATAAAAAAATCGTGAATCAGGCAGCACAAAATGCACGTGATTATTCGCGTGAACAATGTGATAAACGTGTGTCGGATCGCTTAAGTATTATTAAAGAGAGTGGTACACAAGAGATTGATTTATCACAAGAAGTATTAAATGAAATGAGAAACCGTTTAAGTTCGGTTTATGAAGAGATCAGACAACAAGTTGGTGACGAATTGTTTGATGCGTATACAAAAAATATGAATAAAGGAGAATAAAAAAAATGAATACAGTAACAATGAAAAATGTTGAATTTGGTGCAGGTGTACCAAAGATTTGTGTTCCTATTTGTGGAAAAACTAAGGAAGATGTTTTAGAACAAGCTAAGATTATTTTAGATACTCCAGCTGATATTATTGAATGGCGTATGGATTGGTTTGAACAAGTTGAAAATACTGTATCTGTAGTAGAAATGGCTAAAGAATTACGTGAAGTATTTAAAGAAACTCCAGTATTAGCGACTTTCCGTTCTAAAAAAGAAGGTGGAGAATTAGAAGTATCTACTGAATATTATGTGGAATTAAACTGTGCAGTTGCCAAAAGCGGTTATGTAGATGCAGTAGATGTTGAATTATATACAGGAGATAAGGAAGTTGAAACGATTGTAACGACAGCGCATGAAAATGGAGTAAAAGTAATCATGTCGAACCATGACTTCTTCAAAACACCATCAAAAGAAGAAATCATTTCTCGTTTGTGTGCTATGCAAGAAAAAGGTGCAGACATTCCTAAGATTGCAGTTATGCCTCAATCTAAAAAGGATGTATTGACATTATTGTCTGCTACAAATGAAATGGTAGAAGAACATGCCAATCGTCCAATCATCACAATGTCTATGGCAGCTACTGGAGTAATTTCTCGTTTAGCTGGTGAAGTATTTGGTTCTTGTTTGACATTTGGTGCTGCTAAAAAAGCGAGTGCTCCAGGTCAAATGGGTGTCAATGATCTTAAGACAGTTCTTGAAACTTTACACAAGAGTCTATAATTTTAAGGATGGGATTTTATTTCCCACCTTAACTTTGTAAAAAATGTATAACTACAATTGATTTTTTAAATGAATAGTTGAAATTTCCTGTATTTATGGGAGATTTCAACTTTTTTATTGGCGGAATATATGATATAATAGAGTTATACAGT
>ENA-OQHY01001294-OQHY01001294.1-human-gut-metagenome-genome-assembly--contig:-NODE-1294-length-10878-cov-1.463957_pt1 | contig 10878 bp, 16 predicted proteins | sample MGYA00242570_ERZ504733 | MGnify/ENA primary metagenome ERZ504733 (study PRJEB26092, sample SAMD00036219) | human gut metagenome | host: Homo sapiens | study: EMG produced TPA metagenomics assembly of...
AAAGCATTTGTTGATGTTGTTACAGAAGAAATGAAAAAAGGTGAAAAAGTTCAGTTAGTAGGATTCGGAATTTCGAAGTAAGCGAAAGAGCTGCAAGAGAAGGAAGAAATCCACAGACTGGAAAAACTATGAAGATCGAAGCTTGCAAGGCTCCGAAATTCAAAGCAGGAAAAGCTTTAAAAGATGCTGTTAATGCATAATTTGTAAAACATTTTTGAAAAATGGCGCAGTCTGAAAAGGGCTGCGCTTTATTCGTATTACGGGAAGGAAAAATCAAAATGAGACTTGATAAATTTTTAAAGGTGTCCCGCCTGATCAAACGGCGCACCGTTGCAAATGAAGCCTGTGATGCAGGAAGAGTCCTGATCAACGGGGCGGTGGCGAAGGCTTCCACGAAAGTAAAAAAAGGTGATATCATTGAGATCCAGTTTGGGACCAAGACTGTAAAGGCAGAGGTTCTGGATCTGCGAGATACGACTAAAAAAGAAGAGGCGGCAGATTTATTCCGTTATCTTTAAAACTCCGGAACATCAGAAAAGATGTGGTTTGAGATCATTCCGGCAGCGGATCCGAGGCATATTTACCAGATGTTATTCATACAATAACTAGAAAGACAGTATAGGAAAGGTTGGGATTTGTATGGAAGAGAGACGAGCTGGTAAAAACCTCAGAATCACAGGCTGGTTATCAATAACCGGAAGACAGGTACAGTAACGGGAGTGCTGGACGTTCTTTCTTTTGATTTAAATGAGATACTGCTTGAGACAGAGCAGGGAATGCTGATGGTAAAAGGTACGGACATGCATGTAAACCGGCTGAATCTTGAAAAAGGGGAGGTCGACCTGGCAGGCAATATTGACAATATTTCTTATTCGGATATCCATTCTGGAGTAAAAGCCGGAGAAAATCTGTTGTCAAAACTGTTTCGGTAGGAGGAGAAAAAATGTCTGGTATCGGAACAGAGATCAGGGTTTTCTGTTATGCAATCCTGACCGGTGTCCTGATCGTGGCAGTCTATCTGTGGATCAGGGTTTGCGCAGACTGGTTGCTCACAGACTGTGGCTGATCAATCTGGAGGATGCCTGTTACTGGGCAGGAATTTCCGTTTATACTTTTGTGCAGATCTATCATACGAGTGATGGTGTTCTGCGGTGGTATATCGGACTGGGGATTGCGCTCGGATCAATCGGGATGGCGCTGCTTTCAGCTGTCTTTGTAAGAGCTTACAAAGATTTCTACACGAATTTGTGAAAAAAGAGTAAAAAGAGTTGATAAATCTGATTAAAAACGGTACACTGTAGAAGACTAAATGGGTTTGGTAGTAAGAAGCTATACAAGATCAACTGATAGCGAAAGGTGAATAGATTAGATGGGAAGCTTAAAGAAGAACCGGAAAAAGCGTCCGGGGAGCGGGCTTCAGAAGCACAAAAGAAGTATTGTTGCGATTACCGCAGTTATTATATTATTATGCGGCATGGTTATTGTACATGGGATAGCGCTCAAAAAGAGCAATGATGCATATAAGGTGCAGGAAGAAGAACTGCAGACACAGATCGATGCGGAAAAAGAACGCTCAGAAGAAATTAATAAACTGAAAAAATATGTAGGAACAGATGAATACATCGAGGAAGTCGCCAGAGAGAAGCTGGGACTTGTAAAGGAGAATGAGATTCTGTTCCGCGCACAGCAGTAACGTAAGAAAAAGCTTTGGGAAGAAAATATCCCGAAGCTTTTTTCATTCATAGAAATTTAGAGGGTGGTGGCAAATGGAGGTTAAATACAGAGAGGAGCAAGTGATCACAAGTCCATATGTAACGCAGGCAGATAAAATGGCAGTGTCGCTTCGGCATCTGGCAGACAGGTTTCTGAAAATGGAGCCGAAAAAGCAGTGTTTTACACCCGAAGAAATGACAGAAATGTATGATCGGATTACGGAAAAGGTGTGCAGAGGATGCAGCAGGAAATCGGAGTGTCTGGAGAGAAAGAAGGCAGAACACTGGCAGCTTTTTTATGATCTTTTGTGTACGATTGAAGGATATGGTGCAGAACTGAATAAAGAGATGAAACAGCATCTTCAGAGGGAGTGTATTCAGGCACCACGGTTTTTACGAGAATCACTGGAGACTTTCCAGGAGGCAAAAAGGATTCTGGTGTGGAATAATAAGATGGTACAGAGCCGTGAGGGATGTGCGGCACAGCTGGATTCTTTTGCGGACATGCTCTGCCATGTGACGAGAGATCTGGATGCGAGTATTTTTACGGATCCGCCGCTTGCAAAAAAAGGTTGCGCAGCATTTCAAAAAGGCAGGGATCCGGATGCTGAGTTCCGTTTTTTTTGTGGATGAGCATGGCAGATATGAAATTCATGTAACGGTAAAAAGTGAGAAGGGAAACTGTATTCCAACCAGAAAAGCGGCAGAGCTTTTATCAGTATGTACTAAGAGAAGGATGTGCCGGCTCAGAACGAGAGGCAGGTTCTGGGACAGGAGTATGAAACTATTGTATGTGTGGAAGGACCGGGATATTATGTGCTGCAGGGTGTGGCAAAAATGGGAAAAAACGGACAAAAGATATCTGGTGACAGTTTTCTTATGAAGACACTTCCGGGTGGAAAAGAGGCGGCAATTTTGTCAGACGGAATGGGATCTGGTGAGAGAGCGCTACAGGAAAGCGGGATGCTGGTAGAAATGCTGGAAGAGCTTCTTGGAGCAGGATTTCCTGTGGAAACTGCACTTTCCATGATCAATACGGCTCTTGTTATGGGACGGGAAGAGGTTCGCTTTTCTACGGTTGATATGAGCATTTTTGATCTCTATAATGGAAAATGTGAGTTTGTAAAAGCAGGAGCGGCAGTGACATTTCTGCGGACTAAAGAAGGGATGGAGCATATCCGTTCGGAAAGTCTTCCGCTGGGTGTGATCCAGAGACAGCAAAGTGAAAAGGAAACCAGACAGTTGGAATCCGGAGATGTGGTGGTCATGGTATCGGACGGGATCCTGGATGCGCTTCCGGCAGGAGAGCAGGAGCATTTACTGGATCTGATGATTGGGGGAAGTCCGCTGGAGAATCCGGAGGAACTGGCGAATTATATTCTGGATAAGGTGCTGGAGCTGGCGGCCGGAAAAGCAGGAGATGATATGACAGTCCTTGTGGCGGGAATCTGGAAGATGTGTTACAGTAGATAAAAGACGAGAGGAATTTACCATGTTAAAAAAGTAGAGAACTATATCAGGCAGTGGAAGATGCTTGAAAAAGGAGATAAAGTTGTCGTTGGTCTTTCCGGAGGGGCAGATTCTGTATGCCTTTTTCTGATACTGGAAGAGCTGCGAAAAAAGATCGGATTTGAGATCCTTGCGGTACACGTGAATCACGGGATCCGTGGGGAAGAGGCAAAAGCTGATGAAGAATTTGTAAAGACACTGTGTGAGAAAAAAGAAATCCCATGCAGGAGTGTATCGGTGGATATTCCGAAAATGGCAGTGAAATACAGGATGTCAGAAGAAGAGGCGGGAAGGACTGCACGAAGGAAAATATTTGAGCAGGCAGCGGAAGAATGGGGAGGAACCAGGATCGCACTGGCACATCATCAGGATGACAATGCAGAGACATTTTTCCTGCATCTGGCCCGCGGCAGCGGACTTCGGGGGCTCGGCGGTATATATCCGGTAAACGGGATGTATATACGGCCGCTTCTTTGCGTGGGGAGAAAAGAGATCGAGGATTATCTGAAAGGACGGGAGATGTCTTACTGCATTGATGCGACAAATATGGAAGATGCATATATGCGAAACCGCATCCGTAACCATGTGATTCCGTATTTTAAAGAAAATATCAATGAAAAAACCGTGGAGCATATGAACCGGTCTATGGATCAGCTTAGGGAGATCTGGGATTATATGAAACGGCAGACGGAAAGTGCATATCAGATCTGTACTGCCCAAAATGGAGAAAAGATCTGCATCCATGCAGAGGCATATTACCGACAGGAACGGCTGATCCGGAAAATGATTCTCCGGAAAGCATTGGTACTGGTGGCAGGACATGAAAAAGATCTGGAGCAGGTTCATGTAGAGAAGCTGGAGGGACTGTTTGAAAAGCAGGTTGGAAAAAGACTGGATCTTCCTTATGGGGTCTGTGCATGCAGAACCTATGAAGGGATTGAACTGAAGCGGAAAAAGAAGGACACGGAATTGGCAGAAGAAGAGAAAAAGTTGGATCTGAAGCAGGTTTCGGGAAAGATATTTTACGGGAAATGGGAAATTTCCTACCGTATTTTTGAAAAAGAAGAATGCAGATGCCAGATCCCGAAAAAAACGTACACGAAATGGTTTGATTATGATATAATAAAACAGAGTGTCGCTGTACGCACCAGAAGGGCTGGCGATTTTATTGTAATTGATGAAAGCGGAGGAAGGCAGAAGCTGAAATCTTATTTTATCAATAAAAAAATACCAGCGGCAGAACGTGCCGGAATTCCTCTGATCGCAGAGGGAAGCGAGATTTTATGGATTGTGGGCTGCCGGCAGAGCAAGGCATACCAGGTGACAGAGCAGACAACGAAAATATTAGAAATTACGATAAATGGAGGTACTTTAAATGGCCGAGAAAGTGAAAATGTTAATTCCGGAAGAAGAAGTAAATGCTAGAATTGAAGAACTTGGAAAAAAGATCAGTGAAGAATATGCGGGAAAGCAGGTTCATCTGATCTGTGTTTTAAAGGGTGGAGTGTTCTTTATGTGTGAGCTGGCAAAAAGGATTACAGTGCCGGTAACAATGGACTTTATGAGCGTCAGCAGCTATGGTGACGGAACTCAGTCCAGTGGAATCGTTAAGATTGCAAAAGATCTGGATGAGTCTCTGGAGGGGAAAGATGTAATTGTTGTTGAGGATATCGTAGATTCAGGACGTACTCTTTATTATCTGCTTGACATCCTTCGGAAGAGAGGACCGAAGAGCATGAAGCTTTGTACACTTCTTGACAAACCGGATCGCCGTGTGCGCGACGTACATGTAGATTATGTCGGATTTAATATTCCGGATGAATTTGTGGTAGGATTCGGTCTGGACTATGCACAAAAATATAGAAACTTACCGTACATCGGAATTGTAGAGATGTAACAGGTGGAAGGAGCAGGTTTTGAATAATAATAAGACAAGAGGAATCAGTGGTCTTTCGATTCTGCTCTGTGTTCTGGTGCTGGCAGGTGTGTACTGGTTTATGAGCCAGTCGGGTGTGCAGCAGACAGCATACACGTATCAGGATTTCAGAAAGATCTGAAAAAAGAGAAGGTAGAAAGTGTAGAGGTCAAGCAGAACAAAGTCGCACCGACTGGGACACTGAAGATCCGGCTGAAGAATGATGACATCGAACAGCTTCATGTATCCGATGTCAACAGTGCAGAGGATCTGCTTGAATCTTATGACATTTCCTACAGTGTGGACAATGTCCCGCAGGACAGCTGGATGTCAACAACACTGGTTCCGATCATATTGATGGCAGGTATCATGGTATTTGTTGTGATGATGATGAATCGTCAGGGCGGATCGAATGCAAAAGCGATGAATTTCGGAAAGAGCAGGGCAAAGATGAGCACGCAGGAAGAAAACCATGTGACGTTTGCACAGGTTGCCGGATTGCAGGAAGAAAAGGAAGAGCTTGCAGAGATCGTGGATTTCCTCAAGAGTCCTGGAAAATATACGCAGGTAGGAGCCAGAATCCCGAAAGGTGTCCTTCTTGAAGGACCTCCGGGAACAGGTAAGACACTTCTTGCAAGAGCAATTGCGGGAGAAGCAGGTGTCCCGTTCTTTACTATTTCAGGTTCTGATTTTGTGGAGATGTTTGTCGGTGTCGGAGCATCTCGTGTAAGAGATCTTTCGAGGATGCCAAGAAAAATGCACCTTGTATTATTTTTATCGATGAGATCGATGCCGTGGCAAGACGTCGTGGAACTGGTATGGGCGGCGGACATGATGAGAGAGAACAGACGCTGAACCAGCTCCTCGTAGAGATGGATGGTTTTGGCGCGAACGAAGGAATCATTGTGCTTGCAGCAACCAACCGTGTCGATATTCTTGATCCGGCGATCTTAAGACCGGGACGTTTTGACCGTAAAGTCATGGTTGGCAGACCGGATGTAAAGGGACGTCTGGAAATCCTTCAGGTTCATGCCAAGGGCAAACCGCTCGGGGATGATGTGGATCTGGAACAGGTTGCGAGAACAACGGCAGGATTTACCGGAGCTGATCTGGAAAATCTTCTGAATGAGGCTGCGATCCTTGCAGCAAAGGATGGAAGAGTGTATCTGCAACAGGAGGATATCCGCAGAGCATTTGTAAAAGTCGGAATCGGTGCAGAGAAGAAGAGTCGTGTAATTTCTGATAAAGAGAAGAAGATCACTGCATTCCATGAAGCAGGACATGCATTTATTCCATGTACTTCCGGATGTAGGACCGGTGTACAGCGTGTCGATCATTCCTACCGGTGTAGGGGCAGCCGGATATACGATGCCGCTTCCTGAAAAGGATGAGATGTTCAATACCAAAGGAAAGATGTTGCAGGATATTACCGTATCACTAGGTGGACGTGTGGCAGAAGAGCTGATCTTTGATGATATTACAACCGGGGCATCCCAGGATATCAAGCAGGCAACAGCATACGCCAATCCATGGTAACGAAGTTCGGTATGTTCGGAAGCACTTGGTCTTGTAAGCTATGGAGATGATAATGATGAAGTATTTATCGGAAGAGATTTTGGTCATACCTCCAGAGGTTATGGTGAACAGGTTGCCACAACGATCGACAGTGAAGTGAAGCGGATCATTGACGAATGTTATGACCGTGCAAAGACCATTATTAAAGAGCATGAAGCTGTTCTTTATAAATGTGCAGATCTGCTTCTTGAAAAAGAGAAGATTACAAGAGAAGAATTTGAAGCATTATTTGAAGAATAGAGGCTAGATTATGAAAAAAGAAGCATTGTTTTGTGATGGAACAGAGGCGTATGTGAGTCCGCCGGAACCGGAGGCAGGAGATGAACTTCAGTTGTGGTTCCGTACAGCAGCTCACGACGTAGACGAAGTCTATCTGGAAAACCGCGAACTATGCATTCCAATGAACAAAGTAATCTCAAATAAGGCATTTGACTTTTATGAAGTGAAATACAAATTAGAAGATAAACCATTCCGGTATCATTTAAGATCAGATCAGGAAATGAGATCTGCTACTATAACAAATGGGGAGCAGAGAGCAAACTTGTGGATTATTATGATTTTAAAATCGTGCCAGGCTTTACGGCACCGGATTGGGCAAAAGGAGCGGTCATGTATCAGATTTATACAGACCGCTTCTGTAACGGCGACCCGGATAATGATGTACAGACGGGAGAGTACTTTTATATTGGAGAGCAGGTTCATCATGTAGATGACTGGTACCGGGATCCGCAGCCGATGGATGTACGGGAATTTTACGGAGGAGATATCCAGGGGATCATTGATAAACTGGATTACCTGCATGGACTTGGAGTAGAAGTTGTCTATTGTAATCCACTATTTGTATCACCATCTAATCATAAATATGACACACAGGATTACGATTATATTGATCCGCATGTCGGTAAAATTGAAGTCGATGAAGGAAGGCTTCTGGATCCGGGAGAAAATAACAATATCCATGCGGACCGTTACCGGACAAGAACTACCAGAAAAGAGAATCTGGAAGCAAGTAACCGGCTGTTCATCAAGCTGGTAGAAGAACTCCATAAGAGGGGAATGCGAATCATCATTGACGGCGTATTCAACCATTGTGGTTCTTTCAATAAATGGCTGGACAGAGAGCTGATCTACGAGAGCGCCGATGGTTACGAAGTAGGTGCTTTTGTGTCACCGAAGAGTCCGTACCGGAATTATTTTCTATTCCACCGTACCGGGGAGAATGAATGGCCGGGCAATGGAAGCTATGACGGCTGGTGGGGACACGATACGCTGCCAAAGCTGAATTATGAAGATTCAAAAGAGCTGGAAGAGTATGTTCTTGGTATCGCAAAGAAATGGGTTTCACCGCCGTATAATGTAGACGGCTGGAGACTGGATGTTGCGGCAGACCTTGGAAGAAGCAATGAGTACAATCATGAATTTTGGAAGAAATTTCGTAAGGCAGTAAAAGAAGCAAATCCACATGCACTGATCCTTGCCGAGCACTATGGAGATCCGAGTGACTGGTTGCAGGGCGATGAATGGGACAGCGTTATGAATTACGATGCATTTATGGAGCGGTCACCTGGTTTCTGACCGGGATGGAGAAACACAGTGATGAATATCGCGGCGATCTTCTCGGAATGCAGACCATTTTATGAATGCGATGAAGCATCATATGGCAAATATGATGACACCGTCACTTCAGACGGCGATGAACCAGTTGTCAAACCATGACCATTCCCGTTTCCTGACGCGTACCAACCACAAGGTTGCCGTGTGGGACAGCTTGGATCGCGTGCGGCAGAAGAAGGGTAAGCCTTGCCGTTATGCGGGAAGCAATCATCATGCAGATGACCTGGCCGGGAGCGCCGACCCTTTATTATGGAGACGAAGCAGGACTTGTGGTTTCACGGATCCGGATAACCGGAGAACTTATCCGTGGGGAAGAGAAAAACGGGATCTGATCAATTTCTACCGTGAGATGATCCAAATCCACAGAAGTCTCTGGCTCTCAGAAAGGGGTCAATCAAGATGCTGAAAGCAGAACCGGATCTTCTGGCCTATGGAAGATTCTGGGGGAATGAGCAGATCGTGGTTATTATCAATAATTCCGATCATCTGAAGGAAGTAAGGGTTCCGGTATGGCAAGCAGAAGTTGCCGAAGGACATAATATGGCGCGAGTGATGTATTCTTATGAAGATGGGTATATTGGAGAATTCGAAGAGTATATCGTGAAAGAGGGAAATATTTCACTGATGATGGGTAAGAAATCGGCGATCGTGCTGAAGAATAAGAAGTGGTAGAATGATATAAGTAGTACAAGCCATCCGCCGGGCGAACCTCGGAAAGTCTGGTGACTTTCCTCAGTCGCGTAGCCGCTCACTAAGAAAAAAAAGATATAGCCACTGAAATGCGAGCATTCCAGTGACTATATCTTTTCTTACTCGCCCGGCTATAAACGGAAGTTAAAGTCCGCATATGCTGAGCAGCCGTGTTCGTGGATATCGAGACCGTCGAGTTCTTCTCCTTTGGTGACGCGGAGACCTACGGTTTTATCGATGATGGTGAATACGATGATTGCCATTACGAGGACGTAGGCTACGGTTGAAAGGACACCGATCATCTGGGTTTTGAGGGTGTATTCCGGGGAGAAGACTCCAACGAGGATACTTCCTGTGAAACCGCATACGCCGTGGACGCTGATCGCACCTACCGGGTCATCAATCTTGGCTACTTTGTCGAAGAATTCTACGGAGAATACGATGAGGATACCAGCGATCAGTCCGATGATGATTGCAGAGTAGTTGCTGACGGTGTCGCATCCGGCGGTGATTGCTACGAGTCCGGCGAGGGAACCGTTGAATGTCATGGCAAAATTTCTATGGCGATTTTTATATACCTGCTTCTATTGAAAGTGCCCATTTTGGATGGAGTGGTTTACAACTTTATGGTAAGTATATTGTTGATGAAAATAATACAAAATATAGTTCTAATGAAGATGGCTTGTTAATGAATAAAGATCAAACAATTGTTTATCAAACACCGATAGCGGATGCAATTTATATTCCTAAAGGAGTTACAGCAATTAAAGGTATTGTTTCCTGGTTTGTATCAGATGTTTATTTTTGATGGTCCATGTATGGTTGATCAAAGTTCATTTAAGAATATTCAAACAGATACAATTATTCATGTCCCTGATGAATATTATTTGGATTATTTTAAGAAAAGTTATAGAAGATTTGTAACAAATTTAATTAATGAAAATGGAGAATCGTATGATTATACGGTGAATAATAATTTGGTTTTCTTAAATGATGAAAGAGAATTAGTGAGTACAATGGATAGTGCCGCAGGAACAATTGTTATTCCTGAAACAGTAGAAAAAATAGATGATTATGCTTTTAGTGGTAATGATAAAATTATATGTATTATCTTTACTCATGGTGATGTTGAATTAGGACATCAAATTTTTAAAGATAGCCATGTTGAAGAAGTTAATTTTTTAACGAAAGATATTCCAGGTACAAATAGTGATACATTTAGCCAAGCGGATTCATTAAAAGCAATTAAATGTGTCAATAAATTATTATGATTATATGATGATAAATGGAAGAATGAAATAGATCAAGCTTCATTTGCACTACTTAGTGAAACAGATTCAAGTTTTTACAAACAAAGAATTGGTTTTGAATATCTAGAAATGTATTATCGTGATAGATCACATGCGACGATTTTATTAAATGCACCTACTAATTTAATACAATTGACGAAAATAGTATTCCAGGGGTTACAATTACAGAAATAGGACAACATGCTTTTTCTGAATGTAAAAATTTAAAACATGTCAAGTTATCTAAACAATATTAATCAAATTGATAGCTATGCTTTTTATGGCTGTGAGGCGTTAGAAAGTATTTTCTCTGAAAATACAGATAGCATCACTATTCAAGAAAATGCTTTAGAAATTACAGATAGTTGGTTATTTGATTTACGTTATATGGCATTTAATGCTAAAAAAGCTATTTTTGAAAATGATTATTTGCCTTCAGTAACAAAACAAATATATATCCCGTTTGATGGAGAAGGCTATAATGGTGGCATAAAAAAGATCTTCGGAAATCTTTTTTTCCAGTTCTCCGTAGATGCGGTCCAGATCACTTCCCAGAAAATGATGAAGACACACA
>ENA-OQHY01001297-OQHY01001297.1-human-gut-metagenome-genome-assembly--contig:-NODE-1297-length-10864-cov-9.220080_pt1 | contig 10864 bp, 10 predicted proteins | sample MGYA00242570_ERZ504733 | MGnify/ENA primary metagenome ERZ504733 (study PRJEB26092, sample SAMD00036219) | human gut metagenome | host: Homo sapiens | study: EMG produced TPA metagenomics assembly of...
CCTCCCTGTAACGTTTTCTGTATTTCACTGATCATGCGCTCATGCCTGTATATGCCTTAGTTCTTGCCTGTCCGCTTTTTCCCATTCTGATTCCGTCTTCTCCTGGATTCACACATTTTTCCATAGCGGCAGCAAGTCCATCCCTGTACATAGGCGGAACGCAATAACCGGCACATCCAAAATCATCTCCTTCTTTCCCATTCAGAAGTTCCCGGCAACATCCTACATCAGTGGTTACACATGGGCGTCTGGCTGCAAATGACTCCAACACGGATAATGGCTGTCCTTCTGATATACTGGTAAGGATCGTAAAATCCAGTTTTCTCATATACTGTACAATATCTACCCTTCCTGTAAAAACAAGATTTTTGATATCCAGCTGTTTCACCAGTGCATAACACTCATCTGCATATTCCTCGTCATCTACCCCTCCCAGAATATGAAGTCTCACATTCTCCATTCTGGATGAAAGTTCATAAAATGCATATATCATAGTCTTTATATCTTTAATGGGTGCGAGACGGACTACCGCACCTATGTCTACCCATCCATCTTCCTCTTTCAGAGGAATCTGTGACAACCTGTCATAATTAATACCATTTTCAATTACTCTGCATTTCTCTGCATCACAGCCAATCTGTATTTGCGTAAGCATCGCATTCGTAAATAAACTGGTTACCCGAAAAGCCCTTTTATAAATTGCTTCTGATAACATATAAAAGAAAGAAATCCACTGTTTTTTAAATGATGGGATTACCCATTTTGCCCTGATGATCTCTTCCTCTCTTTCTCTTGTGTATATCCCATGCTCTGTAAGTAATACCGGTCTCCTGTAAACATATCCTCCAAGGCAGGCAAGAAGTCCCCCATATCCTGTTGAAATGGCATGATAGGTATCTGCCAGAGGAACCTCTGAACCCAGAAGATATAAAACCGGAAGCAGCATGGAACGCATTGTATGAAACGCATCCGCAAATGCAATATACGGATATTTTTCCAGACAGCTCTCTGTTAATATATTTAAAAACTGCTCACTTTTCAGAAATGACATCGGATTCATTTTCCGGTCGTGATATAAATGAAACAATACTTCCCAGTCAGGATGACTGCATTCCATCAATTCTCTTAGACTCTTTGTTTCTTCTTCCGAAAAACGATTGATTCTGTGCAGCTGTCCTTTTTGATTTCCATGTTCCTTCAGTTTTAATGCATCATCCAGAAATACCTCATGGACTTCCACCACATTATCCGGCAGTTCATAGACAAATTTTCCACGGTCACATGCATGTGCTCCTATCACCCACAGTACAAACTCATGCTCTTTCATAACAGTGATATACTGATGCATCCATGTAGAAACTCCACCATGTACATACGGATAACAGCCTTCTAAAACCAGACAGATTCTCAATTCTCTCACCTTATTTCTATTTTCACTGATTTCTCTTTTGCCCGAAGCAGATAGAGATTTCCGGTAATATGCGTCAGTTCTCCACCTTCTATATTACCCGGAGTCCCTTCATTCATTCTTATCATAATATAAGCTTCATCATAAAAATTATCTAATTTAAGATTAAGTTCCTGATCTGATACATCCTTATCGATCACCAGTGCCCCATACCGCTGTATTGCGCCTGATAGTTCGGAAGCAGTAAGATTTCTCAGACATGGAGCTGAAGTATACAGCCAGTCCATATATTCATCCAGCCGTTTTTTCAGTTTCTCCCATCCAGTCTGGCACCTCTGTCTTCGTCCAGCAGATCATCCGGATGCATAAAATGTGTATTGACAAAATGCATATTCAGTTCAGATACAGCCGCAAGTTCCATATAATCATCAATCACAGCACCTGAAATAATACGGGGTTGTTCCACAATTCCATCTTCTGCAACTTCAAACTCCTGTGTATATGCCATATCTCCGACAAAATAATTACTTGCAATTGTACGTATCTCCGGAAATTCTTTTACGATCATTTCCCGCCCTTCATCTGACAGCACATTAGACGGCGGTACATAAACAGACAATTCTGTCCCCGGAAACATATCTTTTCCAAACCGTATCAGCTCTGTCATGGCTTTTTTCATTGCATCATAGCTTTCCCATGTTTTATATGGAAGGATATTTGCATAATCCACATTTGACAGGCTCAATGGCTGATGATTATATCCATGATATCCCAGTTCTCCTCCCTGATGAAGCAGCATATTCCCAAAATACTGAAATCTCTGCACATCTTCCTGTTCCACAACATCTCCGGACACATCATCCTCATAATTATCAATAATAACACCTGTATATTTCACGCCGTGTTCCTCTGCCATATCCAGCATATCCGGCCACCAGATATTTGTATAAAACTCTTTGATGCTGAGACCATAATCACGTTTGATATATGTTCCGTCTCCACTCGGCACAGGAGATGGAAAATCATCCAGATAAAATACAGATCCATTAAGCACTGGATAGACCATCACATCTGTCAGCAGGCTATAGGATGCCGCAAAGAATCCTCTTGTGGCTTTTTCACATAATCCAAAATTGTCAACTACAAATTTACCTTTTCCATAACTGTTTTCCCAGATAAGCGGAACCTTCTTTTCATCATCTGCCCATGCATAAACCTTCGCTGTTTCTCCAACACTTACTTCCCATGCTGAATCATATGCGTCCGGAATCTGGTAAGATCTTTCCCCTCCAATCATGAAATCATCATCAATATAGATTTTATCTACCAGAACATTTCCATAATCAGAGTCTGTAATTCCCAATTTCTGCTCAATGATCGAAACATATGTATCCTTCTGAAGTGTTAACGCAAAAAGAACACTACCTCCACTTTCTACCCAGTTTCCAATCTTTATAACTGTATCCTTTAACGGATTCAGATCCGACATCAGTACTACTATTGTTTCATAACCTGAAAAATCAGGAACTTCATTTTTTCTGACATCTATCATATCCGCTCCTGTTTTCATATCCATGAAAATTCTTTCAAATTGTTCCCATGCTTCCACACTGTCTGCCTGACTGCTGTCCATCAGCACCAGACAACTGCTCTCAATATTTTTGACTGCCTGTGTTTCAGTTACAACCGTATCCCTGTCCAGATATGCATTCTTCTTGATCTCTGCCTGATACTGAATTCCTGAACGCTCTGTCCAAAGCACCACACTGATTGCCAGAAAAACTCCCAGAATAACAGTCAGACCCTTAAATCGAAAAGACTGTAAATATTTTATCATTCCTGCCAAAAAGCCAATGCCTCCTTTCCTTTCGCCGACAGGTAAATATGTTCCTGCTGAATCTGCTCTAATGTTTCCTTTAATTCTTTTCCCTGTTTCAGTTCTACGTAATATCTGATCCTGAGTATCCAGTATTCTTCATTTCTGTGCCACTTCTTATCCATCCTTTCCAGACTTTCAAGCACCTGTTCATACTCCTTCATCTGCATTTGATTCTCAGCCAGACATACATATGTATGAAGATCCTCTTTAAATTTCAGTTTTTTCTTCAGAAGTTTTATATATTGATTTCTTTGCACCAGTTCCATCTGTCCTTCCAGAAGTCCCTGAGATAAATACTCCTGAAGAAATCACAGTACTCTGAAATAAGCTGTTGATTTTCCGGTTCTTTTGCATATCTGTATTCTATCTTCTGCAGTCTGCTTTCATATTCCTTAGACAACTCTACCATTCCTGTGATCGCATAATGCACAACCTCTACATCGTCATTCATCCTTGCCTGTTTAAGCATATCGATGTAATTCTCCGGATCATCATTCAATACATTCATAATCAGATCACGCCTCATAGCGGCCTCATCAATAAGAAGCACTTCCTCCAGTGGCACAATATTTCTGTCACTTTCTTCTTTCGGTGCTATAATGCTTCTGTAAATTTCTTCATTGATCTTCATTTTTTCTATTCCGATTTCACGCTTTTTATCCTGGTGAAAAAATATCTGGAAATGCAGAAGCAATACACAGATCATACCCCATACCGGTACAAAGATCACAGGTAATATGAGATACCTCTTCACCTTCAGTAAATGGGAGTTTATTCCTGTCCATACTAAAACACAACAGATAATATGGAATATAATAAAAACAACCCCTGTTATATTCTGTATCATTCTTCAGCTACCCTGCTTTCGTTACGGGTGTCAATCACTCTGCAATGAAGTCCGTTCTTTTCGAGCCTTTCAATTACTATCGGTAACATGGCATCATCCACCTGTGACAGTATCAGATAGAGTTGTCCATCCTCCGATATTCCCAGTATGTCATTCTCTCGGATTTTATTTTTTAATATCCTGTCTGTTTCCTCCAGTGTCATTTCCGGATTTTCAATCTGCAGCAGAGCATATGATCCTATTTTCTGTTCTTTTATGGAATGAAATAACTTCAGCCTTTCCATAAAATACTCTGTTTTTAATATATGAGTTCCTTCCAGATATTCCCTGTCTCTGACTGCTTCCTGATATTCCAGTGCACGCAGCAGAGAGACTTCTACCAGACCGCATAAAATTTTGATAAGATTCAGATAATACAATGTCATCTGATTACTGGCTGCATCCTGGATAAATACCAGCATTACAAGTTCTTCATTTCTCTTTATCCCTGCAATATATGCCGGATATCCGGCAAGCAGTTCCCTGTTTCTCCAGACCTCACCCTTTTCCAGCGTTTCTATCGCATTCTGATACTCTTCAATCCTTATAGAATTCGGCATTTTTCTGCGAATTTCAGGTGATGACATTTCCATCCTTCCAAAACGTTTCCATGAATCAAGTGAATAAAGTACAATTGTATGATTTTCCAGAACATCTTCCATTACCCTTATGGTTTCCATAAACAGTTTCTGAGGCTGTATCACATCCAGCTTTCTTGTTATATCAAAAATTTTTCCAAAGCTGTCCCTGCTTCCGAGAATCTGCTTCTTATATTGTCTTTTATCCTGAAGCGTCTCCTGATACATTTCCTGCATAAAGAAAAATTTTTCCTTAATCAGTCTGTTTTCTTTTGTTACAAATTCTATATCCTCTTTATTCTTCAGCCTTATATAACCACAGACAGCACCTGCGGCAAAATAAAAATAAATGGAATCCAGTTAGAAGCCTCATAAAACAAAGTATATATGTTTACATTCTCCTGCCTGTATGCTGCAATCAAAGAACAGGTTTCCAACACAGCTGCTGATATTCCATAATTAATTCCATAAAGACTTCCCATGAATACAATAAATACAAGTCTCAGGTCAATCATTTTAAACTGGGCATAAGTTCCTGTATATCTGTTTAAAAATTCAAATAAAATAAATCCTGAAAGCAATTCCAGAATATGAACCAGCAAAGTATTTTTCGATATCCAATTCCTGATATTTGCAAAATGTCCGGAATCTGAATCTGATAATTTTTTATACTCCTGATACATCCCGGGAATATCTTCAGAAACAGATATCTTTGGAAACCACCCATATTCATATCTTATGATCTGATCATCCGGCTGTACCTTATAAATCTGGCCGCTGTTCTGGTAGCTTACATCCAGCCTACCGGGAATTGTTTTTCTGATTTCTTTTTCCAGATCACTGAAACTCTGCCCGAAACAATCCGGAACATTCAGACAGTATTCTTTTCCCCAATTATCATATACTTTATAAAGCAGTTCTGCCAGATCATCCATACACAGGAAATAAATATTTTGTTCCGGCGATTCCTCAAAAACAATTTTTCCGCTTTGTTCTGCCTCTGTAAACAGCTTATAAAAAAAAATCCTGTGTGTATACCGCTGAATATAAATGAGGAATTCTCAGAATCTTGGTGTTTATCTGATACATATTTCCATATTCCATAACTACATTTTCTGCTGCGGATACCAGAAGTGTTTTTCCACTTGTAATATTATAAATGCTCTCCTGCCCGGTCAGATACAACATTCTTATTTCCTTATTCTTTTTGCATAACTGAAGTATCTGTCTCAGTTGTTCCAGTTCTCCGGTCATCCTTCCATGCATGGTCAGATAATTTGAAAAATAAACAATTCTTTCAAACTCATATGTTTCGAAAATCTCTTTCAGTTCTTTCTCATCTTTTATGAACGGACGAGATAATATATTCTTTTTTCGATTTGATTTCAGCATCTCATTTCCCAGTACAACTACATCACATTCAGGAAATGATTCTTCTATAAAAGTTTCTGTTACATATCCTGTATTTCCTGCCAACAATACTTCCATATTTATTCACCTCAATAAAGTGAAGTATAACAAAGTTATTTTTTCTTTTCAATATCAGCATCTTTACAGAAAATAGCTTTTTTCTCAACAACTGTTGTCTTGTTCCTGCTGCTGTTCTATGCTAAAATATTTCCAGTATAAAATCATAAACCACAGACAGATCAGTACCCTGACATTTCCGGCACTGATCATATCTGATCATATTATACAAACTGTCAGGAAAGAGGCGATTACATTGAACATTGAAGATTCCTGTATTTCCTGCATTGACACAGACTGGTCCTACCAGCTTGCCAGACGCATGGAAAAAGAGAAAACAAACCCTGTTCTGGGCTATCGTACTGCAGGTTCCGCTGCTGAAACAGCTACAGGAGATATGTTATACAGGGAAATGAAAGCTATCGGACTTACCGATGTAACCAGAGATACATTCTCACTGGACGGATGGGAATTCGAGAAGGCAGTCCTGAAATTTACAGATGATGACGGGCAGGAACACACCTTTCAGATGGGCGGATATCAGACAAATTTCGAGACAGACGGATTTGAAGATTACGAACTCGTTTATCTGGGAAAAGGAACTGCCGCAGATTATGAAGGCATAAACGTAAAAGGAAAGCTAGTTATGGTTGAGATCAACCAGCGAGACGAATGGTGGATCAGCTTCCCTGTTTATCAGGCTTATCTGCGTGGCGCTGCTGCCCTGATCGCAGTTCAGGCAAACGGCTACGGAGAAATCGCAGAGTCTGCGCTGAATGCACAGGATATCGCAGGTCCTGATTTCGCACCTGCATTCTCTCTGTCTCAGGCAGATGCACGTATCCTGAAGCGTTCTCTCCGAAATAAAATTTCCGCCTGCGAAGACAACACCACTGATTCAGAAGATACCCATAACACTCCGGAACAGGATGCTGCTTTATTACGCAGATCCTCATTAAAAGTATCACTGGATGCCCGTTCCAGAGTGATTCCGGACACAACAGCAGGCAATATCACAGGTAAAATACAGGGGACTGAGACAGACTCTATGATCCTGCTGTCCGCACACTATGATTCCTATTTCGATGGATTCCAGGACGATAATGCGGCAGTCGCCATGATGCTCGGCATTGCCCGTTCACTTGTAAAGGGCGGCTATAAGCTGCCCACACTCTCGTTTTCTGCGCAATGGCTGCCGAGGAATGGGGAATCATTGATTCCAAATACGACTGGTCTACAGGAGCCTACAATCAGGTATTCCGCGTACATCCTGACTGGCAGGGTAAAGTGATCGCAGACCTGAACTTTGAACTTCCTGCACACGCACACAATAGACAGGATGCCATCCGCTGTACCTATGAATATGCAGATTTCATCAGACAGTTTACAGACAGCCTGACTGTCCCGAAGGAAGCATATCCTGACGGGATCATGGTTCTCTCTCCCATCGAGACATGGTCTGATGATTTCTCCATGGCAATCGCAGGTATCCCATCCACAGTCAATGATTTCAGCGCCGGGCCCTTCATGCAGAATTATTATCATTCCCAATATGATAATCAGGATGTTTACCAGGAAGCTGTCTATCAGTTTCATCATGAATGCTATCTGAAACTGATCATGGCCATTGACAGACTTGTCCTGCCACCGATGAATTTCAGCAATACCATGAACGCGGTCGCAGAAAGTATCCACGAAAATGCACTCTCATTTGCTGATCCCGAGCAGAATGTTCTGCTCAGAAACCTGCAGACAATTACCGCTTCTGCCGAAAATATTTATGACAAAATCTGCCAGATTAATGCGGAATATGCCACACTTTCAGACTCCGACGCCCGCATTGCTTTCCGCCACAAATGGGAATATGCCGGACTGGAGCTGCTGAAAACTTTCCGCAAGGCACAAGACTATCTGGTACGTCTCAACTGGCAAGATGAAGTAATTTTCCCACAGGAAGCTGCCTCCAAAAATATCCGACAGCTGGAAAAAGCCAGCCGGGCTTTATCCGAGGGAAATATTACAGATGCATTGAAGGCTCTCTATCGAGTAGACAATAATATGTACGCATTTCTCTTCGATGAAGAAGTTTACTATCACTTCACCGAATACATTCTTCACCAGCCAAAAGACCGCCTGATGTGGGGTGCCGGACGTATCATGCATCACGAAAATCTCTACGGGATTGTGCAGAAACTGAAGCAGCGCATGGAAGAAGAAACACCGGAACTCGACAGTGAGATCCGTCGTCTGGAAGCTGCCCTGCGCAGACAGAAGGCTTATTATAAGGACGATATCCGCTACTTAAACACCTCCGTTAATAAGCTGTCTGCGATGTTGGATAACATCTATAATAATCTACTGTCTTTTTAAAAAACATTACCACTCCCGGGAACAGCAATGTTCCCGGCAATAAATAAGGAGATTACTACATACCATGGAAAGTGATAATTTGTACAGAGTACAGGAAGAAGATTTACCACGATTACAGAAACTGTTAACAGTCTGTTTCGCACAGGATCCGCTGTATCATACCCTGATTCCTGATGATGACACCAGAGAAAGACTTCTGCCGGAGCTCTTTTCCTGCGATCTGACGGAGTTCTTTCAGACATGCGAAATTTATTCTGACAGCAGCGAACTGAACAGTATCCTGGTTGTTTCTGACGAAAGCGAACCTTACAATTTTCTGCACTACTGTCTCACAGAGGCCAGAGCTGCACTTACCACTGACGGATGGCTGATCAAAGAAGATCCAAGCCTGAAAACCTTCTGGAATTTCATTCAGGGCAAAGACTACCTGAACTCAAGCTGGACTGATCAGCTTCACCAGACAGAACGTCTCCATGTGATCTACCTTGCGGTAGACCCCGGACACCAGCATCATGGGCTGGCAGAACTTCTGATGGATGAAGTGATAAATTACGCCCAGAAACACAAGATGCTGATTTCTCTGGAAACCCATAATCCCAATAACGTTCCTATTTATGAACACTTCGGATTTAAAACATACGGGATAGTGGAAAAACCTCACTTTGATCTGAAACAATATTGCATGATCCGAGAGGCTACTGTATAATCTGTATCTGTACTGCTCTCGCAATTATTAACATAAAGGCTCCGTAATTGATAAATTAACCTATTTTTCACTTACATTTTTGTCTATTTCTACGTCTAGTAATATTTATACTTTTATATTAAAATAGCATACAGATGTCGGATAAAACTTTTCCACATCTGTTTGTTTATAGTACCATGTGTACTTTTCCGCTACTATTCTTAATTACTGTTAACTGTTCGGAGACTTTCCATTCAACGGACTGCTGAACATCCACGATTACCAGAAATAAAAGTATTTACCTGGCAATAAAAATTTTAATAACCCCCAGAGTACACATCACTACACTGATAAGGAGGACTTATAATAATGGTACGAAATGCAATGAGCGCAACAGAATTTTATATTTTACAATATTTATGGACCAGAGAAACACCTGCAACTTTTTCTGAGATTATGGTTCACTTTAATGAGGAAGAAAAGAAAGCATGGAAGAAACAGACAGTAAACACATTTCTTTCCCGTCTGGCACAGAAGGGCTTTTTGAATATTGACAAGAGCGGAAAAAGAGCTATCTATATTCCATCTGTCACCTCAAAGAAATTCTATGAAAATTATGCCCAGGAGATTGTAAAGGATTCTTACAACGGAGCCATCAAAGATTTCATCGCTGCATTTACAGCAGGAAATAAATTAAGCGCAGCTGAGAAAGCTGAATTATTATCTTATATCCAGACACTTTAATCAGAAATGCTCAATAAAAAGGCTGTCATTAACAACAGCCTTTTTTATTTACAGAATTACTATAAATACCGGATCAGAGAAATTACTCAGACTCTTCTATATTTTCCAACGTAAGCTTATGATATGGCGTGCGCACATATTTTCCGTCGATCAACGGAATATCACTCTTATCTCCATCCGTTGCGATTACAAATGCAAGATTCAACATTTCACGCGCCTGCCCCTCTTTATCATTATAAACCGTTCCAAGCATTTCCTCATTCTTTACAGCCTCAATCCCCTCATCTGTACGGTCGACCAGATTGACACACACCACATCACATCCTTTATCGATCAGGTTTTTCACCTGTTCATTCTGCGTCAGCTGACTCTGTGATGCATCCAGGATTTCCAGATTGATTGCCACACCGCTGGATTCCTCTTGCCAATGATTTTTTCAGGTTATATTTTTTCTATTGTGATTTTTTCATATTACTTCCTATTACATAATGTTCGGATCAAAAGGTATTTTTCCCCTAACTTGATACCCACGAATTACTCCGCACTTTGCAGCTCCCGCAATTTTATTATATGTTTATATATACAGCATAAAAGCCACTCTACAGATTATTCATCCAAAGAGTGGCTATCCTTATTTTTATCAGATACTTATGGTAAGTATACCCGTATATTCATTTTTACACAAAAAAACCAGCTAACTGTTAGCTGGTTTCTCATTGTACCTTCAAAACTACATACATGTTGACATTTCCTTGAGATTCATTCTTCCTGCGATTCTTGGTCAAGCCCTCACCCGATTAGTAACAGTCAGCTCCATGCATTGCTGCACTTCCACCTCTGCCCTATC
>ENA-OQHY01001298-OQHY01001298.1-human-gut-metagenome-genome-assembly--contig:-NODE-1298-length-10859-cov-3.030004_pt1 | contig 10859 bp, 11 predicted proteins | sample MGYA00242570_ERZ504733 | MGnify/ENA primary metagenome ERZ504733 (study PRJEB26092, sample SAMD00036219) | human gut metagenome | host: Homo sapiens | study: EMG produced TPA metagenomics assembly of...
TATGTGTCAGCGGGAAGTGCATGTTCTTCCAACAAGCCTTCTGTCAGTCATACGCTAAAAAGTATTGGCTTAAAGCCAGAGCTTTTGGATGCAACCATCCGGTTCAGCTTTTGCGTGGAGCGGTACTTCTGATGATAACAATATCACCCCTATACCTGCTTCTACCATTTCATTGATCAGCTTATATACCTCTACTTTTGCTCCAATATCAATTCCTCGCGTTGGTTCATCCAAAACAATAATCCTGGCTTTTGATGCAAACCATTTGGCAATAACAACTTTCTGCTGATTTCCACCACTTAAGTTTGTCACCTTTTGTTTCATACTTTCACATTTAACCTGCAATTTTTCAATTAATTTCTGATTAACTGCTTTCTCTTTTTTTAAATCCAGAAAAACACCTCTTCTGATATGTTTTAATGCCGCTAGCGAAATATTAAAATCAATTGCCTGATTAACCTGCAGCCCCTCTCCGCCTCTGTCTTCTGAAATATATCCTATTCCGGCATTCACCGCCTCTACCGGAGATGCATATCTTGCATTTTTGCCATTAAACCAGATATTTCCTGTCAGCTTGTCATTACCTTTTCCATATACTCCAAAAAGAGCCTTTGCTATTTCTGTTTTTCCAGCACCGAGAAGTCCCACAATTCCAAGAACTTCACCACGTTTTAATTCAAACGAAATATCATTCAAATGGTTTTTCAATGTAATATGTTCAAATTCTCAGCAATGTTTTCGCCCTTTTCATAGCGAACTTTAGGATACTTGTTTTTGATGGTTTTTCCAACAACCATTTCTGCCAACAACTCTTCATTAATATCTGATGTTTGCACTGTAGCTACTTTTTTTCCATTGTTTAATATAGTTATTCTATCTGTGATATCCATCATCTCATCTAATTTGTGAGAAATAAATACAACAGAAATTCCTTCCTTTTTCAAATTTCTGACAATGGCAAATAAATTTTCAACATCTTTTTGGGTCAACGCAGAAGTCGGCTCGTCCAGAAGAATAAATTTACAATTTCCGTTTAAAGCTCTTGCAATTGCTGCAATCTGTTGCTGAGCAATACTAAGACGATCCATCCTTTCATTTACATTAATGTCCACTTTAATCAATTTAAGGAGTTCTTTTGATACCCTTTCCATTTCTTTCCAGTCAACCATGCCAGCCTTATTCTTAGGAATATTCCCCTGGCAGATATTCTCTGCCACGGTCAGATGCGGAAACAGATCTAGTTCTTGATACACCATTCGTATTCCATGATTAGCTGCTGCATGAGGAGAGTCAAAAGACATTTTTTCCCCATCAATATATATATCACCAGTTGTAGGTGTAAGCGCTCCATTGATAATCTTCATCAAAGTTGACTTTCCTGCTCCATTTTCTCCAAGAAGACCATGTATCTCACCTGGAAGGATTTCAAAATCGATATCAGACAGTACTGTAATTCCATAAAACTGTTTTCCAATGCCATTCAATACTAAACCTTGTTTATCCATTGTAAGTTCCTTTCAGAAAATAGTTTATAATTGCAATGAGGTGCTATAAATATAACACCTCATGTGTAAGTTACTATTCAATTGCATACGTATTCCATATGTTTGCGGTTTCACTCCAATATCCGTCTTCCAGATCGAAATTACCCCAGAATTCCGCTTCATCTACATTATCTTTTGTAATAACGGATGCGTTAACTTTTGTTACACCGCCACCTAATTCTTCTCCTTTGACAGTTTTTGTCAATACTGCTTTTACAGCAATGGTCGCTAAAGCAAGCGGTGAGTTATCCACTGTCATATCCACATATTCCTGACGAATATAATCCATCGCAGATGCAGCTCCATCAATAGATACAATCATTATATGTTCTGGATCGTCTAATGTTTTCAATTTTTCTGACTGCGTTAAACCGGAAATAACGCCTGCTAACATGCAATCACTATGAAGGAATACAGCATCAATATCTTCATTTGTTGTAAGGATATCATTCATAGCAGCCATAGATGATTCTGAAGACCAATCACAAGGATTATCTCTGATATCATCCAATCCATATTCTTCTACACCCTCTGCAAATCCTGTTGTTCTATCATCTGCAGAAGCAGTTCCTAAAGTCCCCTGCATTGTTGTTACTGTTGCACCTTCTCCAGCATTATCCGCAATATATTCTGCCGCCAGTTTACCCATTGCCACATCATCAATAAGCGCACTATAGTCAACTGTACAATCTCCATTGATAGCTCTTCCTACCGCTATAGCCGTAACTCCCGCTTCATTGCATGCTTTTACGGCAGGTGCAACAGCATTACTATCTGCTGCCTGAATTAAAACAACATCTACTCCTTTTTCAATAAAGTCATAAATCTGATTGCACTGATTCTCAACATCGCCATCTGCACTGCTTACTGTTACTTCTGCTCCAGCTGTTTCAAGTAAGTACTGTGCATACTTCTGTACTGCAATTACATATTCACTGTCTAATTCTGCAACAGTAATAGCTACCTTTAACGGTGTTCCGTCCTCTTTAATAGCAAGGTTCGGTAAAATTTCACTTTCAAAATTATCTACCGTCACTTCTGTTTCCGCATTCGCCCATGCTGTTATAGACATTGTAGGCATCAGAAGCGCTCCTACCATAATTGAACCCACGATCATTTTCATTTGTTTCCATTTAGCCATTTTCTTGTCCTCCTTAGTATTTATTGTGTTATGAAATAACAAATGCTTGTACCATGATAATATATTTTTTTTATTGTTAATGTCAAGTCGTTTTGCAAAATTACATATTTCTTACAATTTATTCTCGTTTTAGTTGTGCATATTGCATATATTACGATAAAATAATTTTATTTTTTTACTTTTTTTATTTGATTATTTGTAAAATTTGTGTTATATTGGATTTAAATTAAAAGGAAAGGGGGGAAACGATAGATATGGACACTATCCAGTATCCTACATTGATAAAAATCAATGAAATGTATCCTCAAATGACTCAAAGTCAGCAACAGCTTGCTACTTATATTTTGGAAAATCCATCCATCGTAGTAAATACATCGATAACTGATCTTATGAGTCACACTAATTTTCGAAGCGAAGCTTCTGTTGTAAAATTCTGCCGACTACTTGGATTTGACGGATTTAAATCTTTTAAAATCAAACTTACACAGGAATATTTAAAATCGAACATTTTATCATTCTCAAAACGATATTACCTTAGACGACACACCTGGGGATATTAAGAAAAAAGTATTCCTTGGCGCTATTAACTCATTGAACAAAAATTCAGACACCATTATAGATGAATGTACAGAAGCCAGCGTCTTATCATCTCTGCTAACCGCATTATAATTATCGGTCATGGAGCTTCAGCTGCAATATGCCAGTATGCCTATTTTCGTTTTACTGAACTTGGCCTTAATTGTGTCTACAACCTGGATGCACACATGACCGCCGCATTGCTTTCACATCCTAAGACTAATGATTTGATTTTATGCGTATCACAATCTGGTGAAACAGCTGACATTTATAAACAAATTGAAAACGCATACAGAAATAGAATTACAACAATTCTAATTACAGGAAATCCCAATTCTTCTATTGCAAAGATTTCTACTGTCGTATTAAGCACACTTAGTGAAGAGTTCAATATTTTGACAGATGCATTAAATTCGCGCATATCTCAATTCTGTTTAATTGATGCTCTTTTTTTCTATGATCAGTATAAAAGATGCAAATAGAATGATTCCACGTCTTCAGGAAACCAGAAATACTTTTAAGAAATACAAGATAGAACAGAATAATTTGTAGAATTACATTTCATTTACTTTAAGAATGGATAACAAATGCTTACAACATCCACGTTAGAAAGGACAATCAGAAATGGATACATATACAATTACAATAGACGGCGGTACTACTAATACACGTTGCATTCTTTGGAACAGTAGTCGTCAGCGAATAGACGAACAGAAACGTGAGGTCGGCGTACGCAATACGGCCATAGATGGCAATAATTCCAAATTAAAAAATGCTGTTAAAGAATGCCTTGAACAGTTGCTTGAAGACCATTCTCTTACTTACGATAACATCAATCATATTATTGCCAGCGGTATGATTACTTCCGATGTAGGAATTGTTGTCGTTCCGCACCTCACAGCTCCTGCCGATTTAGAACAGATAGCTCGTTCTACTGTTGCAATAAGGCTTCCAGAAATATGTCCAATCCCAATCCACTTTATACCTGGAATCAAAAACTCATGTATAATATTTCTCTTGAAAATTACGAAGCAATGGATATCATGCGTGGCGAAGAAGTAGAAAGTCTCGCCATTATTGATAAATACCATAATGGTTCCCCAATGATCCTAGTACTTCCAGGATCACACAATAAGTTTGTCGCAGTAAATGCCGATAAAGAAATAACCGGTTGCCTTACTTCTATTTCCGGAGAACTACTTTCTGCAATTATCAACGATACAATCATTGCCAAGTCAGTAAACAGAAGTTTTGTTACTGCTGACCAATATGACAGAAAATGGCTTCTTCTAGGCTATAATACCGCAAAAGAAACCGGACTTGGACGTGCATGCTTTTCCGGTCGTATACTCGGACTTTTCTGCAACGCCGAGCCTTCAAAAATATCAAACTATATTTTAGGTGCAGCACTTCAGGGTGACATTCAGGCTATCAGAAATTCCTCCGCACTTTGTGTAACTGACGATACTCAGTTTGTTGTCTGTGGAAAAGATCCTTTTAAACAGGCATTAGTTGACATCTTCACAGAAGAAAAACTAAGTAACCAAATAACTATATTTGAACCCGAAGCTGGATTTTCTGCTTCTGCTTTAGGTGCATATCTTGTAGCTGAAAAATGTAAAATTATATAGGAGAAAATATATTATGAAAGTTGTAATTACAGATTATCAATACGAAAAATATAGATTCAGAACGTTCAATTATCACTGGTGCAGGTTATGAATTATTTGATTACCAAGTTAAAACTACTCCAGATCTTATTCCAGTTGTAAAAGATGCAGATGCAGTCATCACACAGTATTCTGATATTAATGCAGAAGTAATCGAACACATGCAGAATTGTAAAATCATCATAAAGTACGGAATTGGCGTAAATAATATTGATTGTGAAGCTGCTTCCAAGAAAGGAATTTATGTGTGCAATGTACCTGATTATGGTGTGGATGAAGTATCCGACCATGCGTGTACCATGCTTCTTCGCTTTAGGAAAAAAGCTACCCATCTTAGCAAAATCTTTCCGCAAAGGTGAATGGGGATATTCCAGTGTTGTCCCTCTTTTAGGATTATCAGAATGCACTCTTGGATTGGTAGGCTTTGGTCGCATCCCTAAAATGGTTGCCCGCAAAATGAGTGCATTTGGAATGAAAGTGATCGCATACGATCCTTATATAAATGAGACTGCTGCTCAGGAGCTAAATGTAACACCTGTTACTTTAGAACAGCTTCTCAAAGATAGCGATCTTATCTCTGTTCATTGCCCACTTACAAAAGATACTTACCATCTTATCGGGAAAGAAGAAATGACATTATTAAAACCAAACGCTATTCTTGTGAATACAGCTCGTGGCGGAATCATCGACGAGGCCGCTCTTATCGAAGCACTGCAAAACGGCAAGATTTCTGGTGCCGGAGTAGATGTATTTGAAAACGAACCAGTTACTCCAGAACATCCATTACTCCATATGGATAATGTAATCGCAACTCCACATAGCGCATGGTATAGCGAAACTGCAATTCATACATTGCAAAGAAAAGTAGCCGAAGAAGTAGTTAATGTATTAAATGGTAATCCTCCTTTTAATTGCGTAAATATGAAATAATTGAAGCAAGCGTCTCGTAACTAGGTAATCATTCGTATATTAACATCTTATAAAAGCCATCTGATACTGTTCTTGGCTGTCTGCCAGATTCTCTATCAGATGGCTTAGTATTATTTTTTCAGTTTAGTACGGCAGTATTCCGGAAGATCCTCTGGTAGTGTAAAATAGTTTGTGTTTTTGGATTATAAAGTGCCACAGCACTTTCCATCTACTCTTTCAGGTTCTTTCCGGCATTGTATTCAGGCTTCAGCTTCTTCCGGCCACCGCCTGGTTTTCTTGTTTTCTTCATTTTACTCATGCAACTCCAACGGCAGTCCATCCGGGTCATGGAAGAAAGTCATCTTCTTGCCGGTGTAATCATCCATGCGGATTGGTTCACATTCAATCCCTACCTCCGCCAGCTCATTCACCGTCTGCTCCACGCTCTCCACACAAAATGCAAGGTGACGCAGCCCACAGGCCTCCGGGCGGTTCGCACGCTTCGGCGGGTTTTCTTCTGCAAAAATCTCCAGCTCTGTGTGCTCATTGACACGAAGATCTAGCTTCCAGTCCTTACGCTCTGGACGGTAGTTTTCCCTGATGACAGAGAATCCAAGCTTGTTCACATAAAAATCCTTAGCAACTTCGTAGTCAGATACGATGATTGCAATATGATGTATTTTTGATAAGTTCATTTTCTCACGCTCCACTTCTTTAAATTTTGTTCTTCTTTTATTTTCGTTATAAACTATACGGCAACCTTCAAAAAATACCGTGTGAACTCCTGAAGTTCAGTTTGTCCACACGGCATTTATTTTTCTTGGATTCTTGTTTATTTCAGTTTTTCAAGAATCTCGTCCGCACTCATACCGCCGGCTAATAATCTCTTAACCACACTCTCTTCATGGGGTCTGACCCGCAGTGCTTTATTAATCCCGATTTTTTTGAACAAATCTTCTATCTTTATAATAGCTTGTTCTGTTTCAGCCTTTGTCATTGCAGATTGGGAAGCTTTCGCTTTGCGAAATTCTTCGATATTGTATGAATTCTCCTGTGTGCACATCTGCAGATACATATTGAGTAAACATAGTTCTTTCTCAGAAAAATCCTTTACTAATTTTCTCAATTCCGCATCAGAATATGAAGATATTGGTTTTGAATCTGTAGCTTCCTCATCATAGGAATCGTAAGAAAAATATTTATTTGTAACAGATATTACTTCATAAGAGAAAGAGGATTCCATACCAAGTTTAACCTGATAGTTTAATACAGTAGGGATTGTGCAATGTAAATATTTACTGGCTAATTCAACAGTAAAAGGAGTTCCTGATTCTTCACATTCCTGCTGAATTTTTTTGATTTTTTCCAGTTGATTAGCTAGATATGGAGTTGTATTATATTTTTTGAAACTTACGAAAATGCAAACAGCATGTTTTATAGAATAGCGAAAAAATGTAGTCGCTCTTCCGAGATCAGGATTAAATCTGGGCAAGTCTGCTAAAACTTCAACCCATAATGACTGATATAACTCCTGAAATTCGCATTTTTCGAGTGTACTACGATAACTGTAATACAGTTCATACATTATATAATTATTCAAATACTCATAAATCAACTTATCTGCTTTATCGCGACTTCTTTTATCAGATGCATTTCTTTTCATTTGTATATAAGAATATAATAAATATGCATCGAAATTTGGATTCGTCTTATATCTTTTGCGTTCAGAACTGTTCTTCATAAATTTATCCTTTCATATTTGCCATACATTATTTCATACTGCTATTCATAGGATTCTTTCCTGTGTATATATAAGTTCCTTAAGCATGGCATCAACAACAGATTTCGGACTGTAAGCATAGCCAGTCCAAAAGAAGAATCCTTTCCTGGATTCAAATAAATTCCCATTCTTTATGGGTCTGACCCCGAGAGTTTTTCCAAAAGTGCCGGATTTTCTATGCTAAGATGGAGGAGCCGGTTACTCCTCCATAACTTTTTATTCCTCAGCTAATCTTTCCTGGATATATGTAAGCTCCATCATCTTAGTTTTAATTTCTTCTTTATTGAGAAGTTTTGTCTTCATGGGATCTGACCCCGAGAGTTTTTCTATCATCACAAAAGCGTATGGCAGCCGCCCACGCTTCAAAGGCATTTTCCATCAATACTGGTTTCATATCTTGCTTGTTCTTTTCTCTTCAAAAGACAGGTACCCATGTCAACGATGGGAGAAACACGTTCATCCTAACCGTTAACATGAGCGGTTCACTTGCTATTTAAAATGATTGAGCTGTTTCTAACTCGCAGGCTTTATCGTACAGATTATCATAATGCAAAGTCAGAATGTTTTGCTGGGTTACTTTGTTTCGACGATCACGATAAGTAGCTTCGTTGTAATCCTCACGCAAGCCTGCGACCACAGCGTAGTGGAAGCGGCTTGAATCATATTCTGAAAATCCTTCGGAAGTGAGGATTTGTTGCTGTACTTGGTGATCGTTACAAACGATGCAGAAAAGTGTGCTTCGATTTCTGCTTTCCAATCATAAATTTGATAAGTACCTTTTCTAAAGGTTTCTCCCTCGTGTCCAGATTTCAAGGTTGTTCTTCCATTAGGGTGTTCAAGCTCGACAAATACAAACTCATATCCGCCAGAGCTTTTTCCTATCAACAAATAATCGGCAATGTACTTACCTAAAGCAAATTCCGGGAAGACATATGCATCGTGGTGACCAAAATTATAATACTTAAATACACCAGCAATAATATGATAAGCAGGTCTGTGATTAATAAAGCGAAGAACGTTTCTTCCGTTTGTATTTGCATCATGAATCAAGGCACAAAATTCTTCATTTAGTTGTTCCATATTACCTTCGTTCTGGAAATCAAACAACTCAATATGATTGTTAGGGAACAAACTATCATAGTGTCGAACTGCTGCTGGATACAATCGCCTATGATTTATCTTCCCAAATCCTCTGTCTCCGACAGCTTTTCTTTCAGTACACAAAATACCCTCATACAGTTGCATTTCCTGTTTGGTAGGAACGCTCTTTATATAGTCTCGTTTATATAAATTCATGATACTTCCTCGGATAATATCAAATAAAGCTTCCTCATGGGGTCTGACCGAGAGTTGTTCTTGCCAGTCTGGATGTACAGCTTGCCAGCAGCTCCTTAAATACTGCTTCGGCTTCAGCTTTCTTTGCTACTTCTCCGCAATCTGGGATGCATAGTTGTTCCACAAAACAAAACATTCGTTTTATGTCTTTTATTATGCACTTTTCTTTTCCAAAGCTATTTTTTCTACTTCTTCCAGAGTAAGCTCTGTGTACATTGCAATATCTTCATAATTAAGTTTACCATCTTCTATCATTAAACGAGCCATACGAATTGCTTTCATTTTTTCTGCTTCTCTTGCTGCTTCATTTCTCATATCTTCCATAGCTTTACACATAATTGCCACTCCTTTCTCATCTTCTTTAAAATAATGTACACGGTCAGCCAGCACTTCGTAGTACATATCTTTAGCATTGGTACATGTAAAATCATGCATAAGTTTTCCTAATGCTGTTTCATCTTTTATTTGAGAGTTTACATATATAATATGCGATTGGTCATTGAACATTTTTCCTGTTTCCCTAACGATACGATCCACATGATATATTGGAATATTCTCTCCTAACACATCATTTTCTGTGATAAAAACCACATACGTTTCATTTAAATTTTGATATTGTTCACCCGGTTCTGTCACATTTGCATCAATCAAGCTACTATTATATCTAGCTCTCTTCACACCTGCACCTTTATCATCTCTTTGAATTTCAATATTATACACCTGATTTTGTCGATCCACTGCGAGAATATCCAAACGAACAGAACGCCCTTGTAAGTTTTTTATTACATATTGACTGCTCACACTTGTAACTTTAAGATCATCTCGTTTTAGTATAATCTGCAATAAAAATTCCACACAATTCTTATCTTCAAATACTTTGCTCATAAAATCATCATCTAAAAGACGAAAGCCACGTAATCTTTGAAGGTCTTCTTCGTGCTTTTGCTCAAAATCAAATCTTTCTTCCTCATTCATTGGTAACACCTTCTTTTCTCAGCTTATCCACATCTTCTATACTACCATCTTAACATCAATACACCCCTATTACAAGGACTGTATCCGCACATATTTTACTTTCTCTTGGTCAGTTTATTCAGGTAATCCAGATTTGTGGATTTGATGCGTGCCTGTTACAATGAGATTTTTTCCTTAGATGATTTCCGGTAATCTGTCCAGCGTTTTTTATTGAACAGGATGATGTCCATGATATTCATCCAACTTACGCACAAAAGAATTCCACGAAGCTATCTCTAAATTATCTGCTGGTTTACATTTTACAATTTCGTGGCTTTCTTCAATTGACTTGTCTTCTCTTTCAACTCCACCTATAGCTATATATTTAACATCTATATCCTTCTGTGGGTCAACCAATAGGTTTTTTCGAGGACCCACTAAATAATTTCCACTATATTCCTCATTGATTGCTTTATCCTTATCTTCATGTATCTGGGTTCTGAATGAACTGTAATTTCTGTTTATGTATTCCATATGATTTTTTAGTTGTGTAATTGCATCATTCATATGTACATTTAAACCCTGATAGTGATTGGCCTTAACAGTTTTAAAATCTGCACCTTTGACTTCCACAATGCAGACTTTCATTTTTGATCTTGATGTCAGCACTACAAAATCTGCAATTTTATCTCCAATAGGATAATTAGAAAAGCAGATATATTCCTCATACGGCTCCGCCAGATAATCTGCCATAAATGATAAATCTTCTTTGATTCAACTTCTGAATTTTCATCTCCTGGCTATTTTCTTCAATTAATTCTATAAAATCTTTCTATATTTCTTTGATTTTTATGTATTTTGTTTCGCTGAATTGTTATTTCTTCAGGTTCTTTATATACGTAATTTTCATTAATTTTTCCCATCTTATACCATATGTAATAACTATTACA
>ENA-OQHY01001299-OQHY01001299.1-human-gut-metagenome-genome-assembly--contig:-NODE-1299-length-10857-cov-1.992637_pt1 | contig 10857 bp, 13 predicted proteins | sample MGYA00242570_ERZ504733 | MGnify/ENA primary metagenome ERZ504733 (study PRJEB26092, sample SAMD00036219) | human gut metagenome | host: Homo sapiens | study: EMG produced TPA metagenomics assembly of...
TAAAATACTTATAGTCTTAGGCTTGATTATTCCGGTGGAATATTCTATAATAAAACCTAAATTTCCATAAATTAGCGTGTCAAAGTGCCGGTTCAGGAGAAAATCAGTTTTCATCTGGAAATTTGAAACAACTTCTTTTTGTTGGAGGGCGTTTCTTATCTGTTCCTCTTCAGCAAGATTTACGGGTATGATTTTGGCCAGGAGAGCACAGCGATTTTTGAACGGATGTTTGAGAAAGCCTACGAATACGCCTTTGACAACCTGTATCTGCCCAATCCCAACGACGGTTGGCCCAATTTGAATCTGCGCACATTCAGCTATGTGTATCACACCGCCGCCCGGGCCTTTGGCGAAAAGAGCAAGGTGGGCAATCTGCTAAAAATCATTGAGAACGACCCCAATCCTCGCACCACTCTGCCCCTTTCGGAGCCTTATTACTGCTGCGGGACAGTGTGTCTGGAACAGCTGCTGTTCAACATCGATTTTGATTACAGCGATTACCGGCCGGTGGCCCATGTCTCCAATACATTCCCCACCTCCAACTTTGCCATGCTGCGCAACAACAACTGGAATGTGTTTGTGAAATATGGCCTCAACGGCAAATCTCATGCCCATCCGGATATTATGAACATCGAGGTGATGTATAAAGATCAGCGCATTTCTCGGGATCTTTCCAATGCGGGTTACCAGTCCCGACTGTGCAACGAGTGGCATCGAAAGACCTTGTCTCATAATACCGTATGCTGGAACGGCCAGGATATCACTTCGGTGCATCCGGGCAAGTGCCTGCACTTTGATGCAGACAGCTTTCGGGTTTGGCATTGGATGTCTACGAGGGTATTGATTACCAGCGCAACCTGCACATTACCGAGGATTCCCTGGTGGATGAATTCCTGGTCCAGGGTAAGCCAGGGGTATACGATTATGTATTCCATCTGGAACCCCAGCTTCAGCTGGAATGTGAGATGCCGTTGGAGGATGCCAGTCTGGGCTTTTCGGAAAATGGCTACCAGCATGTGGAGGAAACCAAAAAGGTGCTGGTTTTGGGGGATAAAGCAGTTCTCTGGGCTGTCTTTGGCGAACTGCGGATGAAGATAGAACTGCAGCTGGAAAATGGACAGGAGCTGTTCCTCCTTAAAACCAAGGATAATCCTGTCAACCAGACTCGCCGTAGCATTCTTGTGCGGGCGAGGGGAGAAAAGGTACGTTACAGCATGCAGCTTACTGTTTGAAATCAAACCATATGGGAGGCAATTAAGTATGAAACAGCATTGATTACCGGAGCCACCGGCGGCATCGGCGGCAAAACGGCCGAGGTACTGGCCAGGCCGGGTATGAGGTGATTGTCACCGGCATCGACGAGGCAGGCCGGGACACGGTGATGAGCAATCTGGAAAGCAAGGGCATCAAGGCACATTTTTATAAATGCGACGCCACCAGCGAGGAGCAGGTGAACGAGACCTTTGCCAAGATCGCCGAGAAGTTTGATCATCTGGATCTGTTAGTGAACAACGTGGGCGGCCTGGGCGGCCGGCAGCGGGTTTCCGAGATGGAGACTGGCTTTATGCGCAAAGTAATGGCGCTGAATTTCGACAGCCTGTTTTTCAACACTCGTGCAGCGCTGCCGCTGCTGAAAAAAGGCACCAACCCCTCCATCATCAACTTCAGCACCATTGCAGTGACCAACGGAGGCGGTATCGGAGCTTCCATCTATGCGGCCTCCAAGGGAGCGGTGCAGAGCTATTCCCGTGCCCTGCCAAGGACTTGGCCGAGTTCGGCATCCGGGTGAACATGGTTTCCCCCGGCACCATCGATACTCCCTTCCACGCTGCCACCGACCGCAAGCTGGTGGAGAGCTGGAAAGACAGCATCCTGATGAAGCGCCTGGGCGAGCCCCGGGAGGTGGCCGACGTCATCGAGTTCCTGGCTTCGGACAAGGCATCCTTCCTCACCGGCGAAGTGATCCAGATCAACGGCGGACAGGCCTTTATCTAGAAAAGTATAACAAAGGAGGAGTGTTGGTGAACCTGTATACGAAAATGAAAAAAGGCCGCGGGTGCGGTACTGGCCGTGGCCATGGGAATGACCTGCATTCCCACGCCCCTGGCGGTGTATGCCCAGGAGCCGGAGGAGTACACGGTTATTTTGGATGAGAATTTTGAATCCGAACTGAGCGCCGGGGTCAAGCTGAGCGGTGGGGTTTCCGTGGTCGAGATGGATGGAAACCACGTGTTGGAATTCAATGATACCAGCGACAGCGAAACCAGTAAGGCAAACATTGAAATCGGTAAACAGGCCGGGGAGATTGTGGTGGAGTACAAGCTGTATGTGGTTTCCGATGAGGGAAAGTCCACCATTGCCCTGACGGCGGGTTCCAAGGAGGAAAGCGGCAGCAGCAGCACCTCCAGCGCAGGGGAGTTTTTGCGGTTTAAAACCACCGGCAGCGATTCCCGCACCTACGAGTTCCGGGGAGGGGATTCCCAAAAAACTCCCTCTGTAAAAAATGGAGCTTATCTGTGTGGAAAATGGATCGAACTGAAATCGGTGATCGACACCGCAACAAAGACCTTTGACGTATATGCCGACGGGGAGTTGTTGGGAGAGAATATTGCCATGAGTTGTAAAACAGAAAACATCGTCATGGAAAGTCTGGACAACATTTCCTTTTTGACCGGCAGCATGGATAAGACCCACGCATACATCGACGATGTGCGGGTGAGCCTGAAAACAACGGACAGCGGAGAAGGAGACGGCGACGGTGAAGACGAAAAAACGCCGGGCGAGCTGGGCTGCATTGATTTCGTGGCCGGTGGCTGGAAATTGCAGCTGCCGGTAGAAAGCGATACCAAGCCCGGCTCGGTGCTGGAAAAATCGCCACAGGAACTGGCGGACGGCTACACCAGTGAGTTTTTCTTTGCGGCTACTGACGAAAACGGACAAGACGCCGTGGTGTTCCACTGCCCGGTACAGGGATTCAAAACCGGAAACACCACTTATGCCCGTTCCGAGATGCGGGAAATGCTGGACCCTAAGGACAAAACGGTGAACTGGACCTGGCAGGGCACCCATACCTTGGTGGCCCGAGCAGAAGGTCACCCATGGTACCGGCCAACGGCAAGTCGATCACTCCCAGATCCACGGCATCGAGCAGAACGGTGACAACGCCAATCCTCTGGTGAAGGTGCTGTATGCTACGATAAGGCCAAGGAACCGGCAGTGTGATTGTGTATCTGAAAAACACCACCGAAAAAACCTCCGCCGATTTTGCTTATGCCTATCCCGAGGTGGCACTGGGCGAAAAATACCGCACCGAGATCCAAGTGGTGGATGGTACTGCCTATGTTACCATCGATACCGATGACAACGAACCTATGACTGTTTCCCACAATTTTGTGGCGGCGGACCCCCTTTGGAAGGATACCTGGTACTATTTCAAGTTGGCAACTACATCCAGGATTCGGTAGATTCCAGTGAGGAAGCCTATTCCGATGTGTGGGTGTACAGCTCCGGTATTTCCCACAGCGAAACTGTGGAAAAGACCCCGGTGGAAAGCATCCGCATCGACAGCAGTGAAATTCAGCTGCAGCCGGGAGAGCGCACCAGCCTGAGCGTTACGGTGAAGCCCATCAAAGCCTACAACAAAGCGGTGACCTGGGATGTGCTGGAAGGCGCGGATGTTGTGGCCGTGGACGCCAAAGGTTATGTCACGGCCTGAAGGAAGGTACCGCTGTGGTGCGGGCAACCAGTGTGGACAATTCCATCGCCACTTCTACCTGTCATGTCACGGTGCAGCAGGGGGAAGCCGTACAGGCGGAAAAACTGTACAGCTGTGATTTCGGCCGCGAAAGCGGGCTGGATTTGCATACAGCCTTCAACACTGAGTTTATGCAGGTGATTCCGGAATCGGCCGAGGGTACATCGGTGACCTTGGAGCAGGAATCCGAGGGGAACGTAATCCGGTTCCGGGACAATTCCAACAATGCCACCAGTAAAATTTCCTTTGTATTCCAGCCCCAGACCGACACCACCACGATATCTTTCCGGGTGCGGATCGATGCTTTGGGGGAACACAAGGCGGGAGATCTCACTTTTGGCTGTATGTATGCCGTGGCGGCCGGTCGGACAGCTGGTATTCCAATACCACCGAGCTGTTCCGTGTCCGCAACGCCGCCAAGGGCGCCTTAGGCAATTTCTCCGATTTGACTTATGTCCTCACCAATGCCTATACCCCTATTTCTCTTAATGCGGACAAGGTGGTGGGCAACTACGGTGATTGGGTGGATGTGACCTACATCATCACCCCGAACAACGGCACCGCCAAGGCCAATACCACCGATGTGTACATGAACGGCTATCTGGTAGGCTCCGGCATTGCCAACCGCAACGCCATTGATTATGTGAACCGACTGGACATCCACAGCGGTACCGGCGATAAGATGGAGTTCAGCATCGACGATGTGAAGGTATACAAGGGCAGCAAGATCCCTGCAGAGGAAAATGTACTACCCCCAGAGCATGCAGCTGCTCTATGTTCCTTCGGTCATGGGACTGCAGGATGCGGTGAAAGCCTATGTGCAGGTAGAGCCGGCAGGCAGCTATGACCAGGTTGGGTACCAAGTGGTATCCGGCAATGCCGTAATCGTGAGCCAGGATGCTATATCACCGCCGTCCGGGAAGGTAAAGCGGTGGTTCGGGCTTACAGCCTGCGGGACGAGAAAGTGTTTGACGAAGCCGCCATCGAGGTGCGCGCCGAACAGGACATGGTCCTGGCTGAGTCTATGCAGCTGAAGCAGACGGCCATGAACCTCAGTCGGGGTAAAACCGCCGCCATCGAAGCTGAGGTATTGCCCGAAACCGCTTCGGAAAAAGGGGTGCGGTACGCCATCGTTTCCGGCCCTGAAATTGTCACCCTGCACCACGATGGCACCGTGACCGGCAAAGCGGTGGGCACCGCCAAGATCAGTGTCACCAGCCTGGATAACCCGGAACTGGTGCGCTATGTCACCGTTTCTGTCACCGCTGATTTTGAGCCCGGCCAGGTGATTTATCAGGATTCCTTTGATGGAAGTACACTGGACAGCAGCCATTGGTCGGTGTCCCTTGCCAAGGCCTATACCGCGGTGGATGTGAAGGACGGTGTAATGACGGTGGAGGACGGCAACGGTGCGGCGCAGCCCAAGGCGGTGCTCTCCTTTGATCCCGTGTCCGGTACATTTTCTATGCAGTTCCGCATTAAGGTGGAAAATGAGGCGGAAATCCAGGCGGTGTTGCCGATACCAAGTACGAGAATCTCCGCATTGCTTTTGGAAACGGTACGATTACTTCCACCAGCAACGAAGCTTCTGCATCCGCTCCAATGGCACGAATTTCACCTACAATGTCAGCGGCAGCAGTTACAGTCCCTTGACCGGCGAATACCATGTATCCGATTGGAACACCATAACCCTGGTGACCCATGTAAATGCCGACGGAACGGATACCACGGATGTATATGTGAACGGTCAGCTGCTGTTGCAGAATGCACAAAACAAGGTGGATTTTTCGGTGATCGATAAAATGTGTTTTGCGGCAGATACCGCCAAATACGCAAAATATTCCATCGACGATCTTGTGATCTGGGCAGGGGATTATGACGATGCTCCCACGGAGGAAGAAAAACCCACAGACCCGGATGACAGCAGTTCGAACAGTTCTGGAAGTTCCAGCTCCGACAATTCTGCCAGTTCGGATACTTCTAGCAGTTCCGGTAGTTCGGACAGCGGTAGCGGACAAAATCCGGATGCCTCGGACAAGCCCCGGCCCGACCGTGGACAGAGTGCATCTTCGCAGCAGCTCTCTGCGGGCAGCAGTACGCCGCAGACCGGTGATGCCGGGGAACCTGCGCTGTGGGGTGTGGTGATGCTGCTGAGCTTTGCAGCACTGGCCGTAACAGGTGTGATTGCAAAAAGAAAAGAAGGCCAAAGCAAGTCCGATAGATAAACGGGTTCTTGCTGTATAAGGAAATACCCAAAATAGCAGATACAAAAAACGGATGTTTTACCAGCCATAGGTTTGCCACAAGCAGCCTATGGCTGTTTTTTCTGGATTGCTTTGTAATGAAATCAAGACTGTTTTGATCAGAAAGCTAAAAGCAGGTTTATCCCACATACAGACTATCGGAAAAGTTGAAGGATGATTGTATATAATCGAGTAGGAGCTCTCTCAACTCTAAAGAGCCGACCTCTCACACCACCGTGCGTACCGACCGGTACACGGCGGTTCAACCACATGATTTTGTCAAGATTAGTTGACACATTTTCCTCAAGGATTCTGTACCTTATGCCGCTTCTTTCAGGGAATCATAGTATTGCTGTCGTTTGACTATAGGGGGGGAGCCTCCATTGGCCGAGCAGATTCTTCGGTTATTCCAGTAGCTTATCTCCTTCATGGCATCCGCCAGTGGCTGATATTTCCATGGGCGGTCTTTGTTTGCAAGATACTGGTAAAATCCCTGTCTGCTGACATGAAGGATCCTGCAGAAAAAGGCGATATCCCCTTTTAATTCGCCGTCTTTCGTTTTTAATGCAATAAACTTCATTCTTTCGTTTTTGCTGACTTCAGACGGCTCGCGGCGAAAAAAGCGCTTGGCTTCCTCCAGAAGTCGTTTTCTTTCTTCAAACGTCGGTTTTCTTTCTCCAGTTCCTTTACCTGCTGGCGAAGCTTAGGAGTTCCTCGTTAAGCGTCATAGCGCTTTGTGGGGTCTGTGAGCCAGCTCCAAGGTCAAGAGTGCCAAGACGGTTAGCCCGTACCCAGCTATACATGGTGTTCTTGGGGATCCCCTGTTCTTTGGCGGCCTTAGCTTGTCCGATTTCTTTGGCAAGTTTCACTGCCTGTACTTTGTATTCGTGGTCATATTGTCTGTTTTCTGCCGTTTTATTCACTCCTTATTCTCTTGATTATATCTCAAATCCTTGAAAATAGGGTGTCAAATTTTATTTATACCACATCATGCTTTTTTGTTACTTTATTGTTTTGGCGGCAGAGGACCGCGTTTTCTGCCCGCGCCCCTCCGAGTTTTGAGGTCTATTCAATGAAACTCAAAATTCAGGAGGTTTATGATGGCAAAGAAAAAAGATTTCTACAATCAATCAATTTCTGGTGAGGATGTCGAACTGCTAGCACAATTCACCGGAAAACTGGACAAGGTTCTGCACAACAAGAGAGTTTCATATCTGCGGAAGAAGAACCAGAAGGAGACGAAGGAAGTTCCTTTGAAGCAAATGCCTCTTACTTAGAGGGTGTATCCTGCAGAATTGAGGTATCTGTTGAAGAGTGCGTTGAAGAAAAGCTGATGTTGGAAGAGACTGACAAACATCTGCAGAATCTTCCTGTTAGAGAGTATGCGGTTATCACATGCCTCTACATCAACGAGATGAGCGTAAAGGAGACTGCCAAGGAGTTGGGCATCAAGCCCAACACGGTCAGCACGCATAAGAAAAATGCAACTGCACGGATTCGCAAAAAGATGGAGGACAAGTAATATGGGAATGTTTAAGAATATTCTGGTAAGGGCACACCATGGTGACAAAGAGGCCGTAGACAAACTCTATGAGCAGTATAAACCCCTGCTGCGGAAGTACAGCTTCGTGAACGGAGTTTTTGATGAGGATTTGCATCATATCCTTGTGATTGCATTTCTCGAAATGATTCGGACATTCAAGGTCTAATCTTTTCCTGACAAAAAGGATGCCGAACCCCATTGTTCCGCGTCCTTTTTGCTATAGGTTGTTCAACAACTCTCAAACAAGTTGTTTCGATTCTGTGCGCCGAAAATAAGTTTAGAAAAAATGCAAATTTTTTCTCGAATTTTGGCACCCTTTTGCGAGTATACAGTATAGAGGACAAAAAAGCCCTCTTCCCCCTTTTGCACCTTGATAACCGAATATCCGAATCACCGGCTACATACAACTGACCTTGCCGCAACCCAAGGAGCGACGGCAGGTGCGCCCCGGCTGTTCTGACGCCATGATGCTGCCTGATAGGCAGCGGAGCGCTTAACGGTCCGGGAGAGGTGGCGTGGAACACATACCTCAAGCGAAGGGTCAGCAATCATGATACACACCGTGGCGATGCTCTCAAGGCGTCGGCGGTACTGCCAACAATGTGGTACAGGAAGTGGGAGCTGTTTCCAGCAGCCGGGCCGGTGGTTCGCCCTTTATATCCGGGAAGTAGTGTCGAATAGGGTATATCATTTGATTTCAGATTATGGCGGCCACGAGTTTTCAACAAGTGACCGCCATGCTTGTGGAATTAAATCCGCAAATTTTCAAAAAAGAGGTGTTTTGTATAAGCAGCAAAGGATTTAACCAGCGCGATGCCTACCGTGTGATGCTGCGCAAGTATCCCGATGTGATGAACATCGAGCAGATGTGCGATGCCCTGCGAATCAGCACCAAAACGGGGTACAAGCTGCTGCACGAGGCAAAATCCCGGCGATGAAAATCGGGCGCTCGTATCGCATCCCCAAAGCCCACCTGTTTACCTACCTTCAGATTTGCGGTCAACACTGTCGAGCAGAGAATCGACAGTGTTGATTGTTTTGCGCCGATGCGTTATGCTGTTCTTGTCAACAGCAGATCGGGGGCGACCCAAACCGAAGGAGGTATTTTTTTTATGGTCGCAGGGCATCTGCAAGAAAAAAACGGTATCTACTATGTGGTACTGACCTACAAAACTTATGACGGCAAACGCAAAACCAAATGGCAATCCACGGGCTTGCCTATCAAGGGCAACAAGCGGCGCGCCGAGGCGATGATGCGTGAGCTGCAAGACGACTTTGAGCCACCCGTTGACCCCAATGGTCCGCCCAGCAAAGCCATGCTGTTTGCGGATTATCTGGTGCAATGGCTGGAAATCGCAAAGTCAACCGTCAAGCTGACAACCTACGCAAGCTACAAAGAACTGTCGAACAGCAGGATCATTCCTTACTTTAGAAATCTCGGCGTTACGCTGGGCGACCTGAAAGCGGTTCATATCCAAGCATTTTATCAGGAACAGTTGGAGCGTGTGAAGCCCAATACGGTCATTCACTATCATGCGGTTATCCACCGCGCCTTGAAATACGCAGTGAAAACAGACCTGATCGATGTGAACCCTGCCGACAAGGTAGACCGCCCGAAGAAAAATGAATTTACCGGGAACTTTTACAGCAAGGACGAAATGAACGCGCTGTTCGACGCTGTGCGCGGCAGTAAATTGAGGTGGCAGTTATGTTGACCGCCTTTTATGGTCTGCGTCGCAGCGAGGTTGTAGGGCTGAAATGGGCTGCTGTGGACTTTGAGCAGAACACGATTGAAATCTGCCACACGGTCACAACGGTTCGGCTGGATGGAAAAGAAGTTCTTGTAGAATCCAATGGCACAAAAACCAAATCCAGCAAGCGCACCTTGCCGCTTGTACCGGTTTTCCGGGAACGGCTGCTGGCCTTGCAGGAGGAACAGAAAGAAAACCGCAAGCTGTGCGGTAGGTGTTACAACAAAAAATACGCAGACTACATCTGCGTAGACGCAATGGGCAATCTGCTCAAGCCGGATTATCTCTCCAATTCGTTCCAGATTATCTTGCAAAATTATCATCTGCGGCGCATCCGCTTTCACGATTTGCGCCACTCTTGCGCCAGTTTGCTTTTGGCAAACGGTGTCCCGATGAAGATGATTCAGGAGTGGCTGGGACACAGCGATTTCTCTACCACTGCGAATATTTATTCGCATTTGGACTACGCTTCCAAGGTTTCTTCGGCAGAAGCGATGCTGAACGGGCTTGAATGGGTTCAAATCCGGGAAATGACACTTAAGAAAGTGAGCAACAGAATCTTCAGTAAATACAGCAATTCCGTAGCTGTTGATCATATCCGGGATTCCATGGTGGATCTCAGGATCTATATGATACGGACGGCCTGCAAGAACGATTCCGCGGCGGCCTGTTTCTTTCAGGTACCGGAGAGTTTCCTCGCCTTTCTTCTGTACGTCGAGGTGCACTGCGGACAGCTCATCCCATGCTTTATGTGCAGCTGCTTTTACCTCGGCGGCAGGAATGTCAGGGAATTCTTCCACAAGCCGGCTAGTCAGGATTTCCTCGGAGGTAAAGGCCATGAACGGATTGCGGAAAGTGATGGACGGATCGTTAAGCTCGTCCACGTTATTCTTGATATTTTCCGCATAGGAAGTAACAATCGGGCAATTGTAATGGTTGACTGCATCCGGGAACTCATTTCTCTCATACGGGATACATGGTAGAAGATAAATTTCACGCCATTGCGGATCAGCCATGTCACATGTCCGTGAGCAAGTTTTGCAGGGTAGCACTCGGACTCACTTGGGATGGACTCAATACCCAACTCATAGATCTTACGTGTGGAAGTCGGAGAGAGAACCACCTGATATTTCAGTTCAGTAAAGAAGGTATACCAGAACGGATAGTTCTCAAACATGTTCAGCACACGTGGGATACCAACCTGTCCGCGGGTTGCCTTATCTGTAGAAAGCGGTTCATAGGAAAAGATCCTCTTATATTTATAGTCGAAAAGAATTCGGGATATGATCTTTGTTCTTCTCTTTTCCAAGGCCGCGCTCACAGCGGTTTCCGCTGATATATTTACGTCCGCCGGAGAATTTGTTGATGGTCAGACGGCAGTTGTTGGTACATCCGCGGCAGTTTGCCATGGAGGTGGTGTACTGGAGGCTGTTGATCTGATCGATGGAAAGCATGGAAGTTTTTTCACCTTCCTGATAACGTTCCTTGCGATCAGCTGCGCCGAAAGCACCATCGATCCTGCGAATCATCCGGCGGATAGCCGGGCCAGATTGGCCATTTCTCAAA
>ENA-OQHY01001300-OQHY01001300.1-human-gut-metagenome-genome-assembly--contig:-NODE-1300-length-10854-cov-6.147758_pt1 | contig 10854 bp, 9 predicted proteins | sample MGYA00242570_ERZ504733 | MGnify/ENA primary metagenome ERZ504733 (study PRJEB26092, sample SAMD00036219) | human gut metagenome | host: Homo sapiens | study: EMG produced TPA metagenomics assembly of...
CTTTTGTGTCCTGACGTGCGTTGCGAATCTCCACCTTAGAGCGCTCGCCAATCTTGTTGCACTGCTTCACAAGTTCCTTACGACGCTCCTCTGTAGGCTGTGGGATGCCGAGGCGGATAATCTCACCGTTATTCTCAGGAGTGATGCCTACATCACTGTCCATGATTGCCTTCTCGATGTCGCGAATCTGCTTCTTGTCGAAAGGACGGATAGCGATAGTGCGTGGATCGGGCACCGTAACGTTAGCCACCTGGTTCAATGGCATCATAGAGCCCCATGAACTCACGCGTACACCATCGAGGATTGCCACGTTGGCGCGTCCGGCACGGATACGTGCCAACTGCTCTTCCAAGTACATAGCAGCCATTTCCATGCGCTCTTCTGCGCCGTTCAATGTTTCTTTTACGTCTATCATAATTGTTTTATTATTTATTTCTGAACTGTTTTAGTTATTCGATTTGCAAATTTACAGAAAATAGTTGATAATACGAAATAACGCCTGTTGTTTTTAATTCAAAACTCAAAGCTTAACCTTCAAGCAACGCACCGCGCCACCCTTGGTGAGCTTCAGTACATAGATGCCTTTTGTCAATCCGGCTGTGCTAAGCGCATTAACTCCACGTGCGCTCAGCACGAGTGCGCCAGTTGTATTGTACAAACAAGCCTCATCTGCACGCTCGTCGAAGAGCAACATGTCGCCTGAGCGTGTCACACTCGTCTTATCACCACCAATGGTGAATATGCCTGCAGCACCATTGTCCTTATAAGCTATGCTGATGAACGGTATCAGCTGTTCGCCCCATACGTTAGCATCTTCATTCTCACCACTGCAATAGGCAACATGTGGATTACCTTCCGTCTCCATCATGTGCCAGTCGGGATGCTTCGTGCTATCCTTAATGTATCCAGTGCCGAGCGGACACTCGAACTTCATTATCACGTTACCTCCCTCGTACTTATATGGTGTTGTGAAATTAACAACCAGTTCCAGGTCGTTGGCATTGCCTTGGATGGTGATGTTGCCGTCGAAGACTGTTGTGAATCCGTCCTCGTCGAACACTGCGTCGCCACCATCCTCATCGAGCATATCGGTGCGTGTGGTCGACTTGATGCTGATGCGTGCCGGGAAGGTATAAGCCTCCGCATTCTTGCCGTTGTAGAGGAAGCGCATACCTGTTATCTCGATGCCCTTCTTCTGCATCTCCTTCTCAAGGAAGAGTGCTTGACACTGCGAGTATGGGTCGAGCATAAAGAATGGGAAACGCCATCCCCAGCTATTGTCTTGGTTCAGTGTGAGCCACTTGTCGGCATCTGCAGCCGATACCTTCACCTCTAACGGTGTTGCCAGAACGTTATCTGCCGGGTATGTATCGCCAGCAAGCTCCACCTTAGCCACTACCTTTATAGTGCCCTCTGCTCCTGGCACCCAGTTGACTGCCACTTCTACCGTCTTATCTGGTGCCACACTCTTGCCCTTTGCCTCGCCGAGCACTTCGTTGTTATCGGCGTTGAGCAGCAGTACGCGATAGTCGGCTACCGTTGCCGAGCCTTCGTTGCGCACGTCTACGGTGAACGTCTGCTGACTTTGGCTGTTCACGAGCTGCGAACCGGTGAGTGCCTGCACGCTGATGTCCTTCGTGCTATACTCTCGTATGGACACATCCTTCAGATAAATCTGTCCGTGATTAGCTTCACTACATGCCTGGAAGGCGATGCGTGCAGAACCTGTTGCCTCTGGTTGGAAGTTGTCCTTGCCGTAGAGGAAGATGTTCGATGCGGTATGGAACTCGCCCGTCTCCTTTATGAGTTTGGTCGCACCGGTAGCTATCGGTTCCGAACAGAACCATACCTTCATCTGCTCCATCACCTGTTCGTGCTTATCGGGAGTCACCCAGTTGGCTGACGAGTAGGTGTAGCGTACCTGATATGTCTTGCCCTTCTCGAACTTCAGCGCAGGCGTGTAGAGCCAATCGTCGGCATTCTTGTCCGTGCGATCGTATGTAGTAGTCTGCGTAGGAGTGTAGAACGTCCATGTATTACCGTCGTTGTTCTTGTCTACAGTCACCCAGCGGTCGAAATCGTCCTGTGTGGTGAGCGGCGAAGTGAATGGCACGCTGTCCTCCGGTCCGAAGCTCAGCGTCTTCGACGTAGCCGAAGCACCCACGCCCTTCTTATTCACAGCCGTGATGACGTAGCTGTAGCCCTTCTGCACGCTGACCGCATCCGTTGCACGCAGCGATGTAGTACCTTCCACAACCACTTTATTGTCTGGCATACGCACCACGTTATACTTCAATGTTGTATTATCAAAATATCCGCCATGCTTACCCTTTGCCGGTGCTGCCCATGTTATCTCGGCGTTACCACCGTGCGTGGTGAGCGTCACGTTCTGTGGCTCGCCTGGCAGGTCTTCGCCCACGTATGCAGCAAACTCCTTGTACACGCCGTCGCCCGCAGCATTGTACGGCACTACCTTATATATATAGTAGCCATCCGTCGCAGGCTTGTCTGTCCATGCCACAGCTTTGCCCTGCGTTGTCTCGGTTGAGGTGTACACGAGCTGATTGTTGCGATACACCTTTGTGCCGGTAAGTCCTGTTAGTGCCGCACCAAGATAGTTCACGCTTGGCGTTGTCCACGAGAGCTGTGCTGAGAGTGCGCCCTTAGCATCTGCCACAGCTTTAAAGCCACGCGGATACGACGGAGCACCATCGGCTACATACTGGTACGGTATGCCCATGCCGAGGAGCTGCATCTCGTTGTCCATAAACTCCTTCTTAAGCGAGGCACCCGTCTTCGGGTCGAGCTCTACAAGGTAGGCATTGCATCGGAGGTCTGCGCCATCCACCACAAGCGTGGGTGGTCTTGTCGAACTCCATCGTCTGACTGTAGTCGCCAAGATACACATTGGTATTGCCCATATCCTTGTACTCGCAGGTCTTCGCAGTCTTATTGATACTGCTTATCTCAATCTTGCTGAGGTAGCTCTTCATGCCGCCCTTGCGCACAGCGTACAGACTACCGTTGTCTGCTGCGAGCGTGTAGAGGAGCACGTTGTTGAGCGTAGCCACAAGCGAAAGTTCGAGTGTGGTGCGGTCGATTTCGTAGAGGTACGACTTGTTCACAGATGTGTCATAGTGCAGTGCGAAGATGCGGTTCGTCTTCGGGTCGTATGTCATCTCGTCGAGGATAAGCGGTGCCTCGGTTGTAGAGTTCACTATCTCGCGCTTAGCGGTGTACTCGCCCGTGTTCACATCCACCACACTGATGGCGCGTGGCATGAGCGTATTCTCGTAGAGCGTAGTCTCGTAGGCATAATACTCGTTGCTACATACGTGCCGGCTGTAGTGATAGGTGTCACTCCTGCCTTATAACCATAGTCGCGCACCCACTTGTGGTATTCGGATTGGCTGTATTAAACTTCACAAATCCGGTGCCGTTCACATTCTTCTCATAGCGCAACTGACCGAATATGTCAGCCTCGCCGTCCTGCACATCGTAAACATACTGACCGGTCTGCGCTACCGTCTGCACAAAGGGTGCTGAAGCTAACGTGAGCAGACAACCAAGCGTAAAGACTTTTCTTTTGATTGTAGGCATAATCTTATGTTATTTAAAATTAAGTATTTGGCTACAAATATATATAAAAATCCCGAATAATGGTTCTGTAGGGATAAAAAACAGAAGTTTCACCCATTTGCGAAACTTCTGTAAATATTTATAATGCTATTTTCACCGACTTCTCAGTGCCGCCCTGCTGCAACTTCACAACGAACACGCCGTTGCCGAGCTGCTTGAGGTCGAGTGTCTCACCGCTCACAGCGAGCTGCTTAGCGTAGAGCTGCTGACCGAGTGCGTTGTACACTGCCACGCGAGCCGTTCCTTCCGAACCGAAGAAGCACTGTAAGGTGCGTGCCATGCGATTGGTAGTGATGCTGAACATCTGCTCGCCAACTTGTGTGTCACTGATGCCGGTTGTCTCACGTGCGAGTTTCAATCCCTCGAAAGCGTCAAGCTTACCCGCACCCCAACTGTTGCGATCCGACTTCTCTGCACTACCCGTATAGGTGTCGTGGCGTGAGGTCTGGTTGAGGATGTTGCGCACATCGGCAGGCGTGAGGTTCGGATTAGCCTGAAGCCATAGAGCCACTGTGCCTGTAACCACTGGCGAAGCATTGACGTACCCATATTGGCATCGTAGTAGTCGTCGCCACTCTTCACGGCGCACGTCGAAGCACTGAAGCTTGCATAATACTTGGATGTGGCGGAGATGAGCAGACAGCCAGGAGCCGTCACGTCGGGTTTGGTACGTCCGTCGAGTGTAGGGCCGTGGCTTGAGAACAACGAGAGCTGTCCTTTGCCGCCTACCAGTTCGGTATTGATGCCGTAGAGATTGCCACTGAGCGTGGTGTAATCCATCTTCGTGTTGTACGAGCCGACACTGATAACATTATCGCTCACACCGCCAAGCTCGCCCACTGTACAGTCGGTGTCGCCCTCTGTCCAGCCGCGCTTGCCTCCGTCGAGGAAGTAGCCTTCGGTAGCATTGTTCCACATGTGGATTGACGTGCCGGCATCGCTCGTTGCGACGATACCTATCTTGCGGTTCTCGGCTATGCTCGTAGCGCGACACATGAGGAGCACCTCCGTACGCTCGTTGTCAGGGTTCTTCTGCAGAGCCATCTGCACCGTCGACACCACTCCGCTGCCGTCGGGGAAGGTGTACTTCACGTCGGTCTCGCCGTCGGACGCTACGGCTGGCGACTCGTACATCACCTTACCCTTCAATGCGTCTACAACGACCGCCTTCACCGTCAGCGGTGCACCCTTGCTGCTCCATATGTCTACGTAAGCCTGCTTTGTGGTGGCATTCTCGCTGAAGCCAATCATCGTCTTGAGCGATGTATCGCCATCCTCAAGGTCTTTCGACACGTGCAACGCCGTGCTGCCCTCGTTGCCTGCAGCACCGACGATAATTCTGCCCGGACCCGTCATTGCCGCAAATGCTTGGTCGGTAGCTGATGTGCCATCGTGCGGACCGAGGTGCGAACCCAGACTGATATTCACAACGCAGGGCTTGCCCACGCTCTCGGCGTAGTCGAAGCAGTACTGTATGCCGTCGGTGATGTTCACATTGCTCGAACCGAAGCTCACGAACACGAGTTCAGCTTCGGGCGCAACACCATAGTAGGATGTCGTGCGGTCGCCACCAGCTGCTATGCCTGCCACGTGCGAGCCGTGGAATGTTGAGGAGATGTCGTAGTTGACGGCACGCATCTCGTCGAAGGTTGTGTACTCGCTGCCGTAGCCAAACTTAGTTGGCGACTTTCCGCCCTTTGCGTTCTGATCCCAACGCGTGCGATGCGTGTGCCGATACCATCGGGATTGGTGAAGGCTATGTGCGAATACTGAAATCCGCCGTCGACGATGCCTACCACTACGCCCTTGCCTGTGTATGCACCAAGTTCGGAGGTGGTCGACTGACAATCGTCTACCTTCGTTTCCTTACGCGCCACGTCGAGCAACATGCGCACATCTGTGCCCACCTGCACACTCTCCACCTCGTCGAGTGCTGCCACAGCTTCAACAGCCGTGAGGGGCAGACTGACGGTGAGCAAGCGGTCGGTCACTACGTTGCGCACTTCTACGCCCAACGATTCCAGACGGCTGAGACAGTCGTCTACAGAGGAGTTATGACTTGACGGAGCAAGGGTGAGGAAGGCATCCACCTTCTTCACCGTTGCCGACTTCACATGTTTCTGTGTACTCATATCCTGAAGCATCAGGCTCGTACTTGGCGAAAGCTTCTGTGCGAAAGCCGAACTGCCCACGAAGAGCAGCGATGCCAATAGGATTCTTGATTTGTTCATTGGTTTGTTTTATGAAATGTTGTTATGGTGAGGTGGTGTTTATTGTTGTTATGGTGAGATGCTGAGATGGTGAGATTTGCATTTGTCAACATCTCAACATCATATCTCAACATCTCAACACACAACACCTCACCACCTTTTATTAATAAGCTTCAAATGTACCCTTGTAGTTGACAACAATGCGTGTGTTGTCGCCACCGTTCGTGGTATAGCTGTTAGTGTACTTGTTGGTTACGTCGAGCAAAATCTCGTACACGCCGTTCTCGTCCTTGCTCACAGTGAGCGTGCCATTGTTAGGCATATTGCCATAGCCATGACCGGCTGCATACGACTGCAGCTGGATGCCACCGGCAGTGTACTTGATGTCGAACACCTTCTCCTGACCGACGTTCGCAAGTTCAATCTCGCCTGCGTTGATGAGGTCGCTGCCAACCTTCACCTCCACTCTGTCTGACGATGTCTTGCCGTCGCCTTCGGGGATAAGGTAGAAGGTGAAGTTGCCTTTATACTCCTTCATGTACGATGTGCCGAGCTGTCGTGTGATGGAGACCTCACCGTCAGCGTTGTAGTACTTATACTCGTTCTCTGCCACTACCGACGGTATTATCTCGTCGAGCGACTCTGTATTAGTCAACGCACCGAAGTAAGAGAGGCTGACAGTTTTGCCGTCCTCAAGCACTGCTTCGAGGCTCACGTATGTCAGTCCGTTGTAGCCCTGTGCGGTGGTGATGGTGCCCGACTTCACCTTATCATATACGGTGCGTGTAGCGTAGTCGATATAGCGGAAGGTGTAGCTGTCTGCGTCTGTAGCCATATCAATCGTTCCGTTGTAGAGTTTGGCAGCCGAAACGCTGAACCATACTGCAACGTTGGCATTGAGGAAGTCGGCAGGAGCCGTAGCCGCTACGTCAGCGAAGGCGAAGTTAGTAGGTTCGCCCGTCGCTTTTGGTTGTACACAGAAAGCGGAAGCCACCTTTGAGTGAGCAACAGCCTGCTCAGGAACACTAACCTTTATGCTGTTTTCAACAAGATAAATGCGTCCGAAAGCACCCGTGTACTCACAACGAACTTCGTTACCACCTTCTTCTGCCTCAACAGAGATTGTAACGTTCTTCTTAAACTTGTCGAACTTCACCTTAACCGTACCCTTCTTGAGTTCGCGTTCTTTGTATCTCAACACAACCCCTTCCGCAGTAGCAAGGTCTACATCTTGTCCTATTAAAGATGTAGGGAGTTCGATTGTAATATCAGGAACAAGGTTGCTCGCGACATTCTCAGCAGTATGAATAGCAAAAAGGCTATTTTCGCCGCTCTCTGCAAACAGCACCGTGTTCACCGGATTTACCTCTTCGTTGAACGCCCATTGGTTATTCAAGTCGGCATACACCTTATCCGAGAAGCTTACGCGCTCCACATTGTCCACCTTATACTCTACTTTTGTGCCGTCCTTCTGCTGAACGGTCATTATTCTCTTTGTTGTCTGTGCGTAACTGGCACTCATCGCCATGAGGCACAACATTGTCAATACAGTCTTTTTCATCGCTTTACTATTTTTGTTATAACTCCATTTGATGTTCTCACAACGTAAACGCCACTATGCAGCGACGATACGTCTACTGGTTGTGTTGCGTCGGCTGCGAGCACGTGCTGTCCGCCTACGGTGTAGACAGCGAGACGCTCGCCCTTGGCTGCGCCTTCTACGAGGAGTGTGTTGCCGACGAGTTTCACTGTGGCTGCCTCATCGCCACTCACCTTGTCCAGACCTGTCGACAGGTCGTAGTTGAGTTCTACCGGACCACTCCACTCACCCTTAATCTGATAACCCTTGCCGTCAGCCAGCTCGATGGTGAACTTATATTCCTCGTTAGCCAACTGCTCCACGCCTACACGTCCACTATAGACGAAGGCGAAGCTGTCCACTACGCAGTAGCGTCCCTTCTCGAAGTGTTCATAGCGTGTGCCGGTGCGTCCGCCAACGTTGTCGAAGTAGCCACGTGTCATCTTGTAAGGCGCATAGAGGTTAGTCCACAGGTGGTCGTTCTCCATCAGCTCGTATGTGCCTGAAGGCAGATAGGCTGTGCCAGGCTTTGTCTGGAACTCCATACGGAGCAAGTCGCCCTCGTCGCCGTCCTTACCGCTTGGCGAACCGAGGTCGACGGTGAAGATGTTCACGCCGTTCTGGTTGCCGAGGAAGTAGACGCGTGCCTTCTTTATGTAGTCGAGATTGAGCTGCACGTCGCGGTCGAGGTTCGACTCTACGTACTTCTCCTTGTCGTCCGACACGTCCACGATGTTGAACTTGATGTTCTTCGCCGTGCCCGTCACCTTGTGTCCGCGGTCGGTAGTACAATCCACGGTGAAGTTGAATGTACCCTCTTCGTCGCCCTCAGTGATTACGACCGTGCCGTCGGTGATGTAAGCATAGTCGTAGTCGGAATCAGATCCGGTTACGGTCTTGCGACGTTTGATGTATGTACCCATGAGTACGGTCATGCCGTTGTAGTCGATCTCCATACCAGGGAAGTAGGTTTCGCTCTTGAAGTTGCGCGCCATAGTGTATGTGCCCGGTATGATTGTAGCCTGTTTCGGGTCGCCGAAGAGACGGTTGAAGGCGCAGATGGCAAGGTTAAATCCCGTGCCCTTCATGTTGCCTGTCTCCGAATCGAAGTCGCAGTCGAAGAGGTTGATGTATATATTGCCCGTGTTCGACTCCATTAGGTTGCCATGATAGTAAGCCATACCGCCTGTGAACGTCGTGTTCACGTCGGTAGGTATCTGCGGATATACCGTCGTGCCGGTGTTCATATCTACGAAACTGAGTGTGCCGGTGTACGTGTACTGCACGCCGTTAGCATCGGCAAAGGTCACAGTGTACGAGTTATCAGTACCCTTCTTCACCGTCACGTCGCCCTTCAGTGCGTATTCCTTACCGGGTTTGCCGCTGAGTCCGTACTTAGTGGTGTAGGAGTAGTCGGCATCGTAATACAGACTGCCCTCGCCTGCCTTGAATGTTCCCTCGGGCAGTTCGGTGCCTGTGCCAGCCGGAGCATACAAGTCAATGGCTGCCACGTTGGCGTTGGTAGCACGATGGTGCCTTCAGCCGAGTTGAACACTGCGTTTGTCTTGTCCGAAACTACGAGATAGTAGTTGTCGCAGTTGTTGGTAGCCTCAGAAGCTGCGGTGTAATACGAAGCTACGACGTGACTCATAGCGAGGGTCTTGGCTTCGTCTGCCTTAGCTGGCACAGAGAAGCGCGGCGAGTTCTTTACGAATGACTTCTGCGCTGCTGTGGGTAGCGCAAGTACAGAAAGAAGAAGTGTTATAAAGAGTATAGATTTTTTCATCGTTTGATTAATTTAAATGTGTGTTCGTTCTCCAATGTGAGCACATAAACTCCGGGCTTGCAGCTGTCGAGGCTCACGCTCACAGCTCCCTCTACTACGCTTTTGCGCGCCACAAGTGTGCCGTCGGCAGCGTAGAGCGTGGCAGTTTTCGCCTTTGTGCCACCCACCGTCACAGTACGGTTGTCGGTGTACGTCAGCGAGAATGTCTTGCTCTCGGTGCCCGCAATGGCGGTGGGCACGACATAGTCGAAATAGAACTCGGCTACAGTCGACTGTTCATAGTCGGTCGTAACCCCTACAGATGTCACCGTCAGTTTGCCATCGGCGAAACCAACTTCGGGCTGATCGGCAAGGAAGAAGCTTGCCGTGCCGTCATCAACAAACTTTAAGACGAGTGCTTGACGCGGTGTAGTGTCGGTATCATCGGCATACGTAGCCAACGATGGTGACAACAACAGCAACGCAAGCAACGCCTGCAATCGTCTTGCTTTCATAGTCTTGTTGCTTTTAGTTTAACTTCATGATAATATAACTCTCTTTTACCTCTGCAAATATACACATTATTATCCATCCAACCTTAAAAAATCGTATTTTTTAAACAAACAACCGCAATTTGCTTACAAATAGCAACCGCTTGAATTAGTAATTATCAATTCGTAATTATTCCTCCTGAAACTGATAGTTTCCCTACTTTTACCGCATAAACCCTCTGTTTTCTCCACTGTTCGCGTCCGCCACCCAATCGGATTCCGTCCGCCACCCGATCGGATTCCGTCCGCCGCCCGATCAGATTCCGTTCGCCACCCGATCAGATTCCGTCCGCCATCCGATCAGATTCCGGTCGGGTGACGATGACTTTTCGTGAGGTTTTTTTGCATGAAAGTGCATATAAAAAGTGTTTGAGAGAAGAATGAGGAAAGTTTACTGGTTATCAGTTACTTTCCTCATTTTGGTTAAAAGTGGCGAGGACAGACGAAGACAGGAATACGACAAGATGAGACAGAGGAACGTTACCTATCCGTAACCTATACCCCAAATGGTGAATGTTGAGGTTCGGAAGAATGAGGAAGGTTACGAATTGAATTTGAATACTCTGATTTATAGTGAGTTACTGATGAGTAACGCAAGATTTTTGGTTACGAACCAAATTTGCCGTGTTCTGCCGTGAAATGCGTAGCAAGAAAAGACTCTTCATGTATTAATTTTGAACGCAAAAAAGAATGACGTTATGAAGAGTACATTTTCAATTATCTTCTACCTCAAAAGACAGGTAGTAAAGAAAGATGGTACAGTTCCAGTTATGGGACGTATCACAGTGGACGGAACACAGGCGCAGTTCAGTTGCAAGACAACTGCCAATCCAGATTTGTGGGACACCAAGGGCGGACGCATGATAGGTAAGAGTATGCAGGCCTTGGAAGTGAACCGCAAATTGGACAAGATGCGTGTGAGTATCAGCAAGCATTATCAGGAGATTATGGACAGGGACAACTTCGTCACTGCCGACAAGGTGAAGAACGCCTTTCTTGGCTTGGAGTATCGTTGCCATACACTGATGAAAGTCTATTCTCAAAGCCGTGATGAAATGGAAAAGCAATATAAGGCTGGCATGAAGGCTTTGAGTACATACACGAAGTATA
>ENA-OQHY01001303-OQHY01001303.1-human-gut-metagenome-genome-assembly--contig:-NODE-1303-length-10846-cov-1.420282_pt1 | contig 10846 bp, 17 predicted proteins | sample MGYA00242570_ERZ504733 | MGnify/ENA primary metagenome ERZ504733 (study PRJEB26092, sample SAMD00036219) | human gut metagenome | host: Homo sapiens | study: EMG produced TPA metagenomics assembly of...
ATGAGTTCATCGTAAAAACTTTCGGAACATCCATGGAAAACTATGGTTGAAAACTTGTTTCTTTTTATGCTTGTAGGGCTTCCTCATTATCCAATTTAATGTAGGCGCCTCGCCATTTTTCTTTCCTGTTGGATCAATGAAAATCTCACCATCTTTAGTTTTTACAATGCGGAGCAATCACGTTTATCAATGATTTCTCCTGAGACAACTGATTTGCGTAAAGGTATTTTTCGTGTTTTAGCCATCAAACACCTCTATGTTTCTTCTTATTCTGCTTCTGTTGTTTCAGTTACTTCTTCTGTTGTGACTTCAACAGGTGTAGCTTCTTCTGCAACAATCTCATCTACAACTTCCTCAGTAGCAGCCTCAGCTTTTTCAGCTTCGAGTGCTTCGTATTCAGAAGCTGACTTGATGTCAATACGGTAACCAGTCAAATGAGCTGCCAAACGAACGTTTTGCCCACGACGACCAATTGCAAGAGATAATTTGTTGTCTGGCACAACTACTGTTGCACGTTTGCTATCATCTTCGTCGAAGAGAACATAGTCCACTTCAGCTGGTGCAATAGCATTGTAGATAAATTCAGCTGGATCTTCCACCCATTGAATAACATCAATATTTTCCTCAACAGGAACCTCAATACCTGTCTTAGCATCCAAACGTGTTGGGTGGAAACGGCTGACAACTTTCTTGATGTTGCTTCCACCACGACCGACGATAGTACCAATAGCATCAACATTCGGATTATGGCTGCGAACAGCAACCTTAGTACGATCACCTGCTTCACGGGAAACGCTCATGATTTCTACAGTTCCATCAAATACTTCCGGAATTTCTTGTTCATGATGCGTTTGATGAATTCTGGATGGCTACGGCTCACAAAGACGTTAACACCTTTAGGATTGTTTTCAACTTTATAAACATAAACATCGATAACGTCGTGTGACTTAAAACTTTCACCAGGAATTTGATCTTGGCGTGACAATTGAGCTTCGAGCGTTCCAAGATTAACATAAATGAAACGTTGGTCAAAGCGTTCAACTGTTCCTTGCATGATTTCACCTTCATGTTGCTTATACTCATTATAAGTAATCTCACGCATTTGCTTACGCATTTTTTCCATAATCGTTTGTTTAGCAGATTGAGCTGCGACACGACCAAATTCGTCGACTGACTCTTCAAAGCGAATCTTGTCACCAAGTTCGTAAGCTGAACTAATAGCAAGCGCATCTTTCAAGCTGATTTCCAAACGACTATCGAAGACTTCATCTACAACTTCTCGAACGGTAAAAACTTGAAAATCACCTGTTTTTTCATTGAATTCAACAACTGCTGATTCAGACTGACCATAACGACGCTTGTAAGCTGATTTAAGTGATTCAACCACAGCATCGATGATGTCTTCCTTGTTAATGTGTTTTTCTTCTTCCAAGACACGGAAGGCTTCTAGCATTTCTTTGCTCATATTCTTTGTTGTTTTAGCCGTTAAGGGCCAAAACTGGCATCCTTTCTTTATTTACACTAAGAGTTTTAGAGTTTGACTGCCAAACGAGCTTTAGCAACTGTTTGATAGGGAATCTCAACAGTCTTATGGCGAGTCTTATCAAGATAATCAATTGTTAGAGTTTCGCCATCGAAGGCCAACAAGTCGCCTTGGAAAATCTTGATTTTATCAATAGCCTTGTAAAGGCTAACATTGATATACTGACCAACAGCATTCTTCAAAGCTTCTTTAGTCTTCAAGGGACGCTCTAATCCAGGGCTAGACACTTCCAACATGTATTGATCCGGGAAAGGGTCAGGCTGAATAGTATCCAAGAGAGGCTGATAATTTCAGTCAGGTCTGCAGTATCTTCTACAGTAATTCCACCTGGCTTATCAATCAAAACGGACAAAATATAGTCACTGCCAATCTTTTCATACTCGATATCGACCAATTCGTAGGGGTCAGGAATTGCTGGAGCTACGACAGCCGTCACGAGATCAATAATTTTTTGCGACATTATGACCTCCTTACACACACAAGAGACGAAGTTTCTACTCCGCCTCTCTTTCGTTATTTCTTCATATTATAGCATAGCTTAAAAACTATTGCAAGTAATAATCATATAACAGCCAAAAGGCTGGGAATCTCTCAACAGTTCTATTGTGCTGCTGGAACCAAGTTATAAGTAGTTACACCTGAACCATTATAATTAATTGTAGGGGCTGTTGTAGCTTGGTCCTGAACATAATTACTAGTATTCTCAGTGTAGCTATTGCCGTAGGTGGTACCTCCATAGTAGGTACTTACTGATCCACCACCTGTTGCCTCAGATAGTCCAGCCTCATAACTTCCAGTAGAGTTAACGAAATCATCTGAAACATAGCTAGAAGTCCCAAAATCATTGAGTACCAAACTAGTCTTAAGTTTAGATTCAGAAACTCCCTTCTTGCCAACTTCCTTCTTAATACGGTTTTGGACCTTAAGAATATCCTCAGTTGAGGCTACTTGGTAGCTTCCACCATTGATCATTGCATCCGAACCAGCCAACTGGTAAGACTTGATATTTTTAAGGGCCTCACTATAACCCATCAAACCACGCAGAGTAGTGCTATCACCAAGATTGATACTTGTTTGTACATTCGAACTGACAGCAGACAAAATTTTCTTATAAGAACCTATCGAGTCCATCTTCAAGAGCTTAGCCACAATCTTTTGAATAACCTCACGTTGACGTTTTTGACGACCGTAATCACCATCGGGATCATCATAACGCATACGTGAATACACTAAGGCCTGTTCTCCATTGATTTTATGGGTTCCAGGCTCTACTTTCGCCTGAAATTCTGGTTCATTTTCTGCAATCGAAATTGGGAATCAAAATGGTTCGTTACCTCGATACCACCAACGGCATCCACCAAATCAATCATACCATGCATATTAATCAGCGCATAGTAGTCAATATCAATATCTAAAACCTTTTGAATGGTTGAAATAGCTAAGTCAGCCCCACCCTCAGCATAGGCTGAGTTTAGTTTTGCTTCACCCGATCCCTCAACATCTGCAAAAGGTCACGTTCCAAACTGGTCATGGTAGTTCTCTTAGTCTTAGGATTCACTGTTACCAAAATCATAGTATCAGAATTTCCTTCCCAGGTTTCCTTACGTCCTTTGGATCCTGTATCCACCCCCATCAAAAGAATAGTTATAGGCTTTGTCTGTTGAATAGCCTTACTATTCCCTGACGTTACCTTTGATACTCTAAAGGTTTTTGACAATTCTCCTGTAGCATAATTATAAGTTGTCGTTAGATAAATACCAGCAGCTACTACTGTGGTGGCAAGAATTGCCGACAACATCAATAAAATTTTTCGTCCAAGTTTCATGTTTTTTCCTAATCTATGAGTTTAGCCATCAGGTAAACATCTAGAAATTCTCCATTTTTAGTTCTGGCACCACGTTTCTTAGTGCCTTCAATATCAAATCCAAATTTTTGATAGAGATGTACCGCCGTTCATTACGTGCTTGAACAGTCAACTCTAAGCGACGGATAGCAGGTGTATTGACTGCCCAGTCAATCATTGTTCCCATAAGAAACTGACCAATACCATTGCCCCAATAAGGTTTAGCAACCGCAATGAAAACATCACCGATGTGACTGGTCTTCGTGTCTTGATTAGAAGTAACATTACAAACACCAATAACCTCATGACCCAATTTTGCGACTAAGCAAATCTCATTTGGGACACTCTGACGGCTATCAATATAAGAGGCTAACTGTTCGCCATTCAGTACAGAGCTCCTATCATCCTGAGCCAAAAAATCTGACTCTAGAGTTACCGTCTCTAGTAATTGTGCTAAGGATACGGAATCCTCTCTTTGGGCTTCCTCAATGACTAATTCGTACTCAGCCATTTACCATCTCCTCCTGGATTTCTTTACTTCTAGGAACCAAAAGATTCCAGAAGCAGTTGACGTCCATCACCATGATGAGTTATCGAAATTAAGAGATAATCTCCCAGGAGACTTTCATCTAAGAGTTCTCCCCACTCAATAATCGTCACACCGTCACCGTATAGAAAATCATCTAAGTCAATAGAATCTGGATCATCACCAATACGATAAACATCTAAATGATATAGCGGCAAACGCCCCTCATATTCTCTAACAATAGTATAGGTTGGGCTCTTGATCATCTGTGAAACATCCAAACCTTTAGCAATTCCCTTAGTTAAAGTGGTTTTACCAGCTCCCAGATCACCTGATAGAACAATTATATCTCCAGAAATTGAGCAATCGACCTAACTTTTTGCCCTATACTAATCAATTTCCTCTTCATTTTGCTGTAAATCATGTTTTCAATTATATCAAAAAATAAAAAATCTGGACTATAGTCCACTGTAAAAATCCATAAAAGCTTATAAATACTAAGATAGCAAGAATAATTTAGATATAACACCCTGTCTTAATTTAATACTTTCTTACATTAAATTAAACCTCCATAAAGTTAATATTTCTAACAAGATTTCAATCTTAACTTAAAACAGTCGTGAAAGTAAACCTCAAATCATCACTCGTAAAAAAACTAAAAAAAGCCTGACAAAAGGACAGACTTTTTAACTTTCAAGCTTTAGAACACAGCCATACTGATGAAGTTAAGGATAAACAAGATATCCAAAATCCACATAATAAAGTGGACATCCTTAGCTTGACCTTTGACGACTTGACCAAAGTATAAGTAAGGAAACCAGCTGCGATACCATAGGTAATGCTATATGAGAATCCCATGAAAATAGAAGTGAAGAAGGCAGGAATAGCTTCAGACAAGTCTTCCCAATCGACACTCTTAAGGTTAGAGAGCATCATAACACCTACAATAATAAGGATAGGCGCTGTGGCAGCATTAGGAACGATTGATACCACTGGACTAAAGAAACTAGAGATGGCAAAGAGTACAGCAACCACAAGAGCTGTCAAACCAGTACGTCCACCAGCACCAATACCTGCTGCAGATTCAACGTAAGTTGTAACATTTGAAGTCCCTGCAATGGCACCAATACTTGTACCGACAAGGTCAGAGTAAAGAGCACGGTCAAGAGCTTTTGATTCGTTGTTATCACCTGTTGAAGCAATGATACCAACCTTCTCACCAGTACCAATCAAGGTACCGATAGTATCGAAGATATCAGTCAATGAAAAGGCAAGAATAGCCATAAAGACACCAGGCAAACGAGAAACATCTGCAAAGAGCAATCCCAATCCCTTAGATCCAAGCGCTGCACCAAAGACCTTACCAAGATCTTTAATAGATGATGTCAAGCTAGCTGCGTGCCAGTCAATGTTTCCAAGATCAACGACACCAGCAAAAATAGCAATGATAGTCGTTACAAGGATTGAAAGGAGAACACCTCCACGAATACCTTTAACAATAAAGAAAATCGCAATCGCAAGACCAATCAAACCTACAATTACAGTTGGGTTATTGAAGGCAACCAAACCTGGTGTAGCTGACGATGAAGCCGTAATTGAAGCCTTGGCCATATCAGCACCTTTACCTGCTACAGTATAGGTATGTGGATTAATTGAGAATTTCAAGAAACCAGCATTTTTAATCCCAACATAGGCAAGGAAAACACCGATACCTGCTGAAATAGCAGATTTAAGAGCTGTTGGGATAGACTCAATAATCATCTTACGTACTTTCGTTACCGTGATGATTAATGAAATAACACCACATAGAAAGACCATGCTAAGGCCTCTTGCCAAGTGTAACCCAAAGAAAAAACCACTGTGTAGGTGAAGAAGGCATTAAGCCCCATACCAGGCGCTTGGGCGTATGGTAGGTTAGCATAAAATGCCATCATCAACGTCCCTGCAACCGCACCAATAATTGTTGCTAAGAAAACACCTTGTGCAGGCATTCCTGTTTGGGCCAACATCGCTGGGTTAACAAAGAGGATGTAAGACATGGCAAAGAAAGTTGTCAATCCGGCAGTCACTTCTGTGCGGACGTCAGTACCATGTTCTTTCAATTTGAAAATCTTTTCCATGAAAGTTTAGACTCCTTAGTAAAAAATATTGTCAAAATCCGAATAATTTCGGAACATTCTCACGTAGAATGCAACATTACTATTCTACATAAAATTATTTGACTGTGCAAGGTTTATTTCCTGAGACTTTTCTTATGAAAACCCGAACGTTCTTAGAGAACTCTTTCTCAATCACCAACAAAGGATAGATTTTTGCTATAATAGGAACATGACAAAAAAATTGATTGTACTAGATCTTGATGGAACGCTCTTGCGCCCAGATGGAACTATTTCAGAATTCACACAAAAAACGATTAAAGATGTACAAAATAAAGGACAACCAAGTTGTTATTGCTACAGGTCGTCCTTATCGTATGGCTATTGACCATTACAAAACACTAGGGTTAGAAACACCACTCATCACTTTTAATGGCTCCTTGACCAATCTTCCAGACCAAAACTGGGCCTATGAGCATTCGGTTAAATTAGACAAAAAATATCTGATTAACCTCTTACAACGACATGATGAGTTAGAGATGGATTTTCTGGCTAGTGAATACCGAAAACACTTCTATATCTCTATGAATCACCCAGAGCGTATTCAACCACAACTCTTTGGTGTTGATAAAATCATTGAGCTATGCGTTTGGAACCAGCAAAAATTACACGCAACCCAAATGCTCTTCTTATGCAAACTCGTCACGAAGATAAGTACCAGCTAGCCGATGATATCAAGAAAGACTTCAAGGAAGAAATTGAAGTTGATTCTTGGGGTGGCCCACTTAATATTTTAGAGTTTTCACCTAAAGGTATTAACAAGCTTATGCCCTAAACTACTTACTTAAGGTTATGCGCAAATCAACGGATGATTTGATTGCCTTTGGGGACGAACACAATGATACAGAGATGTTGGAACTTGCCAAGACTGGTTATGCCATGAAGAATGCTAGCTCTGTCCTTCTTCCCCACGCTAACGAACAAATTGAATGGACTAATGAGGAAGACGGCGTGCTCGCAAACTTCAGGAACTACTTTTATAAACAAGAAAAGACACCGAAAATTTCTTCGGTGTCTTTTCTTCTGATTAAGGTAAAATAGCCACTGCACGCACTGGGGAACCTGTCGCCTTGTCCCAGTGTGGAAATGCAATTGAAATCAAAGCACCAACAGCTGGAACTTGATCCAATTGATTCAAGACTTCTACCTGATAAATGTCTTGTTCCAAGAGGTAGTATTCGTTAACCAAACCAGTTCTGCTGCTGGAATACCGGCATCTGTGTCAAAAGCTCATGCCCCACTGCCTTGACATGACGCTCATGGATTAAGAATTCCAAAGCTTCGTGGCTCCAACCAGGACTTTGCTGAACACCATTCTCATCAAGGTTGCGCATGGCATCTTGATCTGGCCAACGCTTCGACCAATCACTACGAAAAGCAACAAAGGCTCCTTCTGTAATTTTTCCATGCTCTGCTTCAAAGTCTAAGATATCTTGTTTGCTCAAGATAAAGTTTGGATTCTCAGAGACTTCTTTAGACTTGTCGATAACATAGAGTGGCAAAAGGAGATCCTTGAGGCAATCTCATCTAGCCAGCGACCTCCTTCGACAAAGTGAATAGGTGCATCAATATGAGTTCCGTATTGACCAACCACTGTAAAATTTTTGAACATGGAAACCATTCGTTTTAAAGGTAAAAAGGTCTTCTTTGTTTGAAAGGCATGGGAAGGGTGGAAAATTGCTGGACTTTCCATGCATTAATTTTAGTGGGTCAAGTCAACCCATTTTTTGGATTGCAATTCTTTATAAATACTTAGTAAATCTGGCATAAGGAGGTCCTCTTTTCTTATAGATTTAACCTTAAATAGTTAATTGAAGCAATTATAGCAGTTGTAACTACGAATTACAAGCATTTATCTGATTTCCCCTTAATCCCATTTTCTCTATTTAGATATAGCTTTAAGCTATATCTAAATTCTTTTATCTGAAAAGAAAGTATATTTGCAAGAATTTGATTGTTTTTTCAATTTTATGATACTTTTGTTACGAAACTATTGACAAACCAATGATAACGCTTTATAATTAGATTGTTCTAATTTTCAAGGGGCTAAAAAAATATTGTTGTCATTTTCATGTCATGAATGATAATATCAATAATCATTTTTCTATTCCTAAGAAGCAATATATAAAAGGAGGAGAACACGAATGGGTATCGGTATTATTATTGCCAGCCATGGTAAGTTCGCTGAAGGAATCCACCAATCAGGCTCTATGATTTTTGGGGACCAAGAGAAAGTTCAAGTTGTGACTTTCATGCCAAGTGAAGGTCCTGATGATTTGTACGCTCACTTCAACAAAGCCATTGCACAATTCGATGTTGATGATGAAATTCTTGTTTTGGCTGACCTTTGGAGTGGTTCACCATTTAACCAAGCTAGTCGAATCGCTAGGGAAAATCCAGATCGCAAGATTGCTATCATCACAGGACTTAACTTGCCAATGCTAATCCAAGCATACACTGAACGTATGATGGAGCTAACGCTACTGTAGAGCAAGTTGCTGCTAATATCATCAAGGAAGCTAAGGGTGGTATCAAGGCACTTCCAGAGGAGCTAAATCCAGCTGAGGAAACAACTGCAGCTCCTGTAGAAGCTGCAGCACCTCAAGGAGCTATCCCTGAAGGAACAGTCATCGGAGATGGTAAACTCAAGATTAACTTGGCACGTTTGGACACACGTCTCTTGCATGGTCAAGTAGTAACTAACTGGGTACCTTATTCTAAAGCAGACCGTATTATTGTTGCTTCGGATGACGTTGCCAAAGATGAGCTTCGTAAGGAATTGATCAAACAGGCTGCACCAAACGGTATTAAAGTAAACGTTGTTCCGATTCAAAAATTAATTGATGCTTCTAAAGACCCACGTTTTGGAAATACACATGCACTTGTCTTGTTCGAAACTGTTCAATCGTACTTCGTACTGTCGAAGGTGGCGTGCCAATAAAAGAACTTAACGTTGGTTCTATGGCTCACTCAACTGGTAAAACAATGGTTAACAACGTTTTGTCTATGGATAAAGATGATGTTGCTTGTTTTGAAAAATTACGTGACCTTGGCGTTGAATTTGACGTCCGTAAGGTTCCAAACGATTCTAAGAAAGACTTGTTTGAGCTTATCAAGAAAGCTAACGTTCAATAATCTTCATTCGGATAAATTAGTTGATAAATTCAACTAACGACAACTCAATAGAAAAGGAATTATAACCATGTCAGATATGTCAATTATTTCTGCGATTTTGGTCGTAGCTGTTGCCTTCCTTGCTGGTCTTGAAGGTATCCTTGACCAATTCCAATTCCACCAACACTTGTTGCATATACCTCATCGGTGCTGCCACAGGTAACCTCACTGCAGGTATCATGCTTGGTGGTTCTCTTCAAATGATCGCCCTTGCTTGGGCTAATATCGGTGCCGCTGTCGCTCCTGACGCTGCCCTTGCCTCTGTTGCTGCTGCCATTATTTTGGTTAAAGGTGGTAACTTCACAACTGAAGGTATCGGTGTTGCGACTGCAACAGCTATCCCACTTGCGGTTGCCGGTCTCTTCCTAACTATGCTTGTTCGTACAGCATCTGTTGCCCTTGTTCACGCTGCAGATAAAGCAGCAGAAAGCGGAAACATCGCTGGTGTTGAACGTGCATACTACCTCGCTCTCCTTCTTCAAGGTTTGCTATTGCTGTGCCAGCAGCCCTTCTTCTTGCCATCCCGGCCAATCTGTTCAACATGCCCTTGGCTTGATGCCTGACTGGCTCACCCATGGTTTGGTTGTCGGTGGTGGTATGGTCGTAGCCGTTGGTTACGCCATGATTATCAATATGATGGCTACTCGTGAAGTTTGGCCATTCTTCGCCATCGGTTTTGCTTTGGCAGCAATTAGCCAATTGACACTTATCGCTCTTAGTACCATTGGTGTTGCCATCGCCTTCATCTACCTCAACCTTTCTAAACAAGGTGGCGGAAATGGTGGCGGAAATGGTGGCGGAACTTCATCTGGTTCAGGCGACCCAATCGGCGATATCTTGGAAGACTACTAGGAAGGGGTGCTCTCATGGCTGAAAAAATTCAATTATCTCAAGCGGATCGTAAAAAGGTTTGGTGGCGCTCACAATTCTTGCAAGGTGCATGGAACTATGAACGTATGCAAAACTTGGGTTGGGCTTACTCACTCATTCCTGCTATCAAAAAACTTTATACTAACAAAGAGGACCAAGCCGCAGCTCTTAAACGTCACTTGGAATTCTTCAACACTCACCCTTACGTAGCTGCTCCTATCATAGGGGTTACCTTAGCTCTTGAAGAAGAAAAAGCTAATGGTACTGAAATCGAAGATGCGGCTATCCAAGGGGTTAAAATCGGTATGATGGGTCCACTTGCCGGTATCGGTGACCCTGTCTTCTGGTTCACAATTCGTCCAATTCTTGGTGCCCTTGGTGCATCATTGGCACAAGCTGGTAACATTGCTGGTCCACTTATCTTCTTCATTGGTTGGAACCTTATCCGCATGGCCTTCTTGTGGTACACTCAAGAACTTGGTTACAAAGCAGGTTCAGAAATCACTAAAGACATATCTGGTGGTATCTTGAAAGATATTACTAAAGGGGCATCAATACTTGGTATGTTCATCTTGGCCGTCCTCGTTGAACGTTGGGTATCTGTCGTCTTCACTGTAAAGCTTCCAGGTAAAGTTTTGCCTAAAGGTGCTTATATTGAATGGCCAAAAGGATATGTTACTGGTGACCAACTAAAAACTATCCTTGGTCAAGTCAACGATAAGCTTAGCTTTGAT
>ENA-OQHY01001304-OQHY01001304.1-human-gut-metagenome-genome-assembly--contig:-NODE-1304-length-10839-cov-8.439320_pt1 | contig 10839 bp, 9 predicted proteins | sample MGYA00242570_ERZ504733 | MGnify/ENA primary metagenome ERZ504733 (study PRJEB26092, sample SAMD00036219) | human gut metagenome | host: Homo sapiens | study: EMG produced TPA metagenomics assembly of...
CCTTTTTAATAAATGCAGTAATCTTCGTTCTTTTCCATCATCCGATTTCTTCGCAGAAGCTGTAACTGCTCCCATGCCTGTCAGAAGACTGGCTGTCATAGCTGCCGTCATGGTCAAGTGATAACACTTTTTTCATTTTCCTCATTTACTTGTTTCCTCCTTTTAATTTGTGTTTCCTCGTTCTTGATGATTTTATTTTAGTCTTTCTGCCTTTTATAAACAATTGGAAATAAAAGTAAAAATAGGAGATTTGTGCACAATTTTATACTGTGCACAAATCTCCTGTTCTATCGTCAGGCAGATAAAATCATCCGCCTCGCTACTTGCCTGATTCGATTAAATGACTTACCTGATACAGTTAACCTCGCTGTTTATATATATTTCCTGAATTCATTGGGTGTAATACCGTAACGCTTTTTGAATACTTTTATGTAATATCCAAAGTCTTTGTATCCTACCATTCTGCGATTTCATATTGTTTATATTTATTATCTGCAATCAGTTTCTCCACCTGTTGGAACCGGACATCTGTCAGATATTCCAGAAAACTCTTTCCGGCATATTTCTTAAGAAGGCGGCTGATATAGGTTCTGCTTACATGGAATTTCTCAGTCAGATCATCCATAGATAAATCTCCTGAATAATTCTTCTCAATGTAAGAAAGAACACTCTGAACCAGTTTCCGGTTCCGTTCATCAGTTCCTTCTGTATTCTGTTTAATCAGCGTTCCAAACAGATTCAGCAGACAATTCAACACCTCTTCTGTGTTCTCGCACTGACAGATTCTTTTTATTCCATCCTGAAGCACAGAAAGATTCCAGTTTTTATTATGAATTTCACTGTCAACTGCACAGATATATGGAAATTTCATACATCCCAAAAGTAAATCCATTGCTGCAAATTTCACCGGAGATACATCTTCCGGTGCGTTTCGAAATATCTGATGAAGTTCATCCTCCGCTTTCTCAAAACTGTCCTGAAACAAAGTCATCATAAAATGTGTTTTTTCACCGGAAGTAATCACAAAGTCTGTCTGTTTTTTATATTGCAGATCTTCGTATCTGAGTATGATATTCGTACCCAGATAAACACATTGCCTGCATGCTGTCTGTGCCTTACGGTACTGTGCATTTGCCTGATATTCGTCCACTTCTACATCGCTCAATCCAAAATTCATATGTGCTTTCAGATACCGTTCTACTTCTACCTGTATCTTACTGCATGCCTGCAATGCTTTTTCCATACATACTGCGTTTTCTTCTTCCTTTTCAAACAAAAGAATAAAATTATATTCTGCAGTTGCTGTATTATAATCGCTCAAAACATGAATTCCAAAATCATTAAAAATTTCCTCAAAAATATTGATGCATGCAAATTCCTCTATCCATTTATCTCCTGTATGGATTTTATTTTCTCCAACAACTTTTCGCCCTACACACACAATATATTTCTCTATTGTCAGATTCAGAGATTCTGCCTGCTCTTTTACAACTCCTTTTCCCTGGATTCTTCCATACAGAAGATTTCCCGCAAATTTGGATCTCAGCTGCGGAACTGACCTGTTGAAATATTTCTTCAGATCCCGGATTTCCTGCTGTTTTTCCTTCCTTGCATGAATTTCCCCTGCAATCCGGGCAGCCATTGCCTTTAACTCATCATAGTCCACCGGTTTGAGAAGATATTCTTCCACACCAATGCTGATTGCTTTCTGAGCGTAGGCAAAACTGTCATATCCTGTCAGTATCACTATAACCGCATTGGGATAAATCTCATGTGCTTTTTCTGCAAAATCCAGTCCATCCATTCCCGGCATCTTCACATCTGTAAGAATCAGATCCGGTTTCGCCTGATCCAGTTTCTCTAGACCTTCCAATCCGTTCCTTGCAGTTGCGGATATACGGTATCCATAATCGCTCCATGGAAATGAACATAAACCATCCAGAATAATATATTCATCATCTAATATCATTACCTGCAATTCCATTATCTCTCGTCTCCCCTTTTTTTGTTATTTTCATTAACAGGTTCATCGTATTTCCTGTAAGTAACTCCGACATTACCGTTCATCGGAATTTCCAGTATTACCTGGGTTCCCTTCCCTGGTTCTGATGTAATGCTCATCCTTGCTTTGTTCTGATATACATAATCCAGTCTCTTTCTCACTGCATATACTCCCAGATGGGTATGTGTCCGCTCAGCTTCATGATCTGGCTCTTCCTCTGTCCCCATCAGTTTTTCCAATTGCTCCTGTGACATTCCAACGCCATCATCCTTTACTGTAAATACTGCCGTTCCATCTGTAATTTCTCCTGAAACATAAAGGAAACAGTCCCATGTCGCATTTTCCACACCATGAACCACCGCATTTTCCACCAGTGTCTGAATAGTCATCTTCGGAATCTCTAATTCATTTAATCTCTCATCCACTTCAATATAAGATGTAAATTTATCTCCATATCTGGTTTCCTGTATGTAAAGATAATCCTGTACATATTTTATTTCCTCACGAATATAAACCATACTTCTTTTATTACTGATACTTGCACGCATCAGACTGCTGATAGAAGTAACCATATGACAAATATTATCCTCGCCCTTCTTTCGCGCCATCCAGTTGATTGTATCCAGTACATTATAAAGAAAATGCGGATTGATCTGTGCCTGCAAAGCCTGGAATTCAATATCTTTGTTAACTGTTTCCATCTCCACAACCTGTTTTATCAGCTGCTCTATTTTCTCTATCGTCTGGTTAAAAACAGAATTCATGGCTCCAATCTCATCCCTTCTTCCTTCCGGAAGACGGACAGAAAAGTCACCCTCCGCAAACTGCTGCATTGCTTTACTTGTACGCTCGATCGGACCGGCGATTCCCTTTGCCAGAATATTAGCAAGAAAAATACACAACATCAAACTTGCCAGAATAAGCATGATTGTCGTTTTCTGTAATCCTCTGGCTGTTTTCTGCAAGAAACTCATAGGATCATTCCTACAACTGTAAGTCCTGTGTCAGAACTTCTCTGATATACACAGTCATAACCCTGTCCATCTGCAGTAAACAGAAATTCTCCTGTGTTGCCTGATATTTTTTCTATCCAGCTTCTGTCACTGATTGTCGCATCATTCTCTGCACTCTCTATCAGAACATTTTTGTCATTGTCCAGAAGAAAAATATGTGCAGCCAAAGAATCTCTGGGCTGTGATCGTCATTTTTTTCAGATAGCTCAGCTTAATAGATGCTCTCAATATTCCCACTGGCTTCATAGTCAGAGAATCTTTGATCTGCTTTGCCATATACATCAGACCTTCCTCAGAAGCATTATAATAAATACAGCGTCCTTTTGCCTGCTCCGCCAGTTCACAGGATGTCTGAGCGGTATTTTCATTAATCTCATGATTATTTGCCAGCAGATGATTTGCTCCGTTATAACCATACAGCTGGATATCATTCATATAAATACTTGTATATCCCTGCAAAAGCAGCCTTCTGATCTGCCCCGATCTTGAATAATAGGAATACAGCTCTGTACCATCCGATTTATATGGTTCATCAGACTCCAATTCCTCCTGAACCGTATTGTTATTTGCAATATACTCAAATGAATTCCTCACCATATCAAAATAATGATCCAAATTCACCGACAACTCGTTCACCACTCCCGCAGACTGCTTCCTTGTCTGTTCTGTCACAATTGAAGATGCAGACATATACTGCGAAACACTGGCAGCCAACAGAACAACCAATGCTACCCCTAATGTACAATACAGAATTTTTCTCTGTATTGACAGATTAATATACCACTTCTTTAAATATTTCATCTTTCTCTTCCCTTTAATATCCCTTTATTTTTCCCGGTTTTTACTGCTACAGTCTATTTCGGACAGTGAAAAAGCCGACACACTGTTTCCAGTCAATGTATCGGCTTTACTGCTTCATTTTATTATGTTCGGAATTTTATTATGTAGGTATATTCCGTAACTTTTTCTGTTTTACAGATACTGACTGAATTCCACTTTCTCCCTATTCGGACCCTCAATGGTAAAGAATTTTACACCATTTTCCCAGAATGGCAGGAAATGAATGGTATCCTGTGTGGAGTTTAAACCAGCTTCATTAATATACTGGAAAATCTCCTCAATATCTCTCACATCAAGCGCAACATGATCAATCGCCCCATGCTCCATCTTCGCCGCATGATTCTCATAAGTCTCCACAACCAAAGTTCCCAGCTTCAGAAAAACAACCTTCTCATTCGCTTCCTCATTCACAGTCTCAAACGCCGTCTCAAATCCCAGCTTATGATAAAACTCCACCGTTTTGTCAATATCATTCGTCGGAATCCCGATATGCTGTACACCTGTTGAATAGTTCTTTAAGTCCATAATCATTTGCTCCCTTCTAGTCAATCGGATATTCGCAATCCGCTTCTGCTACATGGCTCATTTTTCTACAATATACTCAGAAAACAATTTAATTGTCAATAGCCGTTATAAATTCTTTTTATTTGCTTTTCTATTTTGTACAAAATTCCCATGACATAGAACTCTAATACCTGATAAAATAAATACGACATAAAATGTCGCTTACCCAATGTCAGACGAATAGGCGGCATTTTTGCATTTATATGGAGTTTTTGTTACTACCCACTCCAGGTCCTGATTGTCGGACCACTCTGCCGCTTCATCTTCCGCCACCTATTCGCCACCACAGCCCAGGATTAGGAAAACTCACCTGTTTAAATAATATAAAAACCATCCTGTTTCTAATCATATCAATGATATCATACAGGATGGTTTTTATATTTTTATTCATAAAACCAGACAGATACTCGCAATCCAATTTCGCTACTTACTTAATTCGGTTAAATTCTGTTTCTGAGAATCTCCGTTTTACATCTGTGTATTTTATCGATTTTACTATAACTAATTCCAACACCTAAAATCTCACCAGTATATTTCGGTAATTCACCTAATTTTCCCATAAACCGTAACATATAATCCTTATCTCTAATCTGTTCAATGGCTTCTTCCGGTGTATGGTCCACTTTTAATTCTAAAATAATACATGTGTCCGATCTGTCTTCTGGATAAAAAATAAAATCAACAAACCCCTTCCCTGACTTATCCTCTCTCTCCACACGGTATCTATCTCTCGCTGCCAAATAAACAAGATTCACAACCACTGATAATTCTGTTTCATTATTGTAAGAAAGGATTGGGGTCTCTGTATTGTGAACATAAGCCAATATATTCTCCATAGTTTCTGTATCCCCATGAAGTGTGGCCTCCAGCATACGCTCAGATTCTTTCACCAATCTGTATACATATCCCAATGAAGCTTCTTTCTGAACCATCTCATCAAATTTGTCCATCAATTCTTTATTAGGAATATACACCTTTCCATTATAGTAGCTTAAAAAACCATATACTACCATGGCAGATAAAATTTCTTCTCTGGTCAGCAGATTCAGAGAAGTGGCCGCATACTCCTGAATCTTCGCCTTGACACCCTCACCAGAAATCATAAGCGCAATATCTTTACGCACATCTGCAATATTATTCTCAACGTAATAGAATATTTCATCATATGGTCCTGAACTTGTCCAGTAACTGCCCAGATTATTATTCTCTAAGGCTGCCACAACCGATCTTGGATTATACATTCTCTCCCCATTTTTAGTAAAATATCCATCATACCATTCACGTAATCCTTCCCTGGTCACATTCAGCGTTTCTTCTTTTCCGGCATTGTTCTCGCAATATCTTTCATAAAGCATATCAACTTCTTTATCTGAAAATCCAAATACATTACCAAACTTAGACTCCGAAGCCATCGTATACTCCATGAACATGTTTAATTCAGATCCACTGGAATACTTGGCGATTGGTAATATCCCCGTCATATATGCCAATGCAACATACGCTTATCCTTTAACAATCCCTTCAAAAATAGCAAATACGACTTTTTATCATCCTCCGTCACAAACGGCATATGAAATACCGAATCCCATTCATCAAAGACAAAGACAAAACGTTCTTTTTTTTCCGCAAAAATCCTCTGTAGGTCTTCTCTTACAGAACCATTCTCACGAAAATCAATATCCGGATATCCCCTCTTTAAATCCTCTTTTAAATTCCCCTTTATCTCATCTATATATTCCTTATAACTTATACATTCATCATCAACCACGCTAAAATCAATATAAATTGTATTATACTGGTTCAAATGCCTTCTGTAATCAGCAAATTCTGAGATTTTCAATGTCTCAAATACATCCTTCGACGCAACATCTTTTCCAAAAAAAGCACCAATCATATTTGCCATCACTGTTTTTCCAAATCTGCGGGGACGTGTCACACACACATGACGATTTCCAACCTCAGCCAATGGAATCAGTTCTCTTAGCATCTGCGATTTATCCACAAAATACGGACTACATACTTCGCTTTTATATAACGTATACGGAGATACGCTGTTTAAATAAATTCCCATGTGGACAGTCTCCTTTCTGGACAATTTCCCTTTTCTCTTACTCCAAAATATCATAAAACATACAAAACTGCAATTATTACCAATCTTATATCATTTTCTCCAAAACATCCCCCCAGCCAGAACCAGCATCACGATTCCCACCATTACCAACGGCAGAAATCCGTCTATATACCCCTTCCAAGTTTCCAGCTCATAATAAATCATATAACAATACAAACTCGCCACAACCACAACCAAGGTCAACACCACAAATGCAACAGAAACTCCAGCTGAAAACAATCCACTGGCATACAGCGTATCAACTGTGATTAGATTCAAAACCGCCCATCCGATAATCAGAAACAACTCCGTCGTCACCATACGATGAAAAATAATATTACTGATTACCAACAAAACAACATAACCAATCACACCACCAGCCAGAATCCATCCACCAGGAATTCCTGCACGCACCTTCTCTGCCTGAAAAATGCCCTGCGCCATCCAGTTTACCGCCATAATCCCACAAGCCGCCGTCGCCACCAGCAAAATTCCCGACAGCCACAACGGAACATGTCTCTCCGGATAAAAAGCCACACCCCACCAAACCAGATAACACCCCGAACAGGCTGCAAGCATCAAAATCCCTTTAAACAACGTCCCCATAGCCGTTCCATAATTTGAAAACATCCTATCACTCCTCTAGAATACCTATAAATCATCTTATATATTTATAATTGTAAATCTTTTCTCTAACAGAATCAACATCTTTACATCCAGCATTGCAGTCATTACTGTTCCCTCTTACACAGCCAATCCCCAGCGCGAAGTAGCGTCTCTCTGCAGGTGAATTTGGAGGGGGCTTAGTAACTCTTAGGTGGGGGAAATCCGCGTTATGAAGAAAAATAGCAACCTGTCTGAGCGGAGTCTGCGACGGAGCGAGTTTTGCATTTTTCTTCATGCTTTTAGCGGATTTCCCCCACCTTAGAGTTACTTAGCCCCCGGAACTGAACCTGCAGAGAGATGCTGCTTCGCGCGTCCCTTATTGTCTGTGTACGCCCCACACCAACAAACTTCCCCCAAATACTTACAAAAACCTCTTGACTTTCAAAACAAACAGCGTTAAAATTGCTTTAGCTTTTTAAACAGCTAAACCTATAACGCATAAATTCAACGAAGGGAACCAGTAAAAACAGTCCCCCTGTCCCCAGAGAGCTGCAGTCCGGTGAAATGCAGCGACAGACCTGTTTCGAATATCATCCCCGAGAAGGAAAGCCGAACCTTGAATACAGCCATCACAGATATCGCCGCATTCACAGTAAGCTTCCCCGGCCGCCCCCCGTTACAGGAGCCGCGTATATCGGTACGTTGCAGAATCGTACTTGTTTCAAAGGTGAAACAGGGTGGTTACGGAATATCATATGTCCGTCCCTGCGTGGGGCGGACTTTTTTATGTTATAGGAAATTACTCCATAATATTCCTATAACATAAAAGCCCTGACACACGAGACATACTTTCTTTTCCAGGCTGTCGATCTGAAACCGAAACACTACTTCTGTTTTTCGCAGATAACAGAATTCACCACAGATGAAAAATGTAACTAATTACATATTATAACCATTACATTCCATCTGCCTTGAATCTGCTCCAAATTCCGAAAAACAGCAGCAAATTTTTTGAGAGGAGTAGAGAGCATGAAAATCTACAAAAAAATCATGAACGCACTGGCTGCAGTAGAAAAGATCGTCCTTGTGATCTCCACACTGCTGATCCTGGTGCTGACTGTGGGAAACGTATTTTCCCGTAAAGTCATCCACCGTTCCTGGTCCTTCACAGAAGAACTTGTAGTAGCGGTATTCGTACTCATCACCCTGCTGGCAGCCGCACTGGCCTGCCGCGAAGGAGAACTGGTCAGCCTGACACTGGTCACAGACCGCCTTCCAAAGAAACTGAAGAAACCATCCGTAATTCTGATCACAGTCCTGAGCATCATCTTCAGCGTCATCCTTTTCAAATACGGAATGGACAAAGTAATCACTCAGCTTCAGAATGGAAAAAGAACCTTCGTATTAAACTGGCCTGAATGGATCTTCTGGTCCTTCGTACCCATCGGTGCAGGATGCATGATTCTTCACTTCATTGAATTCTGTCTGGACTTCTGCTGCAAAACCGACAGTGCCAAAAATACCGACAACAGCACAAAAAGTAACATGAACACAATCACAACAGACAAAAAGGAGGCCAAATAAATGATCAGTGCAATCTTATTTATCTCCTTCTTCATATTCCTGATCCTGGGTGTACCCATCGGAATCTGCCTCGGACTTTCCTCCGTATGCGCAATCCTCTACTCCGGTACATCCCTGACGATCGTAGCAACCAACATGTACTCAGGAATCAGCAAATTCCTGCTCCTGGCAATCCCATTCTTCGTACTGTCAGGAAACATCATGGCAAAAGCCGGTATCTCCAAACGACTGATCAAATTCGTTGATACCTGCGTAGGCCACAAAAAAGGCGGTATCGCATCGTATGTGTTATCGTAGCCTGCTTCTTCGGCGCCATCTCCGGTTCCGGCCCTGCAACTGTTGCAGCTCTTGGCGCCGTACTGATCCCTGCAATGGTAGAACAGGGCGGTTTCTCCGCACCATTCTCCACAGCACTGATGGCAACCTCAAGCTCCATCGCCATTGTCATCCCGCCAAGTATCGCCTTCGTTGTATATGCCTCCATCACAGGCACATCCATCGCAGATATGTTCATGGCAGGTATCGTACCAGGTCTTCTTATGGGCGTGGCACTGGTAATCGTAGTAATGCTGGAAGCAAAGAAACACAACATCAAACCATCCAGAGAAAAAGCCTCAGGCAAAGAACGCTGGGACGCTTTTAAAGATGCTTTCTGGGGATTCCTGATGCCGGTCATCATTCTGGGCGGTATCTACGGCGGTATCTTCACACCAACAGAAGCAGCAGCCGTATCCGTTGTATACGGTCTCTTCGTAGGTATGGTCATCTACCGCGAAGTTTCCATCCGCGATATGTTTGACATTCTGGTAGACTCAGCAAAGACAACCGGCGGTATCATGCTCATCGTAGCAAGTGCCTCTCTGTTCTCCTTTGTATGTACCAAATTCGGTATTGCAGATGCAGCCTCCAATTTACTTGGAAGCATCGCACACAATCAGTTTACCTTCCTGCTGATCGTAAATATCATCTTCCTGATCGCAGGATGCTTCATCGATGCAAACTCTGCTATGTACATCTTCATTCCGATCATGCTTCCTGTATGTAAGGCTCTTGGATACGATATAGTAGCATTCGGTGTTATGGCAACTGTAAACCTTGCAATCGGACAGGTAACTCCTCCTGTAGGCGTAAACCTCTTCGTAGCAATCAGCATCAAGATCAAAAAAGGTCTGGAAGTTACTCTGCAGGAGATCTCAAGGGCAGTTGTGCCAATGATCGCAGCCTGCGTTGCAGTTCTTCTGATCGTTACATACATCCCGATCACCTCCACTTTCCTTCCGAAAGCTCTTGCAAAAGAAGGCTCCTACACAGGTGATCAGTCCTCCGCTTCCTCTGACACAGCTTCCAAGGAGGCAGGAGACGGCAATAACTCCTTTGACACAATCGCAGATTACAGCGACCTTGACTGGCCGGAAATGACCTGGAACTTCGCATGCTCCACTACTGAGACAAGTACCTGGGCTGATGGCGGACGTAAGTTCGGTGAACTGATGGAAAAAGCTACAGGCGGCAAAGTCAAAGTCAACATTTACGCTGCTGACCAGCTTACAAACGGTAACCAGTCCGAAGGTATCCAGGCTCTGATGAATGGGGACCCGGTTCAGATCTCCATGCACTCCAACCTGATCTACTCTGCATTTGACCCACGTTTCAACGTTGTTTCTCTTCCGTTTGTCTATGATTCCTATGAGGATGCAGATGCGAAATTCGATGGCGAAGCAGGCGCAAAGCTGAAAGAACTCCTCAGTGAGTACGGACTCCACTGCATGGGTATTGCAGAGAACGGTTTCCGCGAAATCACAAACAGCAAACATGAGATTAAATCTGTAGACGATATGAAGAACCTGAAGGTTCGTGTAGCAGGCTCCAACCTTCTGATGGAATGCTACAAGAGATGGGGCGCTGATGCCACAAACATGAACTGGTCTGAAACTTACACAGCACTTCAGCAGAACACAGTAGAAGGTCAGGAGAATCCGCTTCCCGCTATCGACGCTGCAAGTGTTCAGGAGGTTCAGCCTTACTGCTCTATGTGGGATGCAATTTATGACTGCCTGTTCTTCTGTATCAACGAAAACATCTACAACAGTCTCACACCACAACAGCAGGAAGTTGTTGAC
>ENA-OQHY01001306-OQHY01001306.1-human-gut-metagenome-genome-assembly--contig:-NODE-1306-length-10839-cov-1.366412_pt1 | contig 10839 bp, 12 predicted proteins | sample MGYA00242570_ERZ504733 | MGnify/ENA primary metagenome ERZ504733 (study PRJEB26092, sample SAMD00036219) | human gut metagenome | host: Homo sapiens | study: EMG produced TPA metagenomics assembly of...
TAACGAAGTAGATATTGATAATTTTATTCGTGCGAAAGGTGCGATTTTCTCGGCTGTCCGTACGATGTTGGCATCTTTGGATTTCGATGTTTCCATGATTGATGATGTATATGTAGCCGGTGGAATCGGTAGTGGTATCAATATGAAAAATGCGGTGCATATTGGTATGTTCCCTGATATCCCTCTGGAAAAATTCCATTATATTGGAAACTCTTCTTTATCCGGGGCATATACGATGTTGTTATCAAGAGACGCAGAGCGAAAATGTTATGAGTTAGCGTCCAATATGACCTATCTCGAATTATCGACTGTGCCAAGCTACATGGATGAATTTGTAGCATGTTGTTTCATTCCGCATACGGATAGAACTCTGTTTCCATCGGTGACAGAAGCTTAGGAGGAAAAAATGGACTTTGATTATGCAAAAGACAGCAAGGAACAGCGTCCTTATGAATATTATCTGAAAACCTATCAGGAAATAGACCCAAAAGAAATCAGTGAAAGAACTGGATTTTTCTATGACGAAGAGAAAAAAGTGTTTACTGTAGTGTTTATGGGTAGCACTTATGAAATTTCGTTTCCGGATTATAAGATTTCTCATAAAGAAGATGAAAAAGGGGTATATCCGTTAGAAGAGGCGATGAATGCCAAGATTTTTATGGTTCGTTATCTGTCTGAAAAAGCAAAAACTCTTTCTTCCGGAAAGTTTTTAACTTATCGGGAGGTACCGTGGGGAGAAGTTTATTTTAGACAATTTCAGGGACGATGCCTGATGCGTCTGGCATTTAGCTATGGAAATAAACTTGAGGCATTTAAAAAGGTAATGACTGCAATGGGAGCAAAACCGTTAGAGCAGGGAGATTGTGCCTTTGAGCTTGAGTTTATGGAAGGATTCTTCATTCGACTGATTCTGTGGGAAGGGGACGATGAATTTCCACCATCTTCACAGATTTTATTCTCAGATAATTTTGCAGTAACCTTTGCCGCAGAAGATTTAGCAGTGGCAGGAGATATCTGCATTAACATGATGAAAGCAGTCGAAAGAAAACTGTCTTAATATTGAAAATAATCTCTCGAATGTTAAATTTGGGAATCATAAATAAATTGAACATAAAAATAAGCACGCTGTGCTTAAATATAAAGAAAAGAGAGGAATAACATTATGGGATTTTCAACCGTACCATGTAATGAATTTGTGGAAGTACTGGCATCAAAAGCACCTGTACCTGGCGGTGGCGGAGCATCTGCATTGGTAGGCGCTGTTGGTACTGCACTTGGAAATATGGTAGGAAGCCTTACCGTTGGCAAAAAGAAATATGCAGAAGTAGAAGATGAAATGTGGGAATTAAAGAAAAAATGTGATGAACTTCAGAAAGATTTCCTGCGTTTAATCGAAAGAGATGCAGAAGTGTTTGAGCCGCTTTCCAAAGCTTATGGTATGCCTAGAGAGACAGAGGAAGAAAAAGCAGAAAAAGCAAGAGTAATGGAAATCGTATTAAAGGATGCCTGCTCTGTACCGATGGAAATTATGGAAAAATGCTGTGAAGCAATCGAAGTGATTGTTGAATTTGCAGCAAAAGGTTCTACTCTGGCAATCAGTGATGCAGGTGTAGGAGCTGCATTCTGTAAAGCTGCGTTAAAAGGTGCAAGTTTAAACGTCTATATCAATACTAAGTCCATGAAAGACAGAGAGTATGCGGAAGAACTGAACAAAAAAGCGGATGCAATGCTGGAAAAATATACAAAAATTGCAGATGAAACATTGGACAGTGTACTTTCCAGACTGAAATAAGAGAAAAACAATTGCGGAGGTTTAAGAAATGGCAAAGAGATTACTGGGTAAAGAAGTAACAGCAGCATTAAACGAAAGAATTAAAGCAGATGCGGAAGCACTGAAAGCAAAAGGAGTAAATCCAACTCTGTGTATTATTCGTGTTGGTGAAAATGAAAGTGATATTTCTTACGAAAGAGGAGCAACAAAACGTTGTGAAACATTAGGAGTAGCATGTGAAAAAATCCTTCTTCCGGAAGATGTAAGTCAGGAAGAACTGCTTGCAACAATCGATAAAGTAAATAAAAATGACCAGATTCACGGAGTTTTATTATTCCGTCCGCTTCCAAAACATCTGGATCAGTCTGTAATTGAGAATGCACTTGACCCTGCAAAAGACGTGGACTGTATGACAGATGGTTCTATGTCTGGCGTATTCACAGGCAAAAACGTTGGTTTCCCTCCATGTACACCACAGGCATGTATGGAAATCTTAGATCATTATGGAATTGACTGTACAGGTAAAAAGGCAGTTGTTGTTGGAAGAAGTCTTGTTGTTGGTAAACCGGCAGCAATGATGCTGATTAAGAAAAATGCAACTGTTACAGTGTGTCACACAAGAACAGTAGATATGCCATCTGTAGTAAGAGAAGCAGACATCGTAATCGTAGCAGCAGGACGTGCGGGTGTTGTAGATGACACTTATTTAAGAGCAGGTCAGGTTGTAATCGATGTAGGAATCAATGTAAATGCAGAAGGAAAGCTTTGTGGAGACGTTGATTTTGAAAAAGCAGAACCAATCGTAGAAGCAATTACTCCGGTACCAGGCGGTGTTGGAAGTGTAACAACATCTGTTTTAGTTGGACATGTTGTAGAAGCTGCAAAACGTAAATTTGCTTAAATTACATAGTTGTTATTCTTAGGAATAGACAGGCTGGAATTCAATTGCAAGTTCCAGTCTGTTTTTTGTTCTAATAATGAAAAAACGGGCATATACTTTAGCAGTATAATAAGGGGGAATCTATATGGATACCTATAATATCTATAAAGATATACAAGCCCGCACAAGGGGAGAAATTTATATTGGTGTGGTAGGACCGGTACGGACAGGAAAATCTACCTTTGTAAGAAGATTTATGGAATTGGCAGCGCTTCCCAATATGGAGGAAAACCAGCAAAAAGAGGTAAGAGACCAGCTTCCGCTTAGCGGTTCTGGAAAGTTAATTACAACCGTAGAACCCAAATTTATCCCAAAAGAAGCTGCAAAGATACAAATAGCAGAGGGATTGGAAGCAAAGGTTCGTTTAATTGATTGTGTTGGATATATGGTGCCTGAGGCGGCAGGAAATATAGAAGAAGGCAAAGAACGGATGGTAAAAACTCCCTGGTATGCACAGGAAATTCCATTTCATCAGGCAGCAGAGACTGGAACAAAAAAGTCATAGAAGAACATTCCAATATTGGTCTGGTGGTGACTTGTGACGGCTCATTTGGGGAAATTCCAAGAAAAAATTACATAGAAAGTGAAGAAAAAACGGTGGCTCAGTTAAAAAGAGCTGGAAAGCCATTTTTGATTCTTTTAAACTCTCAGAAGCCATACAAAGAAGAAACACTGGAATTAGCGGAAGAATTAAAAAAGAAATATCAGGCTGGTGTGATTAGTGTAAACTGTGAGCAGTTGAGAAATGATGATGTGACGAGAATCCTTGAGAAAGTGTTGTATGAATTTCCGATTGTCCAGATGGAATTTTATATTCCCAAATGGGTAGAAATGTTATCTTCGGAGCATTATTTAAAAGAAGAACTGATTTCGTGTGTACAGCAGATGATGCAAACGATGCATTACATAAAAGATGTGACAAAAGACCGGCTGGAGTTTGAAAGCCAGTATGTAAAAGGATTATTCTTAGAAACATTAGATTTATCAAGTGGAAAAATAAAAATTCGTATTGATATGGATGACAGCTGGTATTATGCTATTTTGAGTGAAATGACAGGGTTGATATTTCAGATGAATATGAACTGATTCATATGATGCAGGAACTTTCTAAGATGAGAGGGGAATACTTAAAAGTAAAAGATGCAATAGAGTCCGTTCAGGCGAAAGGATATGGTGTGGTAACTCCGGATAAGACAGAAATTCGTTTGGAAGAACCAATTATCATAAAACAGGGAAATAAATATGGAGTAAAGATTAAATCTATCAGCCTTCCATTCATTTGATTCGTGCCAATATAGAAACAGAGATTGCGCCGATTGTAGGAAGTGAAGAACAGGCAAAAGATTTGATTGCCTATATTAAATCCAACAATTCCGGAGAAGAGAGTATCTGGCAGACCAATATTTTTGGCAAATCAATTGGACAATTGGTGGAAGATGGAATTCATCGGAAACTAATACAGATTAGTGATGAAAGTCAGGTGAAGTTACAGGATACCATGCAGAAAATTGTAAATGACAGCAAGGGCGGTCTGGTCTGCATTATTATCTAAGGAGTCTGTATTATTGATTGACTTTTGAGCATGAAATTATATAATTACAGGGAGAAAGAAAGTAGAAAAAGCAGAGTCGGTGCAGATGTGGAAACAGGTGAAATTCCTGTGCAAGTCCGTTACTGTACAGCCAGATACACATGTGCCGGAGAAAAAGAATATCTGCGGCAACCGGATGTTTTGAAAGAATAAAATGTGCCGTTGTCAGGAAATCTGACAGCGGTTTTTGATTCTTATGAAACTTCATTTTAAGAATCAAAACTGCCCTGCTTTCAGAAACTTTAGAGAAGAGAAAAATACAGCGAGAGAAAAGGACAGAGATGGCACATAAAAACAGGTCTGGAAGAATATTACATTATTAAAAAATAATAAAAAAAATGCGTTATGGTTATACGACTGGTTCCAGTGCAACGGCAGCAGCAAAAGCAGCAGTTAAAATGCTGTTGTCAAAAGAAGTAGTGAACACGGTATCGCTTATGACGCCAAAAAGGGATTTTATTAAACCTGGAGATTCTTCATATCAACATCGAAGAAAAACCAGGTTTCTTGTGCTGTAAAAAAAGATGGTGGGGATGACCCTGATATGACAAATGGTCTGGAAATCTTTGCATTAGTCAAAAAAACGAAGCAGGTGGGAGTCTTTATTGACGGTGGAGAAGGAGTCGGTCGGATTACTAAGAACGGACTGGAACAGCCGATAGGAAATGCGGCAATCAACCAGGTTCCAAGACGCATGATTACAAAAGAGGTGGAAGAAATCTGTTCTCAGTATGAATATGAAGGCGGGATTCTGTCTTGATTTTTGTACCGAAAGGAGAAGAGATTGCAAAGAAAACCTTTAATCCAAAACTTGGAATTGTAGGTGGAATTTCAATCTTAGGGACTTCTGGAATTGTAGAGCCGATGAGTGAGGCTGCCTTGATTAGAAGTATTGGAGTCGAGATGCGTCAGAGAATTGCAAATGGTTCTGAGTATCTGTTAGTTACACCGGGAAATTATGGAAGTTCGTATCTAAAAGAGGAACTGAAATTACCGCTTGCGGAATCTTTAAAATGCAGTAATTATGTTGGCGAAACCGTAGATATGGCAGTCGATATGGGAGCAAAAGGAATTTTGTTTGTGGCACATCTTGGAAAGTTTGTAAAGGTTGCAGGAGGGATTATGAATACCCATTCCCGTTCGGCAAATGCAAGGGCAGAACTGATGGCAGCAAACGCAATTCGTGCAGGTGCTTCATTAGAGACTGCAAAGCAGATTCTTGATACTGTCACGACAGATGAGGCTGTGCAGATTGCGAAAGAAGCCGGAATTTTAAAGGGGTTGATGCAGGAAATTACCGGTCGGATTGAAGAAAGTCTCAACCATCGTTCTTATGGAAGACTGGTTTGTGGAGCTGTAATCTTTTCCAATGAGCATGGATATCTTGGACAGACAGAGCATGCAGATATGTTGATGAGAGAAATTAGAAAAAAGACACAGAAAGAGGAGAAAAAATGACAGGAAAATTATATGGACTTGGAGTTGGACCGGGAGACCCTGAACTGTTGACAGTAAAAGCACTTCGATTGGTAAAAGAAAGTGATGTAGTAGCGGTTCCGGGAGCAGTTGCAGAGGAAAGTGTTGCCTATAAAATTGTAAAAGGGGTATATCAGGAATTAGATGAGAAAAATCTCATTCCAATCCCAATGCCAATGACAAAAGACCCGGCTGTATTAGAAGAAAATCACCAAAAAGCAGCAGATACAATAGAAGAACTTTTAAAGCAGGGAAAACAGGTTGCATTTTTAACTTTGGGAGACCCGACTGTGTATTCTACTTATTTGTATGTACATAAACGAATTTTAGAGCGTGGTTATGAAGTAGAAATTGTAAGTGGAATTCCGTCTTTTTGTGCGGTAGCAGCAACTTTAAATATGGGACTGGTAGAAATGGCAGAACCGCTTCATGTGATTCCTGCAACGTACAATGCGGATACCATGGATGAGGTATTAAAACTTCCGGGGACAAAAGTTTTGATGAAAACCGGAAGGAAAATGAAAGCAGTCAGAGAGAGTATTTTAAGAAGTGGTCAGGATGCAGTTATGATTGAGGATTGTGGCATGCCGAGTGAAAAGATTTATAGAAGTGCCGAAGAAATACCGGAACAGTCCGGATATTATTCATTAATTATTGTGAAGGAGAAAAAATAAGATGATACATTTTGTAGGAGCAGGTAGTGGAGCACCGGATTTAATTACAATCCGAGGAAAGAAGTTTTTAGAGGAAGCGGATGTGATTATCTATGCAGGTTCATTGGTTAATCCACAGCTTTTAGACTATGCAAAAGAAGGTTGTCAGATTTATAACAGTGCCAAGATGACCTTAGAAGAAGTACTCGATGTGATGAGAGAGGCAGAAAAAGCAGAAAAAATGACGGTACGTCTGCATACAGGAGACCCATGTCTGTACGGAGCAATTCGTGAACAGATGGATGTACTTGATAAAGAAGGGGTTTCTTATGATTATTGTCCAGGTGTCAGTTCTTTTTGTGGGGCAGCATCAGCACTTAATTTAGAGTATACACTTCCTGAAGTATCCCAGAGTGTGATTATTACAAGGATGGCAGGTAGAACTCCGGTACCGGAAAAAGAAAGTATTGAGTCATTTGCGGCACATCAGGCTACAATGGTTGTATTTTTAAGTACGGGTCTGTTAGAGGAACTTTCCAAACGTTTAATCGAGGGTGGATATTCCAAGGATACACCGGCAGCAATTGTATATAAAGCGACCTGGGAAGATGAGAAATCTTTTGTCTGTACGGTTGGTACATTGGCACAGACTGCAAAAAGAAAATCAGATTACCAAACGGCTCTGATGATTATCGGAGAGACAGTTGCACATTCAAATTATGAACGGTCAAAATTATATGACCCGGGATTTACAACAGAGTTCAGGAAAGGAACGGATGCAGAATGAAGATATCAATTATAAGTTTCAGCAGAAGCGGATATCGCATTGGAGAAATGCTCAGTTGGTTTTTAGGCGAAGGCGGGCATGAAGTAGAGGCATTTACAAGAGTAAATACACAAAAAGAATATTGGATGAGTCACAGGTAGAGGCAGATGACAAAGCATTTCGTAATGTAAAAGAATTTGCAAAACCGATTGATTCTTCTCTTCGAGACTGGACAGGACGCCGCTTTGCGAAAAGCGATGCGATTATCTTTATCGGAGCTTGTGGAATTGCGGTACGAAGCATTGCTCCATTTGTGAGCAGTAAAAAGACAGACCCTGCAGTAGTGGTTATTGATGAGCAGGGAAAATTTGCAATTTCTTTGTTATCCGGTCATATTGGTGGGGCAAATGAACTGACAGAGGAAATCAGCAATCTTCTGCATGCAACACCGGTTATTACAACTGCAACAGATATTAACAATAAATTTGCAGTGGATGTATTTGCAAAGACAAACGGATGCTATATTTCTGATATGACAATGGCAAAAGAAATTTCAGCAGCACTTGTAAATGGAAATAGTGTCGGATTTGCCAGTGATTTTCCATGGGTTGGAGAGATTCCAAAAGAATTACAGCTGTTGGATGAAGAGGACGAGACAAAAGAAAAACCGGAAATGGGAATTTATGTGACAAATAGTTATCTGAAACATCCGTTTGTACATACCCTTTATTTGGTTCCGAAGATTATTACTCTTGGAGTAGGCTGTAAAAAAGATACACCGGCAGACACTGTGGAAAAAGTAGTTAGAAAAGCGTGCGATGAACTCTTAATTCCATCTGTTTCGATGGAGCTGGTAGCCAGTATTGATTTAAAGAAAGAAGAACAGGGAATCTTAGAATACTGTAAAGAGAGAAATCTTCCGTTTGAAACTTACAGTGCAGAACAGTTAAAAGAAGTAGAAGGAAGTTTTGCAGAATCGAAATTCGTAGAGGAGACAACGGGGGTAGACAATGTCTGTGAGAGAAGTGCGATTCTTGGAAGTAGTAAACATGGAGAAAAAAGTAATCTGATTCTTAGAAAATATGCAGAGGATGGCGTGACAGCAGCACTTGCCAGACGGAAATGGAGCGTACAGTTTTGAAAAAATTATATGTAGTTGGCATCGGACCTGGTGCTTATGAGAAATGACAATTGAGGCAGCAGAGGCTTTAAAAAACAGTGATGTAATTATCGGATATACCGTATATGTAGATCTGGTAAAAGAACATTTTGCCGGAAAAGAATTTTTGACAACACCGATGAAAAAAGAGGTGGAGCGCTGTAAGATGGCATTTGAAGAAGCTATGAAAGGAAAGACGGTATCCATGATTTGCAGCGGAGATGCCGGTGTTTATGGAATGGCAGGCTTAATGTATGAAGTAGGAATGAATTATCCGGAAGTGGAACTTTCTGTTATTGCAGGTGTAACCGCAGCAACAGGCGGAGCAGCGGTATTAGGAGCTCCACTGATTCATGACTTCTGCCTGATTAGTTTAAGTGACCTGCTGACCCCATGGGAGAAAATCGAGACCAGGCTTCTAGATGCAGCGCACGGAGATTTTGTGATTTGTCTGTATAATCCGTCCAGTAAGAAACGCCATGATTATCTGCAGAAAGCCTGTGATTTAATGTTAAAATATAAAAGTGAAGAAACAGTCTGCGGAATTGTTGGAAACATTGGAAGAGATGGAGAAAGTGAAACAGTTATGACGTTAAAAGAACTGCGTGATACACAGGTCGATATGTTTACAACGGTATTTATTGGAAATTCTCAGAACAAAGAATATCAATGGAAAATGGTGACACCAAGGGGCTATAAAAATGTGTAAGGTGCTTGTATTTGCAGGGACAACAGAAGGCAGAAAAATTTCAGAATTTTTAGAAAAACAAAAAATCCAGACACATGTCTGTGTAGCAACCGAGTATGGAGAGACACTTCTGCCAAAGAGCAGTTATCTAAGCGTCTCTCATGAAAGGTTGGATGAAACTGCAATGAAAGAGGCGATGCAAAATATGCATCCGTCTCTTGTCATCGATTCAACCCATCCTTATGCTGCGGAAGTAACAAAAAACATTCGCAAGGCATGTGAGGAGACAAAAACGGAATATGTACGTCTTTTACGTGCCGGAAGTACAGAGGATACAAAGAATGATTCCAGTGTATATGTAGATTCCGTGGATGAGGCTGTAGAATATTTAAGTACAACAACAGGAAATGTTTTAGTTACCACGGGAAGCAAGGAAATTCATAAGTATACAAAGATTGAAAATTATAAAGAACGAATTTTTGCGCGTGTACTTTCTCTTTCTAATGTTGCCGAACACTGTAAAAGTCTTGGATTTGAGGGACGAAATCTGATTTGTATGCAGGGACCGTTTTCTATGGAATTAAATGAGGCAATGCTTCGACAGTTTGATTGTCGTTATCTGGTAACGAAAATGTCCGGAGTGACAGGCGGGTATGAGGAGAAGCTGGAAGCGGCAAAGCGGGCAGGCTGTATCTGTGTGATTGTAGGTCGGCCATTAAAAGAAGAGGGACTTGGATTAATCGAATGTAAAGCATTATTATGCCAGCGTTTTGGATTAAAACAAAACCAGAAAGTCTCTCTGGTTGGAATCGGAATGGGAAATCCAGATACCTGCACAATAGAGGCAATCAAAGCAATTAAAGAGGCAGAACTTTTAATTGGAGCAAAACGGATGGTCGAATCTGTGTTGCACTCGGAACAGGATGTGTTGATTGAATATAACAGTGAAAAAATAAAAGTATATCTGGATAAGCATCCGGAATACGAAAAAATCGCGGTATTGCTTTCTGGAGATGTCGGATTTTACAGTGGGGCAAAGAAACTGCAGGAAACATTAAAAGAGTGCGAGGTAAGGCAGATAAGCGGACTTTCGTCACCGATTTATTTTATGGCGAAAATCGGACGCTCCTGGGATGATGCGGTTATCACCAGTGCACATGGGAAAAAAGAAAATCTGGTGGAACTGATAAAAACACATCAGAAAGTGGTTTCGATTTTAGGAACAAAAGATGCGGTGGCAAATCTTGCAAAGACGCTGACAAATTATGGAATGGGAAAGGTGACTTTTTTTTGTAGGAGAACGTCTTTCTTATCCAGACGAAGCAATTGTGCAGGGAAGTGCAGATTCCTTCTGTGATTATGAGGGCGATGCCTTAAGTGTGATTTATATAGAAAATAAAGGGGCGGAAGGCTTACCATCCACACATGCGTAAAAGACAGTGTATTTTTAAGAGATAAAGTGCCAATGACCAAAGAAGAAGTGCGCTGTGTTTCTTTGGCGAAACTTGGCTTAAAGGAAGATTCTGTCTGTTATGATGTGGGAGCAGGTACAGGTTCTGTGTCTGTCGAAATGGCACTTCGCACGCCAAAAGGCAGGTTTATGCAATTGAAAAGAAAGAAACGGCAGTGGAGCTGTTAAAAAAGAACAAACAAAAATTTATGACGGATAATCTCTCTGTTATAGAAGGAGTGGCACCGGAAGCATTAGAAGCACTTGAAGTACCAACACATGCTTTTATCGGAGGCTCTTCTGGAAATATGGAATCTATTTAAGATTACTGCTTGAAAAAAATCC
>ENA-OQHY01001307-OQHY01001307.1-human-gut-metagenome-genome-assembly--contig:-NODE-1307-length-10824-cov-2.587267_pt1 | contig 10824 bp, 15 predicted proteins | sample MGYA00242570_ERZ504733 | MGnify/ENA primary metagenome ERZ504733 (study PRJEB26092, sample SAMD00036219) | human gut metagenome | host: Homo sapiens | study: EMG produced TPA metagenomics assembly of...
CAGTTCAAGAAAACTACTAGCTTTCTTATCCCCTTTACTGTTTTAAGGTTCGACATTAAATGTCTGTTCTGAATAATTCTCTTTAGAATTTTCAGGGTTGTTGTCTATTGTTTAATTATCAAGGTTCGTTGTTGTTTTGTTCAACAGCTCATTTAGTATATCATATACCAACTGCTTGTCAAGAACTTTTTTAACTTATTTTTCGCTTTCTTTTTACAAATCTTTCAAATAATTTGTTTGCGAAAGCTTATATATAATACCATGTATTTTTCAGAGTGTCAAGATGTTTTTTCATCTTTTTTCAACTTTTCTTTTTATACATTTTTCAGTATCATATATGGCCGTAAAAAAACTATCTGAAAGCTCGTTTCAGACAGTTCTCACTGACCTAACGGAGAAAGAGGGATTTGAACCCTCGCGCCGGTTACCCGACCTACACCCTTAGCAGGGGCGCCTCTTCAGCCTCTTGAGTATTTCTCCAACGAAAGTAATTATAACAAGCCTTAATGTGAATGTCAATTACTTTTTTCATATTTTTTACATTTTCTTCCCGCGGGTATTTTCACTGCTTTTTCGCTATTCTCTCTGCAATGATTCTAAGTATGATGGTAGATGATATCGATCAGCTGACTTCTCTTCAGTCTTCGAAATTCTTTGTCCGCCATACGGCTCTCTCCTGGTTCTCTTCTTCTGCGTCTTCCTTTATGTCCCTGCCATCCAGTGCGCCATCGATCATCTTGAGCAGTTCCAGTGCCGAGCGGAAGTTCTCTGTCTTTCCTTCTTCCACCCATGTAACTCTTCCCTGCCAGCTGCTGTGTGTCTTTGTCTACTCTGATTATGAATGTTCCTTGTTCACCATTATTCTTTAACATCTCTTCATCACTCAACTTTCTTGTCATTTTTATCCGCTGTGCCTTTTCATGCTTTATAAAATAGTGGCTCTCTGTTCCAGGAAACGGATATCCCAACCGGTCAAAAAAAGCATCGATTTCGAAAACTGCTTCCAGAATTCCTCCAATGCGGATCGGTTCGGTCTGATATCTGTGATAAATACGTCCATTTATTTTTTCATCCCGATAATAGTCCACACATAGAATAATTCCCCATGGTGTTCCAATATAATTCCCTGTATTACTCACTTCTCCCGGTCTCCTTTCCCATCTTATTTTCAGGCAGACATTCCTACTCTGAGAATATTTTACCCAACGACATGACAAAGAAATCGTCTAAACTTTTAAAAAAGCAGGTATTTTTCTTAGACTTTTTCAGACTGTCGCATATATCGGAATATGTTGTTATATTATAGCAAAAGAACCATCCTGCCTGCGTCCCGCATGCTGAATAGTTTTTACCCAAAAAAGAAAGATCTTCAAGTGTTATCTTAAAGGTCCTTTTCATATACTACACTGTTCACATAATATCTCACGCCGGTCCTCTGCCGGTCTGTGAGGAATTTGTAATTGATTCTCTTCTGAATTACCGCACAGTCTTCTCTTGTTGTATTGATCAGCAGTACCAGGTATTGTCCCTTGCTGTAATGGTTCACGACATCACTGTTGCGGATCGATGTGCAGATGGATTCTTCCAGTCTCTTTGCCAGCCCTTCCAGCATGGCTCCTTCTTTCATCGGTCTTCCTTTGCTGTCCACAATGGTACACAGCATAAGATAGATCGACTGTCCGCTCCGTTCCAGCATCCTCGCCAGATGATGATAGATTCCGCGGAATGTCGGATAACTGCACAGGTATGCCCCTTTCGGGATTCCTTTTTCTTCCAGATTATGCTGGATGTTGTCCAGTACGTCGTAGGAATGCATCACCTGGTTACCAAGCTGGTTCATGGAATCCAGAAGACGTTTGGACGGTTTTAATCCCCGTTCTTCAAAATATCGTTCTGCCGTATCGGCATACAGATCGGTGGCTTCTTCGTATCTTCCAGTGCAACCATTGCTTCCATGGTCAATGCTTCCCAATCGGAGAATGGTTCGATATTCGATGCATATACTCCGAGATGTTCGAGCTGTGTATAGTTCTGCTTTTCCCGGTACAGTCCGGCTGCTTCTTCTACACATTCCCGGAACATGTCCTCATACCGTCTTGCTTCAATGGCAACCCAGATCACACTCTGCCGTTTCACAAGGAATTCTCCGGTATAGATCTCGAATATTTTTTCGAGGTCTTTTATCTTTTTATCCGGATTTTTCTCATGTTTTATTCTGTTGTATATCTGGTCAAATTCGGTTGCATCTTCCTGTACTTTAATCTCGTCATTCCAGTAGACGACACCGTTTCTGATCTCTATATAGTTTACATCCGGAAGTCCTGCTTTTTCCAGTCTCTTCTTTGCGTTGTAAATGACGCTCTGAAGGGCATGATGTACATTTTCCACTTCCCGTTCCCCGAACAGTTCCTGTTCCAGTCGGTCCCTGCTGACACCTTTTTTCCTTTCATGTATCAGCATCTGCATCATGGAAGCGAACTGTGTCTCTCCTACTTTTCTTCCGAACAGGGATTTTCCGTCATATATCATGGAAAAACTGCCGAATGTCTTAACCTGTAATATTTTTTCTCTCATTTCCCTGTAATCCTTTTATACATTTTCATTGATCGTATGCTGGATTCTCTCTCTTACAATTGCTGCAATCTCTGTTGTCTTCATGTCTTTGTATTCTTCGTAAAGCAGCGGCTCTAAGAAATGTACCTGTACATTGACATGTTCTGTTGTCTTAGAGTCGAACGGCACGAAACAGTTGATCAGTGCTACCGGAATGATCGGACATCTTGCCCTGGTCGCCGCTTTGAAGCTGCCGCCTTTGAAGTCCTGTACCTGATTGCCCTGTCTTGATCTTGTTCCTTCCGGGAAGATCAGAAAGTTTCTTCCGTTCTTCACGTCATTGCTGACATTTACGATCACCTGCAGTGACTGACGCACATCTTCGCGGTCGATCATGTATGCCTTCATGCAGGTGAATACCTGCTTGAGAAATGGTACGTCGGCCACTTCTTTTTTGGCGACTACCGCGAACGGGCGCGGGCATGCTTCCATAATGGCGAGCACGTCGTAGAGTCCCTGGTGATTCGGGTAGAACATGAATCCGTCCTGTTCAGGGATGTTCTCCTGCCCGTGTACCTCGATATGGATATTCCCGGATGTATTTGCCCGGTGATCGATGTATTTTAATAATTTATAGTGTTCTTCTTCCGTATATTTGTCTACGTGTCTGGCATGGTAGCATAACTTGTACCAGTAGACCGGCACGAAGAAAATATTCCGGAGTACCATCAGAAGGATTCTTCTCATATCTTTGCATACTCCTTGATCGCAGTTTCGTACAGGTTATTGCCTTCGCTGTCGATGACTACGATGAGCGGAAGGTTCTCGACCTGTAATTTACGGATGGCTTCGGTTCCGAGGTCTTCGTACGCAATGACTTCTGAGGATTTGATGCATTTGGATAACAGTGCTCCGGCTCCTCCGATGGCTGCAAGGTATACGCATCCGTTACGTACCACCGCATCGATCACTGCCTGGCTTCTCTTGCCTTTTCCGATCATGGCCGTCTGACCGAGATCCAGCAGACGTGGTGCATACTTGTCCATACGGCTGGCGGTTGTCGGTCCGGCTGATCCGATCGGGCGTCCCCTCTCTCGCCGGAGATGGTCCCATGTAGTAGATTGCCTGGTCTTTGATGTCAATTGGAAGTGATTCTCCGCGTCCAGTGCTTCATCCATGCGCTTGTGCGCCGCATCTCTTGCTGTGTAGATGGTTCCTGTGACATATACATAATCTCCTGCGTGAAGATATCTGGCTGTTTCTTTTGTAATTGGTGCTGTGATATGCTTGTCCATACTTACACCTCCCTGATGATATGACGGTTCACATGGCAGCAGATGTTGACTGCAACCGGCAGTCCTGCGATGTGTGTCGGATATGTATTGACATTCACTGCAAGAGCTGTGGTCGTTCCTCCGAGTCCGCCCGGTCCGATTCCAAGCTTGTTGATCGTCTCAAGCATCTCTTCTTCCAGGTCTTTTACCCAGGCAGTTCCGGAATGGGATCCGGCTTCTCTTGTAAGGCTTCTTTTGCCATCAGTGCACATTTTTCAAATGTTCCGCCGATTCCTACTCCGACTACCATCGGCGGACAGGCATTCGGTCCTGCTTCTCTGACTGCTGTAAGGATCGCTTCTTTTACTCCTTCGATCCCGTCGGCTGGTTTTAACATGAATACGCGGCTCATATTCTCGCTGCCGAATCCTTTTGGCGCAACCTTTATCTCTACTTTATCTCCCGGCACGATACTGTAGTGGATCACTGCCGGTGTGTTGTCTTTGGTATTCTCGCGGATGATCGGATCTCCTACGACGGATTTTCTTAAGAATCCTTCTACGTATCCCTGACGGACACCTTCGTTGATGGCATCTTCCAGACTGCCTCCTTCGAAGTGTACGTCCTGACCGATCTTCATGAAGATGACGGCCATACCTGTATCCTGGCAGATTGGATCATGTCTTCTGCTGCGATCTTCAGATTATCCTGCAGCTGATCCAGAATCTGACGGCCCAATGGTGCTTCTTCCGTCTCCAGTGCGTGTTTCATTGCTTTGTCCATGTCATCGGCAAGGAAATGATTCGCCTGGATGCACATGTCTTTTATATTTTCTGTGATTGTATTTACATTGATCGTTCTCATCTATATCCTCCTGGGGACATGGGATTTTTTGGAACCTTATGTTCCTGCTCAAAAAACCTGTCCTTTTTTATTTTACCCTGTTCCAAGATGATATACAAGTTTTTTTCGCCGTGGTATAATGGATTTAACACATTTTTCAGGAGGGATTATAATGACAACAAATGTAGATTTAGAGAAACTTCAAAAGGATGCCGTGGACATCTTTAATCAGGGTTTTGCCTGTTCAGAATCTGTCATTTATGCGATCAAGGAGAATTTTGAACTGGACATGTCGGATGATGCGATTGCTATGAGTTCCGGATTCCCATGGGGGCTTGGCGGAGGCGGATGTATCTGTGGTGCACTCGCCGGAGCAACGATGTGTATCGGATATTTCTTCGGACGTAAGACACCTGGTGATCCTAAGATTAACCGCTGTTTCAAGCTTTCGAACGAAATCCACGATTTCTTCAAGGAATACTGTGGTGCAACATGCTGCCGTGTTCTGACAAAAGGCAAAGAGAAGAATTCTCCGGAACGTAAAGCACAGTGTACAGACTTTGTAGCTGCTACTGTAAAGAAGACTGCGGAGATCATTCTTCGTGAACTTGCTGCAGATGAGGCGGAAAAATAAAAATATTTTTTCAAAAAGCGAGGCGGAAATTTTTTAATCTTCCGCCTCGTTTTATATCTTTATTCTTCTGTCTCTACGTTCTCTGCATCTTCTGTACTTTCTTCCGGCTCTACCAGATCATCTTCTGATTCATCGCCTTTGCGTACTTTTGCGATACAAGCTACTTTATCGCCTTCCGGCAGGTTGATAAGCTTCACTCCGGATGTCACTCTTCCGAGTTCTGAGATTCCGTCACACTTCATACGGATGATGATTCCCTCCGTGTTGATGATCATGATCTCATTGTCCTCATCTACTGCTTTCACACCTACAACGTTACCGGTCTTCTCTGTGATCTTGTAACACTTCACACCTTTACCGCCGCGGTTTTGGGCTGTGAATTCATCGATAGAAGTACGTTTGCCCATTCCGTATTCTGACACGATCAGCAGGTCTGTTCCCTGTGAATCGATCTGCATTCCGATCACTTCATCACGGTCTACCAGATTCATACCACGGACACCCATGGATGTTCTTCCTGTCGGACGTACATCACTTTCATTGAAGCGGATACACTGTCCATACTTTGTAATCATGAATACATCATGATCGCTGTCTGTATATTTTACCTCGATCAGCTCATCTTCCTCACGGAGTGTGATTGCTGCAAGCCCTGTCTTTCTGACATTTGCATATTCTTTGATCGGGGTCTTCTTGATGAGACCTTTCTTGGTAGCCATCAGCAGATATTCGTCATCGTTATATTTCTCGATCGGAATGACCGCACTGATCTTCTCGCCCGGCATTAACTGTAACAGATTCACGATCGCAGTTCCTCTAGATGTTCTGCTTGCTTCCGGGATCTCGTATGCTTTCATGCGGTATACACGTCCGGTGTTCGTAAAGAACATCAGGTAGTGATGTGTATTGGTCATGAAGAGTTCTTCTACATAATCCTCTTCCAGCTTCTGCATACCTTTGATTCCCTTGCCTCCACGGTTCTGGGCTTTGAATGTATCGTGAGACATTCTCTTGATATATCCAAGCTTTGTCATCGTGATGACAACATCTTCTCTTGGGATCAGGTCTTCCATGGAGATATCGAACTCATCGAATCCGATGGATGTTCTTCTCTCATCTCCGTATTTATCACGGATCACAAGGATCTCTTCTTTGATCACGCCAAGTAATAACTTTCTGTCTGCGAGGATCGCACGTAAATGTTCGATCTGCTCCATCAGTGCTTTATATTCTGCTTCGAGTTTCTCTCTTTCCAGACCTGTCAGGGCACGCAGTCTCATGTCTACGATCGCCTGCGCCTGTACATCTGTCAGTCCGAAACGCTCCATCAATTCTGATTTTGCGATCTGGACAGTCTGTGAACCTCTGATGATCTTGATCACTTCATCGATGTTATCTAATGCGATCAGTAATCCCTGTAAGATATGCGCACGTTCTTCGGCTTTATTTAACTCATACTGTGTACGGCGTGTCACAACTTCTTCCTGATGTCTCAGATAGTAGTTGAGCATCTCCATCAGGTTCATGACCTTCGGCTCGTTGCCGACCAGTGCCAGCATGATCACACCGAATGTGTCCTGAAGCTGTGTATGTTTGTATAACTGGTTCAGGATAACATTTGCATTTGCATCTCTCCTGAGTTCAATGACTACGCGCATTCCTTCACGGCTTGACTGGTCACTTAAGTCTGTGATGCCGTCGATCTTCTTATCACGTACCAGTCTGCGATTTTCTCGATCAGTCTTGCTTTATTCACCATGTAAGGAAGCTCACTTACGATGATGCGGCTCTTGCCGTTCGGCATCGCCTCGATATCTGTCACCGCACGCACACGGATCTTGCCGCGTCCGGTTCTGTATGCCTCTTCAATTCCTCTGGTTCCAAGGATCATACCTCCGGTCGGGAAGTCCGGTCCTTTGATGATCTTTAAGATTTCTTCGATCGTTGTCTCTTCTTTATCCTCGATCTGTCATCGATGATCTGTACAACCGCATTGATCACTTCACGCAGGTTGTGCGGCGGGATATTGGTCGCCATACCTACAGCGATACCGGAAGTACCGTTGACCAGAAGGTTCGGGAATCTTGCCGGCAGAACGGTAGGTTCTTTCTCCGTCTCGTCAAAGTTAGGAATAAAATCAACGGTATTTTTATTAATATCCGCCGTTAATTCCATGGAAATCTTACTCAGTCTTGCCTCTGTGTATCGCATGGCGGCAGCACCGTCACCGTCCACAGAACCAAAGTTACCATGTCCGTCTACCAGCGGATATCTGGTAGACCATTCCTGTGCCATATTAACCAATGCGCCATAGATCGAACTGTCACCGTGCGGGTGATATTTACCCATCGTATCACCGACAATACGTGCACACTTTCTGTGCGGCTTGTCGGGACCGTTATTCAGTTCGATCATAGAGTACAGAATTCTTCTCTGTACCGGTTTCAAACCATCTCTTACATCCGGCAGTGCACGGGACGCAATAACACTCATCGCATAGTCGATATAAGAGGTTTCCATTGTCTGTTTCAGATCACTTCGTGGCTTGTCAATATATTGTCTTCCATCAATCTCTCAGAGATGTAAGTATCTCTGTTCCTCCTTTCTTCTACACGCTGTTATTATACATCCAGGTTCTTGACATATTTTGCATTTTCAACGATGAACTCACGTCTCGGTTCAACTTTGTCACCCATCAGGGTGGTGAATGTAAGGTCCAGTTCACTCGTTGTCTCATCGTCCATCGTTACACGTAAGAGGATACGGTGCTGTGGATCCATAGTGGTATCCCAGAGCTGCTCGGCATCCATCTCTCCCAGACCTTTGTAACGCTGGATCTTATTATTCCCGTCACGTCCGACTTCTTCGATGATCTTGCTTAATTCTTCGTCACTGTATGCATACCAGACCTTCTTGTTCTTCTCAAGCTTGTAGAGCGGCGGTTGTGCCAGATATACATATCCCTGCTTGATCAGTTCCGGCATGAAACGATAAATGAATGTCAGAAGCAGTGTACTGATATGTGCACCGTCCACGTCGGCATCGGTCATGATGATGATCTTGTGATAACGCAGCTTGGAAATATCAAAATCCTCATGGATTCCGGTACCAAATGCTGTGATCATCGCCTTGATCTCGCATTGCCGTAGATCTTATCCAGTCTTGCTTCTCTACATTCAGGATCTTACCACGCAGCGGAAGGATTGCCTGTGTCGCACGGTCACGTGCAGTCTTCGCAGAACCACCGGCGGAATCTCCCTCTACGATGTAGATCTCACAATTCTCCGGATTCTTGTCAGAACAGTCTGCAAGCTTTCCCGGAAGTGCCATGTTATCAAGTGCTGATTTTCTACGTGTCAGGTCTCTTGCCTTTCTTGCGGCTTCTCTCGCACGCTGGGACATCACAGATTTCTCCACAATGATCTTACCAACGGCCGGATTCTGCTCAAGGAAGATCTCGAGCTGCCTGCTGACCACATTATCAACCGCACCTCTCGCCTCACTGTTACCAAGTTTCTGCTTGGTCTGTCCCTCGAACTGCGGGTCTTCGATCTTGACACTGATGATTGCTGTCAGACCTTCACGGATATCTTCACCGCTTAAGTTCGGCTCATTTTCACGCAGAAGCTTATTCTTTCTTGCATAGTCATTAAATGTCTTTGTGATCGCATTACGGAATCCGACAACGTGTGTTCCGCCTTCCGGGGTCGTAATGTTATTGACAAATCCATACGTATTATCGCTGTAAGAATCGTTGTGCTGCATAGCCACTTCCACAGACACATTATTGACCATGCCTTCACAGTAAATGATCTGCTCATAAAGTGGTGTCGCACTCCGGTTCAGGTAAGAAACGAATTCTTTGATCCCTCCCTCGTAGTGGAATGTTCTTTCTTTTGGTTCTTCCTCACGGTCATCCCTGAGCACGATCTTCAGACCTTTTGTCAGGAAGGCCATCTCACGGAATCTCTGTTTCAGGACATTAAAATCAAAGATCGTTGTCTCGAAAATGGTATCGTCCGGCAGGAATGTGACTTTTGTACCTGATTTTCCTTCTTCACATTCTCCGATCACTGCCAGTTTTTCCATAACTTTTCCGCGTTCATAACGCTGCTGGTAGATCTTTCCATCATGGAAGATCTCTACTTCCAGCCAGTTGGAGAGCGCATTTACAACAGATGCTCCAACACCGTGAAGTCCTCCGGATACCTTGTATCCTCCACCGCCGAACTTTCCTCCCGCATGCAGTACGGTAAATACGACTTCTACCGCAGGAAGCCCTGCTTTGTGGTTGATACCAACCGGAATTCCACGTCCATTATCGATAACGGTCACCGAATTGTCTTTATTGATTGTTACATAAATCGTATCACAGAAGCCTGCCAGAGCTTCATCTACGGCATTATCGACAATCTCGTATACAAGGTGATGCAAACCTCTGGAAGATGTACTTCCAATGTACATACCAGGACGTTTGCGGACTGCCTCAAGACCTTCCTATTTAGCAAGACACAGGACAACTGGATTGGTTTGTACGACTCCGGTAAGAAATTGCTGGATGAGGTGGTAGTTCCCGCAGGTATGCTGCAGGCCGGACCAGTCGTATGCACGCGTAGGCGACGGTACGGCTACATGGGAAGTGAAGGGTGGAAGTGAAGACAAATATGTCACTCCGAGCACCAATAACCAGACCATCGAGAGCAATCCGAAGATGGAGAATTTCGAACAGCATGACCCTGTAGGTATCGGTATGGCTATTTCTGCATGAGCGTGGTATTTACCGGACTTATCTTGCTTTACCTGTGCTTTAAATTCGTGGGCAAACTGGCGGTTAAGTTGCGTAAGCGTAACGCCATGAAAGCGCAGAATGTCACCGATAAGCAGGAAGCAAAAGAACGTAAGTTGGGTGAAGCTCCGGGTGAAGTAATTGCTGCCATCTCTATGGCTTTGCACGAAGCACAGGGAGCCGACCACGATGTGGAAGAAACCATCCTGACCATCAGCCGGGTGAAACGAAGCTATTCACCGTGGAGTTCCAAGATTTATACATTGCGTGAAACTCCTCATAAGAAATAACCTCTAAAGCATAACGAAAACCATGAAAGAATACAGATATAAAATCAACGGAAATCTTTACAAGGTGACCGTGGGAGATATAGAAGACAATAACGTGCATGTAGAAGTAAACGGAACGGCCTATACCGTGGAAATGGAAAAGAAGACCGGGCCGAAAATCAAACCGGTACTCCGTACGGCAGCTACCACACCGGCACCTCCTCCTCCCGCCGTGAGCCGTCCGGCTGTAGCAGGAAGCAAGTCAGGCATCAATCGCCGCTTCCGGGCGTGATTCTGGAAATCAAGGTGAAGGAAGGAGATGGCCGTGAAACGCGGACAGAACATTGCTCGTACTGGAACCATGAAGATGGAAACGACATCAAAGGCCGAACCGTGAACGGTAAGGTAACTGAGCCATCAACGGTGAGGCAAAGGGAAGAACTCAATATCTACGGAAGGTAACAG
>ENA-OQHY01001308-OQHY01001308.1-human-gut-metagenome-genome-assembly--contig:-NODE-1308-length-10819-cov-1.855967_pt1 | contig 10819 bp, 16 predicted proteins | sample MGYA00242570_ERZ504733 | MGnify/ENA primary metagenome ERZ504733 (study PRJEB26092, sample SAMD00036219) | human gut metagenome | host: Homo sapiens | study: EMG produced TPA metagenomics assembly of...
GAAGTCCTGGGAAATTTACGTTCACCGGGAACCGATATTCTGGCAATCGTGAAGAGTTTTAATATTCCAAGTGTATTTCCAGACAAAGTACTCCGTCAGGCAGACCGTGTGCCGGATCATGTGCAGGAAGCAGATATGGACGGAAGGCTGGACTTAAGAGATTTTGTTACTGTTACGATTGACGGTGAGGATGCCAAGGATCTGGATGATGCCATTTCTCTGACAAAAGAAGACGGAATCTACCATCTTGGCGTGCACATTGCAGATGTAAGCAATTATGTTCAGGGTGGCAGTGCTCTTGACCGTGAGGCACTGAAACGGGGAACTTCCGTGTATCTGGCAGACCGGGTGATTCCCATGCTTCCGGAGCGGCTTTCCAACGGAATCTGTTCTCTGAACCAGGGGCAGGATCGCCTGACATTAAGCTGCCTCATGGATATCAACGAAAAAGGTGAGGTTATTTCACATAAGATCGCGGAGACAGTGATCTGTGTGAATGAGAGAATGTGTTATACAGATGTAAAGAATATTCTTGAGGATACTGATGATGAGGCGAAGAAGCGGTATGAATCCCTGATTCCGATGTTTTTCCTGATGAAAGAGCTTTCAGGACTTGTTCGCAGTCGCCGTCATACAAGAGGATCCATTGATTTTGATTTCCCGGAAAGTAAAATCATTCTCAATGCAGCAGGTAAAGCCATCGACGTACAGCCGTACGAAGCTAATGTTGCAACCAGGATCATTGAGGATTTTATGCTACTTGCCAATGAGACTGTTGCACAGGAGTATTGTACCGGAGATTATCCTTTTGTATACAGAACCCATGAAACTCCGGATCCCGAGAAAATCGAGAGCCTTCTGATGCTTCTTCATAATGAGGGAGTCAATATTCAGAAATCCGGTCAGGAGATCACGCCAGGAGAAATCCAGGAAATTCTGGAAAGCATTGAGGGCCTGCCCAATGAGGCGCAGATCAGCCGCATGACGTTGCGTACCATGAAACAGGCAAAATATACAACAGAATGCAGCGGTCATTTTGGGCTTGCAGCAAAATACTACTGCCACTTTACTTCACCGATCCGAAGATATCCGGATCTTCAGATCCACAGGATCATCCATGACAAGCTGCGAGGGAGACTGGTCCGGGAAGGACGTACCGAGCATTATAAGGAGATTCTGGATGAAGTGGCACGCCAGTCCAGTGTGTGCGAGCGGCGTGCAGATGAGGCAGAAAGAGAATCTGACAAGCTGAAAAAAGCTGAGTACATGTCCTATCACCTGGGTGAGGAATATGAGGGGATCATTTCCGGCGTTACAGGCTGGGGACTTTATGTGGAACTCCCCAATACTGTGGAAGGACTGATCCATATCAATACATTACGTGACGATTATTATGTATTTGACCAGGATGCATATGAACTGCGGGGCGACATGACCGGCCGGATTTTCCGTCTTGGACAAAAAAGTCCGTGTACGTGTGGCAGATGCAGACAAGATGCTGAAAACCGTATGATTTTGTTCTGGTTGAGGAAGACTGAGGGAGCAGAAAATGGCAAAAAAATCAGGAATGAAGCTGATCGCGAATAACAAAAAAGCGTTTCATGATTATTTTATCGAGGATACCTATGAGGCTGGGATCGCACTTGCAGGAACAGAGGTAAAATCCCTCCGTTCAGGCAAATGCAGCATTAAAGAGGCTTTTGTCCGCGTGGAAAACGGGGAAGTGTATGTATATGGAATGCATATCACTCCTTATGAGAAGGGAAATATTTTTAACAAAGATCCGCTTCGCGTGCGCAAGCTCCTGCTGCACCGCTATGAGATCAACAAGATTGAAGCAAAATTAAAAGAAAAAGGACTGACACTAGTACCGCTTAAGGTCTATTTCAAGGACAGTCTGGTAAAAGTGGAAATTGGCATGGCCCGCGGTAAGAAACTCTATGACAAACGCCAGGATATTGCTAAGAAAGACCAGAGAAGAGAAGCAGAGAGAGATTTCAAGGTAAAAAATCTCTATTAAAAATGAGGGGGAATGTACCGTGGATAACGGTCAGGAAAGAAGAAAAAAGACAATAGAGGATTCTATGACAGAGCAGGTTCATCTGATCATGCAGCAGCATCTCAATGGAAGCGGAAGGCTTTTTGGCGGAGCCCTGATGCAGTGGATCGATGAGGTGGCAGGTATTGTGGCCATGCGCCACGCCGAGACACACAGAGTTGTGACAGCAGCTGTTGATAATCTTCAGTTTAAACGCGCTGTTTATGAGGGAGATATCCTGGTTTTAAGAGGATATGTGACTTACGTAGGAAAAACTTCCATGGAAGTCGAAATCGATACTTATACAGAACTGCCGGATGCATGCGCCAGACAGTAAACCGGGCATTTTTTGTGATGGTGGCAGTGGATGAAGATCAGAAACCTGTACAGGTACCGGATCTTGTCATTTCCACAGAGGCAGAAAAAGCAGGAATGAGGCTGCAAAAATGCGCCGTACCATGCGAAAACAGCGAAGAGAGAATGGATTCTGATGTCAGATGCCGCAATTTTTTGCATAGTCTGAAAAAACTAAAAATTGTGTGAAATTCCGAATGGTCAGGTTGACAAGAAAGTGATACTCTGCAATAATAAGAAGAGATAACTAAAAAGAAAGACAGAACCATTTTATATGGAGGAGATATAATGAAGAAACGCTATTTGATCCTTGCCGGTATCCTGGCAGCAAGTATGTTTGCGGCTGGCTGTGGAAATAAAACTTCCGTAGCACCGGAGCAGAAAGTGGAAGCAACAGCAACACCAGCAGTAACCGAGGCACCGAAGTCAGATGTAGTGGAGATGAAGACTGCAACAGATGATACAGAGAATATCAAGAATGTGATGGGAACCAAGAGTGAAACCACTACAAGTATTGTATTTACGAATAAAATGGGGTCTACCATTTCAGCAATTTATGTTCGTCCGACCAGAGACGATGGAGATGACAGTGATGAGACCTGGGGTAGTGACCTTGTGAACGGCAAGTTTTCACTGGCCGATAATGATAAGGCTGTTTATTATATGGAGAAAGATCAGAAGGATGATAATGGTGACACAGCAACCAGTTTTGATGTGCGCATAACATTCTCTGATGAGGAGCAGAATGAGTGCTTTTTCCGTCAGCTTCCGCTTACGACTATCTCACAGATCAGACTGTGTATGGATGGAGAGGGTGAAGACGGAATTCCTTATGCTACATATCTGACAAGCGGAAGCACCAGGGAAGTTTCCACTTTGAAGGATGTGAAGGCAAGACTTGGAATCGAGGATGACGGCGAGGAGAGTGACAGCACAGATTCCGACAGTGACAGCACTGATGTTACACCAACTCCGTCAGCAGATGATGAGAGTGGTAATTCAGATGGTACGGATAATTCGGACTCCACACCGTCTGCAGATTCCACATCAAATCAGCCGTCAGCAGATCCTACTTCAGCACCGTCTGACAACAATAATGGAGATAACAATAATGGTGATGATCTGGCTTCTGTAGCGGCAGGATATATCGGTCGGTCCATGTCAGATCTTGAAAGCGCATGCGGCAGTCCGAACGGCAGTGATTATGAAGATGAGCCGGAATCCGGCAAGACTGGTTATTATTACTATGATACGTTTACGGTTTCCACAACTTTTGATGATGATGGCAATGAAGTTGTATCCGGCGTATGGTAAAGGAGAATAAACATATGAAGAGAGTGTTACTGAAATTAAGCGGAGAGGCTCTTGCAGGAGAGCAGAAGAGAGGTTTTGACGAGGCAACTGTCACAGAGGTAGCCAAACAGATCAAGACTATTGTTGATGAGGGACTTCAGGTAGGTATTGTTATCGGAGGCGGAAACTTCTGGAGAGGACGTACCAGCGGAGCCATGGACAGAAGCAAGGCAGACCAGATCGGAATGCTTGCAACGATCATGAATTGTATCTATGTATCTGATATCTGCAGATATGTAGGACTTAAGACAGAGGTATTCACACCATTGTATGCGGTGCGTTCACAACACTTTATTCTAAAGACGCAGTGGAAGAGAGCTTTGCAGCAGGCAAGGTAGTGTTTTTTGCAGGCGGTACAGGACATCCGTATTTCTCCACAGATACAGCTACTGTACTTCGTGCAGTTGAGATCGGTCAGATGCTATCCTTCTTGCGAAGGCAGTTGACGGAATCTATGACAGCGATCCGAAGGTTAATCCGGATGCCAAGAAGTATGACGAGATTTCCATTGATGAGGTAGTTGCGAAGAAACTGGCAGCTATGGATCTGACAGCTTCCATCATGTGTATGGAGCAGAAGATGCCGATGTTGGTATTTGGTCTCGATGAGAAAGACAGCATTGTGAATACCGTTCACGGCAAGTTCTCCGGAACTAAGGTAACTGTGTAATCAAATTAATAAAATAACCATACAGGGAGATATGTGAAATGGATGAGAGAATTCAGGTATACGAAACAAAAATGGGAAAACACTGAATGCTTTGGAGAGCGAGCTTACAACGATCAGAGCCGGACGTGCGAATCCGCATATTCTTGATAAACTTACTGTAGATTATTATGGAGCACCAACTCCGATCCAGCAGGTTGCCAACATTTCCGTACCAGAGGCGCGTATGATCCAGATCCAGCCATGGGAATCCAGCATGATCAAGGCAATCGAGAAAGCAATCCTCTGCTCTGACCTTGGATTAAACCCAAGCAACGATGGCAAGGCAATCCGTCTTGTATTCCCGGAGCTTACCGAGGAACGTCGTAAAGAGCTGGTAAAGATGTTAAGAAAAAAGGTGAAGGTGCCAAGGTCGCAGTGAGAAATATCCGCCGTGACGCTAATGACGCATTCAAGAAACTTGCAAAACAGGATGTATCCGAGGATGAGATCAAGGAGCTTGAAGAGAAAGTACAGAAGCTCACAGACAAGTACATCAAGGAAGTTGACAAGGCAATCGAGAACAAATCTAAAGAGATTCTGACCGTATAACTGCAGGAATACAATGATTAAGAGGGCTTCTTCGAAGAAGCTCTCTTTCTGTATGGAGGAAAAATTATGAACGTACCAAATCATATCGCGATCATTCTGGATGGAAACGGAAGATGGGCCGGGGAACGCGGAATGCCGAGAACATACGGGCATGTGAAAGGCTGTGCCAACCTTGAGAACATCTGCTACGACATCAAAGATCTGGGAGTGAAATACCTGACAGTCTATGCTTTTTCCACAGAGAACTGGAAGCGTTCCAGAGATGAGGTTGAAGCACTGATGAAGCTGTTCCGCAGCTATCTCAAGAAATGTATCAAGATTTCCAGGAAAAATAACATGAGGATGAAAGTCATCGGAGATATTAAGGCATTTGCACCGGATATCCAGCAGAGTGTCCGTGAGCTTGAGGAATATTCCAAGGATTTTGACGGAATCTATTTCCAGCTGGCATTAAATTATGGAAGCCGTGATGAGATCCGCCGTGGAATGCAGAAGATGGCACAGGATGTAAAAGATGGAAAAGTAGAGCCGGAGAGTATTACAGAGTCTACGATCGAGAGCTACCTGGATACAGCAGGTGTTCCAGATCCGGATCTGATGATCCGTACCAGTGGAGAGCAGCGGCTTTCCAATTTCCTTCTTTGGCAGCTGGCTTATTCCGAGTTTTATTTCACACCGGTAGCATGGCCGGATTTCAACAAAGAAGAGCTTATTAAGGCCATCGAGAAATATAATCAGAGAGACAGACGTTACGGTGGCGTTAAGGAGGAGTAATTTATGTTTAAGACAAGACTGATAAGTGGTATCGTCCTTGTCATCATTGCCCTTGCAACGATCATTTCCGGCAGCTGGATCTTGTTTTTTACACTTCTGGCTGTTTCACTGATCGGAATGCGTGAGCTTTACAATGTGATGAAGGTGAGTAATGAGCACATTACCGTGCTGGAGCTTGTGGGATATCTTGGAGCAGTGCTCTATTATATTGCCATAAGTTTGATTTTGGAAATTTTGGAATGATGGCAGTCATTGTAAGTATGATCCTGATTCTGTTCGTTTATGTATTTGGCTACCCGAAATACCATGCAGAACAGGTAATGGCAGCATTTTTCGGTGTAGTGTATGTTGCAGTGATGCTTTCATTTATTTACCTGACCAGAAATCTTCCGGATGGTAAATTTCTGGTATGGCTGATCTTCTTATGCTCCTGGGGCTGCGATACCTGTGCTTATTGCGTGGGAATGCTCATCGGCAAGCACAAGATGGCGCCTGTTTTAAGCCCGAAAAAATCCATTGAAGGAGCTGTGGGCGGTGTTGTGGGTGCAGCACTTCTGGGAGTGATCTATGCAGCAGCAACACAGGGAAAAATGGCTGAGTATGCCCTGATCTGCGGAGTTGGAGCCCTGATCTCCATGGTAGGTGATCTGGCAGCTTCTGCCATCAAGAGAAACCAGAACATCAAGGACTATGGAAAGCTGATCCCTGGTCATGGTGGGATTCTGGATCGTTTTGACAGCGTGATCATCACAGCACCTGTTATTTATTATCTTGCAAAACTGATTCTTGGAATTTAGGAGATATTGAAATGAAGAATATTGCAATATTAGGTTCTACCGGTTCCATTGGAACCCAGACGCTGGATGTAGTGCGGAAGAATAATGATCTTCGTGTAGTTGCAGTCAGTGCAGGTAGGAGTGTGGAAAAGCTGGAGGAACAGATCCGTGAGTTTCATCCCCTTCTGGCAGCAGTCTGGGATGAGAAAGCAGCCGAAGACTGAAGATCCGCATCGCAGATACAACAACAAAGATTTGTCAGCGGGATGGACGGTCTTCTGGAGCTTGCATCCATGCCGGAGTCCGATATCCTTGTTACGGCTATTGTTGGAATGATTGGAATCCGTCCGACCATGGAAGGAATCCGTGCAGGAAAAGATATCGCACTTGCCAATAAAGAAACATTGGTCACAGCGGGTCATCTGATCATGCCTATGGCAAAAGAGTACGGCGTTTCCATCCTGCCTGTTGACAGTGAGCATAGTGCAATCTTCCAGGCAATCCACGGAGAAGAGAAAAAGGAGATACACAAGCTTCTGATCACAGCTTCCGGCGGACCGTTCCGCGGCCGAACCACAGAAGAACTTAAGAAAGTGACAGTGTCAGATACTCTCAAACATCCGAATTGGGTAATGGGACAGAAGATCACTGTAGATTCTGCAACACTGGTAAACAAAGGTCTTGAAGTTATGGAAGCGAAATGGCTTTTTGACGTGGATCTGGATCATATACAGGTTGTGGTACAGCCTCAGAGCATCATTCATTCCATGGTAGAGTTTAAGGATGGAGCCATTATGGCCCAGCTCGGAACACCGGATATGCGTCTCCCGATCCAGTATGCACTGTACTATCCTCACAGACGTTTTCTGGATGGAGATCGTGTTGATTTTACGAAACTTCGAGAGATTACTTTCGAGATTCCGGATATGGAAACATTTCGCGGTCTTCCGATGGCAATCAAGGCATCCAGAGAGGGCGGTAGCATGCCAACAGTCTTTAATGCAGCCAATGAGCTGGCAGTAAAGAAATTCCTGGAGGAAAAGATCGGATTCCTGGATATTTATGAGATTATTGCGCAGTCTATGGACAGACACAAAAAAATCGCTCACCCGGATCTGGATGAGATCCTTTCTGTAGAGCAGGATACTTATCAGTGGATCGAAAGCAGGTGGTAAATTGAGATTTGTAATTGCTGTTATAATTTTCAGCGTTGTGATACTGATCCATGAGCTGGGACATTTTTTCTGGCGAAAAAGAACCATATAGAGGTACTGGAATTTTCTCTTGGCATGGGTCCGAGAATTTTAAGTACTGTAAAAGGCGGTACCCGTTATTCCCTGAAGCTTCTTCCCCTTGGAGGCTCCTGCGCCATGGCCGGGGAGGACGCGGAGGATGATGGTCCCGGGACATTCAATTCAGCTCCTGTATGGGGCAGGATCGCAGTTGTTGCTGCAGGACCGGTTTTTAACTTTTTGCTGGCGTTTGTGCTTCTGTGATTATTGTAGGCTGTATTGGTTATGATCCGGCTACAGTACTGGAAGTTACGGAAGGCTCCTCCGCTGAGAAGACAGGTCTTGAGGTCGGAGATGTGATCACGGAATACCAGGGATATCATATCGACCTGGGAAAAGACCTCTATGTATATTCTTATCTGAACCAGCTGGAAGAGGATGATACCATCCATCTGAAGGTAAAGCGTGACGGTGAGATAAAGGAATTTTCCTATAAGCCGGATGTAAACGTGAGATATCTTCTGGGCTTTAACCGTTCTGATGTGAATTCCATGACAGTGGAATCTCTGATCAAGGGAATGCCTCTGGAAGAGGCAGGCCTTGAAGCTGGAGATGTGATCACAAAGATCAATGGTGTGGAAGTTCCGGATGGAGCAACCTATGAGAAGTATCTTGAGAAACATCCTCTGTCTGATCAGCCGGTTACCATCACATATGAACGAAACGGGTTGGAATATGAGACAGAGATCACACCCAGAGAATACAGAACTCCGGTATCTGGTTTCGGGTATAATACTTACAGTGAAAAAACTTCTGGTTTCAATGTACTGAAATATGGTGCTGTGGAAGTGAAATATATGATTCGTACCACGATTTTGAGCTTAAAAGAGCTTGTGACCGGGCATCTTGGAATGAAAGATTTAAGCGGTCCGGTTGGCGTTGTGGATGCTATTGGTGATACTTATGAGCAGTCCAGGAGTGAAGGAACCCTGATGATCTGGATGAATATGCTGAATATGGCAGTCCTTCTCTCGGCAAACCTTGGAGTTATGAACCTGCTTCCTCTTCCCGCACTGGATGGAGGAAGACTGATGTTCTTACTTGTGGAGGCCATCCGCAGGAAACCGATTAACCGTCAGGTAGAAGGTATGGTGCATTTTGCGGGGCTTATGCTTTTGATGGCACTGATGGTTGTGGTGATGTATAACGATATTTTAAAAATTTTCTAAAAGAATATATGAAAAAGAAACTGATAAAAGAGAAGGCATAAAAGGCCTTCTCTTTTTCAGTGACAATTTTGCATAAAAATTAATTATTAAAAATGAAAAAAGCTTCCGGGTTTGAAATCCGTCTGTTCTTAAATAAAGAGTGCGAAAAAAATTCGTACTCTGGAATAGGGCCATTCATTCATATTCAGGCATATACTAGCAGAGAGTCAAAGTGTTTTCAGGCACAAAAAGGAGTCTCTGTTTATGAAAAATCATTCTTATATTTCCATGCAGCAGGATACCCCGGATCAGGGACAGCTGCAGGTGACGGTGCAGGATGGGGCAAGTAACCGTCCTGTGGAAAATGCCAGAGTACGGATTTCATACACAGGAGTACCAGATAATATCATTGAGGAAGTGCGTACGGATTCCTCAGGAAAAACACCTCTTCTGGATTTGGCAGCTCCGCCTTTGGAGTATAGCATGAAGCCGGTGGAACAGCAGCCCTATTCCGAATATACAGTTCAGATCAGCGCAGATGGTTTTGAACCAAAAGAAGTGGCAGGAACAGAAGTACTTCCTCATTCAATCTCTTGGCAGGGTGCATCTCTCAGGCGGCAGCAGGGAAATGGGGAGATTATCAGCGGATCGTTATCGGGCCACACACCCTGTTTGGAGAGTATCCGCCTAAAAATCCGGAAGCAGAGATTAAGCCGGTAAATGAATCTGGGGAGATTGTTTTGAGCAAAGTGGTGATTCCGGAGTACATCGTAGTCCATGATGGTCCGGCAGGGGACACCAGTGCCCGGAATTATTATGTACGTTACAAAGATTATATCAAAAATGTGGCCAGCAGCGAGATCTATGCAACCTGGCCGGACGATACGATTCGTGCTAACGTCCTGGCAATCATGTCATTTACATTAAACCGGGTATATACAGAATGGTACCGGAACAAAGGCTATGACTACACCATCACTTCTTCCACAGCATACGATCATAAATGGATCAATGGCCGGAATATTTTTGACAGCATCGACAGGATTGTGGATGAGCTTTTTGAAAACTATCTTTCCAGACCGAATGTGCGGCAGCTATCCTGACGCAGTATTGTGATGGCAGACGGGTGCAGTGCAGGATCGTGGCTGGATGACACAGTGGGGAAGCAAGTCTCTGGGAGATCAGGGATATTCTGCAATTGAGATCATACGGAGCTTTTATGGAAATGATATGTATATCAATTGTAGCAGAGGCAGTTTCTGGGATTCCTGTATCCTGGCCGGGATATGACCTGACAATTGGTGTTACCGGGGAAAAGTGCAGCAGATTCAGGAACAGCTTAATGCTATAGCAAAAGCTATCCCGCAATTCCAACTGTGACTGTGGATGGTATTTACGGCCCTGCAACAGCTGCTTCCGTAAAAAAATTCCAGAATGTGTTCGGGCTTCCGGCTTCCGGAGTGGTGGATTATCCTACATGGTATAAGATCCAGGAAATTTACGTGGCAGTTACCAGGATAGCGGAATTGCGATAATACAGATAATAGTTATAAAAAGATACGCATAAAAAAATATAATTGCAGATTTCAAAAGGAACAAAAATTACAGTTTTTGAAAAAAGTGTTTGACCTTTCAGAATAAACCAGGTATAATGGCTGTTTGTATATTTGAGCGCAGATCGCAAAACGATCGTGTTCATGAGCATATAGCAGAGCGGAATGCGATGTCCGCTTTATAAAAGGAGCGATGAAAAATGACATTTTATCAGGAACTGCAGTTAAGCTCAACAGGATCCAAACACTGATACGGAATACCACAGACAAAAAA
>ENA-OQHY01001309-OQHY01001309.1-human-gut-metagenome-genome-assembly--contig:-NODE-1309-length-10814-cov-2.598391_pt1 | contig 10814 bp, 17 predicted proteins | sample MGYA00242570_ERZ504733 | MGnify/ENA primary metagenome ERZ504733 (study PRJEB26092, sample SAMD00036219) | human gut metagenome | host: Homo sapiens | study: EMG produced TPA metagenomics assembly of...
GCAAGCCCAATTCTTCGTGGGCCAGTACGCGCAGGCGCTCGCGGTCCATGCAAATCGCGGCGATTTCGGCGCTCGGCACCACCTGGGCGCCGCGGCCGCAGTACCGGCCAGCACATCGGTGGCGATGGCCTCTACCTCGGGCACGATGATGTCCGGCTTGATTTCATCGAACAATGCCTGCAATTCGGCGGCATTCGCCATATCCAACGCGCGATATTCATGCGCCACCTGCTGGGCCGGAGCGCCGGCATACGAGTCAGCGGCGCACACCCACGCGCCCAGTCGCATGAGCTCGATGCCACTTCCTTGCCCAGCTCACCAGCGCCCAAAAACAGCACGCGGGTGGGGTGCTTGCCCAGCGGTGTGCCCAGCGGGCGGTTGGCTGCGCGAGTTGCGGGGGAGACGGCGGAAGTCTCGGCGGGAATTGCGGGAGAGGAGGTGGAAGTCACGGCAGTATTTACGGCGTTCTCAGTCATACCCACATTCTGCCATGCCGCGATGATTTCGCCTATGCGGGGCTCGGATTCGGCGACGTGCGCTGCGGAGCGCGTGATTCAATATTGGGCAAAATGCGGCAGCCCATACCATTTCACACGCGTTCATGCAGCGCGGCCGACGCCATTGCAGCGCGGTGGTTTAGGATGGGGCAATGCGCGAAAACGGGATTGAAGAGAGCATTGATCGTCCTCTGACTATCGCTCTTGTGGTCGATACGGTGGGCAATCAGGCAACGGCACCTCCAATTCGGCCTTGCAATGGGCTGCAGAATTGGAGCGGCAAGGCCATCATGTGAGGCTTGTCGGTATAGGGGCGCCCGAATATCCGGCGCGCGTGAATAGGGTGCCGCTCGTCTCGTGGGTGGCCGCCAAGCAGCTCATGCAATTCGCCGAACCCAGCGACACGTTGTTCCGCACCGCCTTTCAAGGCGTGGATGTGGTGCATATCTATATGCCGTTCAAATTCGGCCGTCGTGCCGCTAAAGTCGCCCACCAAATGGGCATTCCCGTGACTGCCGGATTCCACCTGCAGCCGGAGAACGTGCTGTATTCGGCCGGCCCTCTACGTCGCATTCCCGGTATTTCCAGCTTCCTGTACTGGCTGTTCAAGCACTGGCTGTACAAGCACATTGACCACATCCATGTGCCCACCGAAATGACCGCGAGCCTGTTGCGCGCGCACGGGTATAAAGCCAAGTTGCACGTGATTTCCAATGGTTATTCACCGGTGTATTCGCCGAAGAAGCCGGCCGATCCGGATGCCTCGGCTCCCGTGCCGTTCCGCGTCATCGCTTCCGGCCGACTGGCTAGCGAGAAAGATCAGATTACGCTGATCAAGCGGTGTCGATGTCCCGGCACGCCGGCGATATTCAGCTGGTGATCGCCGGTACTGGGCCGCTCAAGCAGTATCTCAAGTTCCGCGCCGGGCGTTTGCTGGCGCGCAAGGCCGATATCGGATTCCACAAGCACGCCGATATGCCCGATTTGTTGCGTTCGGGCGATTTGTTCGTGCATTGTTCGATTGCCGACATCGAATCGGTGAGCGTGATCGAGGCGATGGCGTGCGGATTGGTGCCGGTGATCGCCGCGTCCGAACTGTCGGCGCCAGCCAGTTCGCGCTGATCGACGAGTCGTTGTTCCCCGTGCGGGACGCGGCCCTGCTGGCCCGACGCATCGATTGGTGGATTGCACATCAGGCCGAGCGCGCCGAATGGGGCGAAAAATACGCCGAATACACCAAGGCGCATTATTCCGTGGAAGCCTCGGTCCACAAGTTCGTGGATATGGAACGCAAGGCGATAGGGGAGTAGGAGCCTTCTCGTTTGCGGAGAGGTCTTTCCCTCAGTCCGCCTGCGGCGGCCAGCTCCCTCATCAGAGGGAGCTACGAAAAACTCCCTCTGATGAGGGAGGTGGCATCGCGAAGCGATGACGGAGGGAGAGATTAGCGAAGGGTTTTACAACAACTCAATAAGCTGATCGACCTCTTCATGCGTGGTGGCCCAGCTGGTGCAGATGCGCATCACGGTATGCGTGTCGTCGGCCTTCTCGGTAAAGCCGAGCTTGACCTCGCGCTCCAGACGGTCGATGGTCGGCTGATCCATCGTCACGAAAATCTGGTTGGTGGGCGCTTCGAAAGTGAGCGTGTAGCCCTTGGCGCGCAGGGCCTCGCGAATACGATCGGCCGCCTCATTGGCGTTGCGGGCGATCTTGAAATACAGGTTGTCGGTGAACAAAGCGTCAAACTGCGCGCCCAGCACAAAGCCCTTGGCCAGCAAGGCACCGTGCTGCTTGATGAGGGTCAAGAAGTGCTTCGGCGTGTTGTGCTTGGTAAACACCACGGCCTCGCCGAACAGGCACCCACCTTGGTACCGCCGATGTAGAACACGTCGGCGATGGTCGCCAGATCCGCGAGCGTCATGTCTGAACCGGTGGCGGTCAGCGCGTAGCCGAGTCGCGCGCCATCCACGAACAGCGGCATGTCGTACTTGTGCGCCACATCGGCGATGGCCTGCAACTCGGCCTTGGAGTAGATGGTGCCATATTCGGTGCTTTGCGAGACGTACACGGAGCCCGGGAACACCATGTGCTCGTAGTTGCCGTCCGCATAGAAGGTCTTGCAGAACTCGTCCAGTTCGGTCGGGTCCATTTTGCCGTTGTGCTGGGGAATCGTGAGCACCTTGTGCCCGGAGAACTCGATGGCGCCGGCCTCGTGCACGTTCGGATGGCCGGAGGCGACCGCGACCACGCCTGCATACGCCGGGGTGATGGTGTCGATGACGACCTGGTTGGTCTGCGTGCCGCCGACGAGGAACCACACATCCGCGTCCGGCTGGCCGCAGGCCTCGCGGATCTTGGCCTTGGCTGATCGCTCAGTTCGTCGGACCCGTAGCCCGAATACAGATGGTTGTTGGCTTCAGCCACGGCTTCAAGCACCGCGGGATGGGCGGCGCGGGAGTAATCGTTCTCAAAAGACAGCATGACGGACCTTTTGTCCTTATGTTCGGTGAATTGGATATGCCTGAGTGTACAACGCGGTGGTTCCCGGCATGCCTATTTGGCCTATAACCCAGGAGCGGGGAATTCATGGAGAAAAACAAAACCCTTCCGCGAACGGAAGGGTTTTACTGGGGTGGCCAACGCGGCTCGAACGCGCGACCTTCTGAACCACAATCAGATGCTCTACCAACTGAGCTATGGCCACCATAGTGCCGTATTCAGCAAGCTGAATTCGCGCAACAGGTGAATACTATACACAACTTTGCGGATGTGTGCTCATCGGTGTGTCGCGATGGAATCAAGCGGTTGGTTTGCTGATGCAGCTGCTCGCTTCTCAGTACGTGTCCGTGCCGACTCAGTCCCTGTTCCTCAACGCCGTCAAGGTGGTGCTCTTCCCGATCGCCCTCGGTGTGATCTGCCACATGATCTTCGGCAAGAAAGATCGAGAAGGTTACGGTCGCCCTGCCTATCGTTTCTCAGGTGGCTATTCTGCTTATCATCGGCGTGGTCGTTGCCGCCAACGGTCCGAAGCTGTTCGTGGCCAGCTCCCTGGTGGCCATCCCGGTGGTCATCCTGCACAACCTGTGCGGCTACTCGCTGGGCTTCGGCTTCTCCAAGCTGATGTACAAGATCTACCGAAGGGCTTCCGCTACGCACAGCAGAAGGCCATCACCTTCGAAGTCGGCATGCAGGACTCCGCTCTGGGCGCAACCCTGGCCCTGACCTCCTTCGCAACCAACCCACTCGCTGCCGTGCCGTCCACCTTCTTCTCCGTGTGGCACAACATCTCCGGCTCTATCCTGTCCAGCTGGTGGCGCAACCACGATGACAAGCACGAGATCCACTGGGATTCCGACAATGGCGAGAAGGGCTCTGCCAAGAGCACCGTTTCAGCGGCCCACCCGTTCGACGCCGATAAGGCCGCCAAGGTCGCTGCCTGAAATCCTGAAATGGTGAGAAAGGTCGGGTAAGGCACGACTCCATCAGTCGGTCATCCACCTTTCCTACCTCGCATAACATAGCCGCTCCCGCTTACTCCCGATTGAGGTATCGGGCGTTTCGCGAGGGCGGTTTTGCTATAATTGGTAATGCAGAAAGCGGCAAGGTAATACGCAAAGAGGCCGGGTCGCTAGAGGTTCCCATCGGATATGGAAGAGCACGAGGATGTGCTGGAAACAGATAACACAGAAGCGGATGTGGTGAAAAGAAACATAATGTAACCTCCTTGGCGGTGCCCCCCGTGTGACATAGTCTCCGCGGGGGCACCTGCTGTGTGGCGTTCCCTTTTTGCGACGCATTCCCGGGAATATTGCGTTGGGAGAATAGTTGGGTGTGTGTTTTGCGACGCATTGGAATATTGCGTTGGGAGGAGAGGAAAAGTACGGGGGCGCAGGAGGTCCCCAAACCAGTGAGTTGTGGCTCGGCGCGTCGTTGTCCGGAGGAATCGTAATATAGATATTCGTGTGTGCCAACAGCACGCCTTATGTAACAGGCGAGCATGCTGGGATATCCTTCAAACCGCTGATCGCACGCAGTAATGCGCCGACGGGAGGGGCGAAGGCCATCGGGCCGGTGGACTGGGCTATCTTTTCCGATTCGTCGGGTGCCGCCAACAGGCGGATACCAAGCGAGTGTGCTGAAAAGTGTGGGTGCAGTGCGGCGGTCACACAAAAGCAAGAGAAACCACTGAATCGGAGAATTCAAGTTGCCTACTATTGAACAGCTCGTCCGTAAGGGACGTCAGGCAAAGCCGAAGAAGTCCAAGACTTTGGCCCTGAAGGGCAGCCCGCTGCGTCGCGGCGTGTGCACCCGTGTTTACACCACCACCCCGAAGAAGCCGAACTCGGCTCTGCGTAAGGTTGCTCGTGTGCGCCTGTCCTCGGGCATCGAAGTCACCGCCTACATTCCGGGCGAAGGCCACAATCTGCAGGAGCACTCCATCGTGCTCGTGCGCGGCGGCCGTGTGAAGGATCTCCCGGGTGTGCGTTACCACATCGTGCGTGGCGCGCTCGATACTCAGGGTGTCAAGGACCGTAAGCAGGTCGTTCCCTGTATGGAGCAAAGAAGGCGAAGTAAGAGATATGTCACGTAAGGGACCTTCCAAGAAGCACGTCGTGCTGCCCGATCCGATCTACGGTTCCACCGTGGTGGCGCAGCTCATCAACAAGATTCTGCTTGACGGCAAGAAGTCGATCGCCGAAGACATCGTCTACTCCGCGCTCGATATGGTCAAGGAGAAGTCCGACCAGGAGCCGGTGGCTGTGCTCAAGCGCGCCCTGGACAACATCCGTCCGTCCCTCGAGGTTCGCTCCCGCCGTGTCGGTGGCGCCACCTACCAGGTGCCGGTCGAGGTCAAGCCGAACCGCGCCAACACCCTGTCGCTGCGCTGGCTGACCGACTTCTCCCGCGCCCGTCGTGAGAAGACCATGGCTGAGCGTCTCGCCAATGAGATCCTGGATGCCTCCAACGGCCTCGGTGCTTCTGTCAAGCGCCGCGAGGATACTCATAAGATGGCAGAGGCTAACAAGGCCTTCGCTCATTACCGCTGGTAATCACTCGCCCTGAGTAAAACTAAGGAAAAAGATGGCTGAAGAGATTTCGGACCTCCACGACGTCCGCAATATCGGCATCATGGCCACATTGATGCCGGCAAGACCACCACTACCGAGCGTATTCTGTTCTACACCGGTAAGAACTACAAGATCGGCGAGACCCACGACGGCGCTCCACCATGGACTTCATGGCGCAGGAGCAGGAACGTGGTATCACCATCCAGTCCGCTGCTACCACCTGCTTCTGGACCGTCAGTCCCACGACACCAAGGACAAGTTCCAGATCAACATCATCGATACCCCTGGCCACGTGGACTTCACGGCGAGGTGGAGCGCTCCCTGCGTGTGCTCGATGGTGCCGTTGCCGTGTTCGACGGCAAGGAAGGCGTGGAGCCGCAGTCCGAAACCGTGTGGCGTCAGGCTGACAAGTACGGCGTTCCGCGTATCTGCTTCATCAACAAGATGGACAAGCTGGGCGCGAACTTCTACTACTCCGTCGACACCATCAAGGAGAAGCTGGGTGCTACTCCGATCGTGATGCAGCTGCCGATTGGTTCCGAGAACGACTTCACTGGCGTTGTCGACCTGGTTGAGATGCAGGCTTACGTGTGAACGGCACCGAGGAGCTCGGCGCCAAGTACGACACCACTGAGATCCCGGACGACCTCAAGGACAAGGCTCAGGAGTACCACGAGAAGCTCGTGGAAGCCGCTGCCGAAGCCGACGACGACCTCATGAACAAGTTCTTCGAGGACGGCGACCTGTCCAAGGAAGACATCCGCGCTGGCGTGCGTAAGCTCACCATCGCCAAGGAAGCCTTCCCGATCTTCTGCGGTTCCGCCTTCAAGGACAAGGGCGTTCAGCCGATGCTGGACGGCGTTGTCGATTACCTGCCGTCTCCTGAAGACGTGCCGGCCATCAAGGGCTACAAGCCTGGCGATGAGTCCGTCGAGATCGACCGTCACCCGGTCAAGTCCGATCCGTTCGCGGCTCTGGTCTTCAAGATCTCCACCCACCCGTTCTACGGCAAGCTCGTGTTCGTGCGCGTCTACTCCGGCTCCGTTGTGCCGGGCGACTCCGTGCTCGACTCCACCCGCGAGAAGAAGGAACGTATCGGCAAGATCTTCCAGATGCACGCCGATAAGGAAAACCCGATGGACCGCGCTGACGCCGGTAACATCTACACCTTCGTGGGCCTGAAGAACGTGACCACCGGTGACACCCTGTGCGCCATCGACGATCCGATCACCCTCGACTCCATGACCTTCCCGGATCCTGTGATCCAGGTGGCCGTCGAACCGAAGACCAAGGCCGACCAGGAGAAGATGGGCATCGCCCTGTCCAAGCTGGCCGAAGAGGATCCGACCTTCCAGGTCACGACCGACGAAGAGTCCGGCCAGACCCTGATCGCCGGCATGGGCGAGCTCCAGCTCGACATCATCGTCGACCGTATGCGCCGCGAGTTCAAGGTTGAGTGCAACCAGGGCAAGCCGCAGGTCGCCTACCGCGAGACCATCCGCAAGGCCGTCATGGACCAGGGCTACACCCACAAGAAGCAGACCGGTGGTTCCGGCCAGTTCGCAAAGGTCCTGATGAACTTCGAGCCGCTCGACACCACCGAGGGCAAGACCTTCGAGTTCGAGAATAAGGTCACCGGCGGCCACATCTCCGCCGAATTCATCGGCCCCATCGAGGCCGGTGTCAAGGAGGCCATGGAGTCCGGTGTTCTCGCCGGCTTCCCGGTCGTGGGCGTCAAGGCCACCGTCACTGACGGCCAGATGCACCCGTCGATTCCTCCGAAATGGCCTTCAAGCTCGCAGGTTCCATGTGCTTCAAGGAAGCTGCCCCGAGGCCAAGCCGGTCATTCTCGAACCGATCATGAAGGTCGAAGTCCGTACGCCGGAAGAGTACATGGGCGAAGTCATCGGCGATCTGAACCAGCGCCGTGGCAACATCCAGTCCATGACCGACGGTGTCGGCGTCAAGGTCATCGACGCCAAGGTCCCGCTGTCCGAGATGTTCGGCTACATCGGCGACCTGCGTTCCAAGACCCAGGGTCGTGCCATGTTCACCATGGAGATGGACTCCTACGACGAGGTGCCGAAGAGCGTCTCCGAGGAGATCATCAAGGCCCAGCGCGGCGAGTGACACGCGCCACTGCATGAAGTAGCCAGTGTCTTCAGTCAGCGGTAATATCGTATACCGCTGACTGGGTTCTGGCTCTTCAAAGTGGCACATAACCCAGAAACCCAGTAGAATAAGCGAGTTCCTGTGCGAAAGGGTGCAGGAAACTCACGAGACGTCCAGGAGGACAAAAGTAATGGCAAAGGAAAAGTACGAGCGTACTAAGCCGCACGTTAACATCGGTACCATCGGCCACGTCGACCACGGTAAGATACCCTGACTGCCGCCATCTCCAAGGTGCTGCACGAGGAGTTCCCGGATGTCAACCCGGAGTACGACTTCAACCAGATCGATTCCGCTCCGGAAGAGGCCGCCCGCGGTATCACCATCAACATCGCCCACATCGAGTACCAGACCGAGAAGCGTCACTACGCTCACGTCGACTGCCCGGGCCACGCCGACTTCGTGAAGAACATGATTACCGGTGCTGCCCAGATGGATGGCGCTATCCTCGTTGTGGCCGCCACCGACGGCCCGATGGCCCAGACTCGCGAGCACGTGCTGCTCGCCCGTCAGGTTGGCGTTCCGAAGATCCTCTCGCCCTGAACAAGTGCGACATGGTCGACGATGAAGAGCTCATCGAGCTCGTCGAAGAAGAGGTCCGCGACCTCCTCGACGAGAACGGCTTCGACCGTGACTGCCCGGTCATCCACACCTCCGCTTACGGTGCTCTGCACGACGACGCTCCGGACCACGAGAAGTGGGTCCAGTCCGTTAAGGACCTCATGGACGCTGTCGACGACTACATCCCGACCCCGGTTCACGACCTGGACAAGCCGTTCCTGATGCCGATCGAGACGTCTTCACCATCTCCGGCCGTGGTACCGTTGTCACCGGTCGTGTCGAGCGTGGCCAGCTGGCCGTCAACACCCCGGTCGAGATCGTTGGTATCCGTCCGACCCAGCAGACCACCGTCACCTCCATCGAGACCTTCCACAAGACCATGGACGCCTGCGAGGCTGGCGACAACACCGGTCTGCTTCTGCGTGGTCTCGGCCGTGACGATGTCGAGCGTGGCCAGGTTGTGGCCAAGCCGGGCTCCGTCACCCCGCACACCAAGTTCGAGGGCGAAGTCTACGTGCTGACCAAGGACGAAGGCGGCCGTCACTCGCCGTTCTTCTCCAACTACCGTCCGCAGTTCTACTTCCGCACCACCGACGTCACCGGCGTCATCGAGCTGCCGGAAGGCGTCGAGATGGTTCAGCCGGGCGACCACGCTACCTTCACCGTTGAGCTGATTCAGCCCATCGCTATGGAGGAAGGCCTGACCTTCGCTGTGCGTGAAGGTGGCCACACCGTCGGCTCCGGTCGTGTGACCAAGATCCTCGCCTGATTTTCATCAGACAAGAATCTTCGCTTGAACTAGCGTTATAGGAAATCCCCTTCGAGGAAACTCGGGAGGGGATTTTCTATAACCGCAGCAGGATATGGATATGTACCACGACTTCCGGCCTGGATGCGCTAGTGTTGCTTTTCAATAGATAAACGGACTGCTGCACTGCGAGGATAGGACACTGATGGCAGGCCGGGAAAGAAGGTCGATGATGACTGGTGCACAGGCCGCTCACTGTGGTTCTGTATCCGCAATTTCGCTGGGACTGCCCGTTTCCACGGCGATTCCCGAAGCCAAAGGCACACTGCCGAAAGCCTTGTTCGTAGGCAAAGCGCCGATTTCCGGCAAACTCAAGCAGCGATTGGTGAACGAGATCGAATCCATCACCATGCTGGCGTTGGCCCGGTCGGCCAACACGGGGCTTGCGGACGGCAAACTGATCCCGGAAGTGCTGGTCATCGGACTGAAGCTTACGGCCAAAGCCACCGGCATACCGAACGAAGTCATCGACCTGATCGCCGGACAGCGCAAATCGGGCATCGTGTTCGTGTGCGTACGCGACGTGCCGTTCGAGGGCAGCACGCGTGAGGAATGCGCGTTCGCCGTGCGCCGCGCCATACCGGGGCGTGCCGGGCACACGCCGATCTATCAGGTATATGCCGGCGACTGGCAGCCGGCGGGGGAGGCCCAGCTGGAGCTGGCCGGCTCTACTATTGATGAGCTGTGGGCATCGCTGTGCTCACAGACCATTTTGGGTACGCCGGAGGTCGAGAATCTGGATGCGCGCATCATTCGCCATACTGAAATTGCTCGGCTCGAATCCGAAGTGGACAAGCTCACTCGTGACCATCAGCGCGTCAAGAACCCGGCCCAGCGCAACGAGATCTATGCCAAACTCCACAAGGCCAAGGCGCAGCTCGCAAAACTGCGCGAGGCATAGTGATGTGAAAGCCATTGGGCTTCCTGGCGGGAGCTGGCTCGCGAAGCGAGACTGAGGGTGGTCCAGGTCCGTGGCCTAGGGCTACGCCCAAGCTAATTGAAATATTCGTGCATCATACAGCGTACAGTTAAACCATGTTCCCTCTGCTCGAAACCCTGGTCGCCGTATACGAGGTGGGTCAGTTCACGCTGGCCGCCGATGAGCTGAAGGTATCGCAGTCGACGGTGTCGTCGCGTATCGCCCAATTGGAGCAGATGTCGGCGCGCCGCTGTTCGTGCGCAATGCGAAAAGTGACGTGACGCCCACACAGGCGGCGGATGCTGTACCAGACTGCATCGGCATCGACGGATTATGGCGGGATACGCGTGAGCAGATCGCCGCGTGCAGGAGGCGCGTGAGCCGCTGGCCGTGTCGTTCTCGCACACGACCGCGGCGATTCTGCTGCCGAAGGCGTTGCCGGTGATGGCTCGGGACATGGACGGTTTCGACTTCGCTGTACACGTGATGAACTCGGATGCGATTCTCGAACAGGCCAGCATGAAGGCCGTGCAGCTCGGCGTGGTGGAAAAGCCGATCGTGAACGATTCGGTGGACCGCGTCACCCTGTGCGAGGACCGGCTGGTGTTGGCGGGGGAGCCTGACGGCGTGTGATGGTGCGCGAACACGGTTCCGGCGTGCGGTATTACACGGATCTGTATTTCAAGACCGCTCAGGTTGTGCCTGCACGCACGATGGAAGTGTCCAGTAATGCGGCGATTGTGGCGGCGCTGTCCGCCGGGTTCGGGCAGTCGTTGATTTCGGAAGCCGCCGTG
>ENA-OQHY01001310-OQHY01001310.1-human-gut-metagenome-genome-assembly--contig:-NODE-1310-length-10812-cov-1.418905_pt1 | contig 10812 bp, 19 predicted proteins | sample MGYA00242570_ERZ504733 | MGnify/ENA primary metagenome ERZ504733 (study PRJEB26092, sample SAMD00036219) | human gut metagenome | host: Homo sapiens | study: EMG produced TPA metagenomics assembly of...
AAGGTCATAACAGCCAGAAGTTACATAAGGTACATTAATTATAAAAAAGATTTTATAAAAGTTATTTTTGATCTCTTTTGGATCAGCGTCAGTGGCAGCATACGGATCAGATAGGTGACGGCTGCCATGACGAAGATATACATATAAAGATTATGCTTCAACGGAAGAATCCTCCTTATCTTCTGGATTTGTTTCTTCTTTTACAGGGAAGAAATACGCTGCGATTCCGGCAATCAGAATCGTAAGGATAATGATTCTGAAGCCAGAAGAAATCTGGCATAGCACAGGAGCCTTTGTGAAAAGGAAGCTTGCTGCCATGGAAATCACGACAATGGTTCCGATGATCCTGTTATCACGTGCTGGAGGAATAATGATTGCGATAAACATTCCATATAATGCAACGCTCAGTGCGCTGACGATCCGGTCAGGCAGGATACTTCCTGATACTACTCCGAGGAAAGTGCCAAGTGTCCAGCCAGGTGCGGCAAGTGCCATCACACCGTAAGAATACCATGGAGTAATCCTTCCGGGGCGGGATATGGATACGCCGAAGACTTCATCCGTTACACCGTATGCGATAAGAAAACGGTGGAAAGAAGGATAGTGGTTATCAATTTTCTGTGAAAGGGCACAGGACATCAGTGAATACCTGAGATTGATGATGAGCTGGGTGAATGCCATTTCAAAATAGGATGCGGATGCCGTAATCAGTGACAGACCAGCAAATTGCCCGGCGCTGGTCAGGTTTGTAAGGGAAATCAGAACGGCTTCCCAGGTGGAAAGTCCTGCATTTTTTGCCATGATACCAAAGGTAAATGATACCGCAATATAGCCGAGACAGATGGGAATGCTATCCTGTATCCCGGCTGCAAAATCCATTTTTCCGTTTCTACTCATGAAGTAAAACCTCTCTTTTGTAAATAATCCCCAAATTTGAATTGTTATTTTACTAACATTTTACCATGGAACAGTGGTCTTGAAAATGATGTTTTAAAAGAACTTGAAAAAAATTTACAGAAAGACTGGAAATATAGTGGTATTATGAGTTATAATAAATAGTGATAAATGAATGAGCAAACATAAGTACAAGTTATAAAAGGAGATTGAAGCATGGAAATGTTATCTATTGAAAAAGAACTGCAGAGCAATTCTTATCCCGGAAGAGGGATCATCATCGGAAAGTCTGCCGACGGAAGCAAAGCGGTAACAGCTTATTTTATCATGGGAAGAAGTGAGAAACAGCCGTAATCGTGTCTTTGTAGAAGAGGGAGAAGGAATCCGCACACAGGCATTTGACGAGTCAAAGCTGACAGACCCAAGCTTAATTATCTACGCACCGGTGCGTGTACTCGGCAATAAGACGATCGTTACAAACGGAGATCAGACTGATACAATTTATGAAGGTATGGACAGACAGATGACGTTTGAACAGTCCTTCGAAGCCGTGAATTTGAACCGGATGGACCAAACTACACACCTCGTATTTCCGGTATCATGCACATTGAGAACGGAAAATATAACTATGCAATGTCCATTTTGAAGAGCAATAACGGAAATCCGGATGCATGCAACCGTTACACCTTTGCATATGAGAATCCGGTAGCCGGAGAAGGACATTTTATCCACACATACAAGTGTGATGGAAATCCGCTTCCGAGTTTTGAAGGAGAACCAAAGCTTGTTGCAATTCCGGATGATATGGACACATTTGCAGACACACTCTGGAACAGTCTGAATGCAGATAATAAAGTATCTCTGTTTGTAAGATATATTGATATTGAGACAGGAACATACGAAAGCAAGATCATCAATAAGAATAAATAGTATACAAAGGTGAAGAAGGAGCAGGAATCATGAATGAATTAGAACTCAAATATGGATGTAACCCAGATCAGAAGTCGTCACGTATCTATATGAAAGACGGAAGTGATCTCCCGATCAAAGTTCTGATGGGCCGTCCGGGATATATCAACTTTCTGGATGCATTTAACGGATGGCAGCTGGTATCGGAATTAAAAAAAGCAACCGGACTTCCGGCAGCAACTTCCTTTAAGCATGTGTCACCGGCAGGTGCTGCAGTCGGACTTCCACTGGATGAAACTCTTGCAAAAATTTACTGGGTAGATGACCTTGGAGAACTTTCTCCGCTTGCAAGTGCTTATGCACGTGCAAGAGGCGCAGACCGTATGTCTTCATTCGGTGATTTTATTGCGCTTTCTGATGTCTGCGATGTTGATACGGCAAGACTGATCAAGAGAGAAGTGTCGGATGGAGTGATCGCACCTGGATATGAACCGGAAGCACTGGAGATTCTTGCACAGAAAAAGAAAGGTAATTACAATGTGATCCAGATCGATCCGAATTATGTTCCGGCACCTACAGAACACAAGGATGTTTTTGGTATTACCTTTGAGCAGGGAAGAAATGAACTGAAGATCGATGATGATTTCTTCTCAAATATAGTGACTGAGAACAAAGAAATTCCGGATCACGCAAAGAGAGATCTTGCAATTTCCATGATTACTTTAAAATATACACAGTCAAATTCTGTATGCTATGTAAAAGACGGACAGGCAATTGGAATCGGAGCCGGACAGCAGTCCCGTATCCACTGTACCCGTCTTGCAGGACAGAAGGCAGATAACTGGTGGCTGAGACAGTGCCCGAAAGTACTTGCTCTTCCATTTAAAGAAGGAATCAAGCGTGCAGATCGGGATAATGCAATTGATCTGTACATTGGTGAAGAATATATGGAACGTACTGGCAGACGGAACCTGGGAAAATATTTTCACTGAAAAACCGGAAGTATTTACCAGAGAAGAAAAGAGAGCATGGCTTGATAAGCTGACGGGTGTGGCACTTGGATCAGACGCATTTTTCCCGTTTGGAGATAACATCGAACGTGCACATAAGAGCGGTGTTACATATATTGCAGAACCGGGTGGATCAATCCGTGATGACAATGTAATTGATACCTGCAACAAATACAACATGGCGATGGCATTTACCGGAATCCGTTTATTCCATCACTAAGATAATAAAAAAGCAAAGTTCCTGCAGAGGTAGAAGATCTACCTTTGCGGGAATTTTTTATTTCCTAGGAAATTCCGAAAGAACTTCCTAGGAAATAAAAGGCACTGCGTGCCGGAGATGCGCACTCGCACGAATCTATTGAAAAAATAAAAAGATATGCGACAAATGTGGAAAAATGTCGTTAAAAAATAAACAGAACCGGTAATCTGAAGATTTATTATTCGGAAGGAAATTACATAATATATATATAACAGCCAGCATGAGGAGGCGAATCTATGGGGATTCTTGAAATTCTTTTAATTTCAATCGGGCTTTCGTTTGACGTATTTGTCGTACATATCTGTGTCGGAGCAGGATTTTCAAGAAAGCACGGAAAAGACATACTCTTATCCAGTTTGCTTTTTGGAGGGGCACAACTCCTTGCATTGATCCTGGGAAATGTTGTTGCAGATATTCTGAAGCCGGACAGGAAGATGAATGAAACGATTTCAACAGCGGCAAGCGGTTGGGAAATTTTGTCGGTGCTGATATTTATCGGACTTGGTATCTATATGATCTGTAAAGCAAGAAATAATAAACAGATCTTTGAGCGTAGAAACGATGAGATAAATTGGAAACGGCTTAGAAAACTGGCAGTACTTACCAGCGTAGATGCGCTTTTTGCCGGAATGGGAATCGGCTTTTGGAGTGTAGAGATTCTGGAACAGGGATGGTACTGCTTCCGGTTACGATCATTCAGTGTTTTCTTGGCGTGGAGGTTGGATACAGACTGGGCTGTGAATATAACTGCAAAGCTTACTGGATCGGTGGGATATTATTCCTGATCGCCGGGGCAGATATGGTGGTTACGCATTTTTTATTTTTAAAATAGCAGGAGGAAAAGAGTATGGGCGAATTGACACATAAAGCAGCAAGGGCAGCATTTGGCGGAGCAATTGATTTGGCAATGCGAAAAATGGATAAAGACAGAGAAAAAGGTCTGCTTGATCTTGTTGATCTGACCGAGCGTTTCATGGGAGACAATTTCCAGAAGAGCTCCTTATGAAGGCGCAAGAAAGATGATACAGGGATCCAGATTCCAAATGGATGCGTTATCTGAACCGTGCACTGGACGAGATCGAACCGCATGTTTTGAAACAGACCGCATTAAACCTTGGATTTGAAGCAGCATTTCACGGAACAAAAATGATCCGCAGCATGAGAGAGGTACATCAGTGTAATATTCCATGGCTGATCCTGATGGATCCGACAAGTGCATGTAATCTTCATTGTACCGGATGCTGGGCGGCAGAATATGGGCATAAACTGAATCTTACATATGAAGAGATGGACAGCATCATTACGCAAGGAAAGAACTTGGAATTTATTTCTATAATGTATACAGGCGGGGAGCCGTTAGTAAGAAAAAAAGATATTATCAGACTTTGTGAAAAGCATTATGACTGCGAATTTCATGCATTTACAAATGGAACACTGGTAGATGATGAATTTTGCGAAGAGATGAGAAGAGTCGGCAACCTGTCCCTTTCAATTAGTCTGGAAGGATTTGAAGAGGTCAATGACATTCGCCGTGGAGAGGGTGTATTCAACAAGGTTATGGCAACCATGGATCGGTTAAAGAAATATGGACTGATCTTTGGTACGTCTATCTGTTATACCAGAAAGAACATTGAAACGGTTACATCGGATGAATTCCTGGATATGATCATCGAAAAAGGATGTCGCTTCACCTGGTATTTCCATTATATGCCGGTTGGAAATGATGCAGCACCGGATCTGCTGCCGACAAAAGAACAGAGAGAATATATGTATCACCGGGTAAGAGAGATCCGCAGTATGACAGGCGGAAAGCCAATTTATGCGATGGATTTCCAGAATGATGGAGAGTTTGTCGGAGGATGTATCGCAGGAGGAAGAAATTATTGCCATATCAATGCAAATGGAGATGTAGAACCATGTGTATTTATTCATTACTCTTCTGCAAATATCCGGGAAGTTACGATCCTGGAAGCTCTCAAACAGCCACTCTTTATGGCATACAGAGACCGGCAGCCATTTAATGATAATCATCTGCGGCCATGTCCGATGCTTGAGAATCCGGAAATCCTTCAGGAGATGATAAAGGAGACTGGTGCAAAATCAACAGATCTGCAGTCACCGGAGAGTGCAGAGCATTTATGCAGCAAATGTGAAGCATATGCCTGTGAATGGAAAGAAACGGCAGACAGACTTTGGAAAGAGCATCCGCATCAGCAGAAAGGCTACACAAACTATAAAAAACGCACAGAAAACTAAAAGAAAATCGGTTTGAAAAAGCGTTTCGGTTGTGATAGAATGTTCGTCAAGAGAAATGGGCAGGAAAAAGAGGACGATACATGGAGAGAAAAAGAGAATTGACAAAGAACCTGCTTGCAGAGAGCTTCAAGGAGCTTCTAATCAAAGGATCTTTTGATAAGATAACAATTAAGATGATCACAGATCAGGCGGGAGTTATCAGACCGACATTTTATAATTACTTTCAGGATAAATATGAAGTGATGGAGTGGCGTTCTGGAGACAGAGGTATTCGGCATGCCGTGAGATGATGGAAGAGGGATGGAAAAAAGAAGCGATCTATCTGCTGTTCCGGAAGATGGAAAAAGACCGGATCTATTATCTGAAAGCGTTTGAAGTTACCGGTCAGAATGGATTTGAAGAGATTCTTGAAAAAAAGATTCGCCAGCTGATTGAAGAACTGGTAAGCAGGCATAAGATCAAGATCGAAAAGCTTCAGGGTATCAAAGATAAAAAGATCTTTCTGGAGTTTCATACGATTACCGTTGTAAACGGGCTTAAATACTGGCTGACCAGCCGGGAGATTCACCTGACAGCGGATGAAGCGATGGAGTATTATCTGTTTCTGATGTCGCATCCTATTTTGGAGCTACTTGAAAAGTAAAGAACAAAATATAAATTTGAGAAGAATCTGAGATATTCCGGGTTCTTCTTTTTGTTTTACTGTCAGAAAATAAAAAATGTTATTTAAATTGCTTGACGGATTTCTATTACAGAGTTATTATGAACATATGAACAGTTGCTCATATGTTCAGTGAGAAAAATATTTTTCAGGAGGAAAAGAGATGAAGAAAAAATTTAAAATGGTAGACCTTGATTGCGCAAACTGTGCAGCAAAAATGGAAGATGCAATCAAAAAAATTGATGGTGTAAATGATGCAACGGTAAGTTTTATGATGCAGAAGCTTACGATCGATGCAGATGATGTAAGGTTTGATGAAATTATGCAGGAAGTCGTTGCTGTATGCAAGAAGGTAGAGCCGGATTGCCAGATTCAGCTGTAAAATCGGAAAGGTATGAAAGGGGAGAGTCTTCTATGATGAAAAAACAGAAAATAATGCTGTACCGTATTATCGCAGCGGCAGTATTTATGTTCCTCTTTTTGTACTGGAACATATGGGAAAACTGGAATTTCAGTCCGAAATTCCGGTGCAGTTTTTGTTATTTATGATACCTTATCTGATCGTGGGATGGGACATCATTTACCGGGCTGTGCGCAATATCAGTCATGGTCAGGTATTTGATGAGAACTTTCTGATGTGTATAGCAACGTTTGGTGCACTTGGAGTAAAGGAATATTCGGAAGCGGTAGCGGTTATGTTGTTCTATCAGATCGGGGAGTTATTCCAGAGTTATGCAGTCAACCGTTCCCGCCAGTCAATCAGTGCAATGATGGATATCTGTCCGGAATATGCGAATATTGAAGAAGACGGAAAGCTCAAACAGGTTGATCCGGATGATGTAGAGATTGGTACAGAGATCGTCATCAAAGCAGGAGAGAGAGTTCCTCTCGATGGTGTGGTTGTATCGGGAACATCCTTTGTAGATACTTCTGCACTGACCGGAGAGTCGGTTCCGCGAGAAGTAACAGAAGGTTCCGAGATTATCAGTGGTTGTGTAAATGGAAGCGGACTTCTTAAGGTGCGCACAACGAAAGAGTTTGATGATTCTACAGTTGCGAAGATTCTGGAACTGGTTGAAAATGCCAGCAGCAAAAAGGCACATGTAGAGAACTTCATTACAAAGTTTGCAAAATACTATACGCCGATCGTGGTTTGTGCGGCAGTTGTACTTGCATTCCTTCCACCAATCATTCTTGGCGGTGGATTTGCAGAATGGATTCAGAGAGCATGCATTTTCCTTGTAATCTCCTGCCCATGTGCACTGGTGATCTCTGTTCCACTTGGTTTTTTTGGAGGAATCGGAGCAGCATCCAAACAGGGCGTTCTGGTAAAGGGAAGCAATTATCTGGAAGCACTCTCTGAGATGAAAACGATTGTATTTGATAAGACTGGTACACTGACAAAAGGTGAATTCGTTGTATCAGAAGTTATTCCGAACGGATGGGAAAAAGAAGGACTTCTTGAAGTGGCAGCCCTTGCGGAAGGCTATTCCGATCATCCAATCTCAGCAGCACTCAAGAAAGCGTACGAAGAAGCGGAGCTTGGTGAGTTGTCCATGGACAGGGTGGAACAGGCTGAAGAAATCGCCGGACACGGAATCAAGGCAAAGATCGACGGAAGAGTTGTCTATGCTGGAAATGCAAAGCTGATGGAAGAAAAAGGCGTGGAATATGAGCATGCACAGTCCCTGGTACGGTCGTATATCTGGCGGCTGAAAAAGAATTCCTCGGGACTATCGTAATTTCTGATACGGTCAAACCGGAAGCCAAACGTGCGATCGCGCAGCTCAAACAAAGCGGTGTCAAAAAGACAGTTATGCTTACCGGTGACAGAAAAGATGTCGGTGAAGCAGTAGCAGAAAGCCTTGGAATCGATGAAGTCTACACAGATCTCCTTCCGGGGGATAAGGTAGATAAGGTTGAAGCACTTCTCGGAGAACTCGGTGAGAAAGAAAAGCTCGGTTTTGTTGGTGATGGTATCAATGATGCACCGGTACTCTCCAGAGCTGATATCGGAATCGCAATGGGAAGCATGGGATCCGATGCAGCAATCGAAGCCGCAGATGTTGTTCTGATGGATGATAATATCCTTAAGATATCCTCCATTATGAGAATTGCAGGAAAAACTCTCCAGATCGTACATCAGAATATCGTCTTTGCCCTCGGTGTCAAAGTTCTGGTCCTCATCCTGGGAGCCCTCGGCATGGCCAATATGTGGGAAGCCGTCTTTGCCGATGTAGGAGTATCCGTAATCGCAATCCTGAACTCCATGAGAACACTGAAAGTAAAATAGAATGTCAAAAGCATAATGTAAAACAAGAAAAGAAATTATCCTTAACGTGATGGGGATAATTCTTTTTTGTTGCTTTGCCACACTAATTTATTCTACTTGCATTTTTGTCAGCGACAGTGTAAAATGACAAAACGGATTAGAATAGTGAAACCAAGAAGGGAGATACAAGATGGAACTGTTTATAGATATACTAAAAGATACAACAATCGACACTGTGAAACTGATACCTTTCCTTTTTCTGACATACCTTGCGATGGAATATCTGGAGAATAAAGCCGGTCAGAAGACGGTGCGGATGCTTCTTGGAGCAGGGAAAAAGGACCTGTGATCGGTGGAATCGTGGGCGTTGTTCCGCAGTGCGGATTTTCGGCAGCAGCAGCAAATCTGTATTCCGGCGGAGTCATCACAGTTGGGACGATGATCGCTGTTTTTCTGTCTAACATCAGATGAGATGCTTCCGATCCTGATCTCAGAGCAGGCGGATGTCCGTAAGATCATGGCAATTTTAATTCGGAAAGATCATCGTTTGGTATTGTTGCAGGGATTCTGGTTGATATCGGAGTGCGGGTGCTAGGCAAAGGATACCAGAGAGGACTGCACATTCATGATATCTGTGAGCATGACCACTGTCACTGTGAAGAAGGAAGCATTGTAAAATCAGCACTCATCCATTCGGTACAGATTCTGGTATTTATATATGTAATTTCTTTTGCGTTAAATGCAGTTGTGGAGTGGATTGGAATGGAAGAGGTCATGAACGTGGTGACGCATTATTCAATTGCCGGAATTTTCTGGCTGGTCTTGTCGGCCTGATTCCGAACTGCGCAGCTTCTATTACAATTACGAAATTTTATCTTGAGGGAGTCTTAAATGTCGGCAGTATGTTTGCCGGACTTTTGTCATGTGCCGGAATCGGACTGATCGTGCTTTTTAAGACGAACCATAGTTGGAAGAAGAATGTGATGATCGTCGCAACACTTTACGGAATCAGTGTAGTGTGCGGAATTATAGTGGAAATCCTGTTTGGAATGTAGTACAATATCCTTATGTGGCGCAGAAGACTAAAAGGAACGCAAGAAGAGGATTTGAGATGGCTAAAAAAGGATTTATTGCAGAATTCAAAGAGTTTATTGCAAGGGGAAATGTAATGGATCTTGCAGTCGGCGTTATTATTGGTGGTGCATTCCAGTCGATTGTGAATTCTCTTGTAAATGATATGATCATGCCGGTGATCAGTCTTCTGACTGGTGGAGTCAATTTTTCCAACTGGGTGATCCGGATCGGATCTGGTGAGAATGACACGATCAAATATGGCAATTTTATTACAGCGGTGATCAACTTTCTTCTGATGGCACTTGTTATTTTTTGTTTTGTAAAAGTGATGAACAATCTTGCTTCAAGAACAGAAAAGCTGCTTAAGAAGGAGGAAGAAGCACCGGCTACGAAGATCTGCCCGTATTGCATGTCAGAAATCCCGATCGCGGCAACCAGATGTGCATATTGTACATCTGAGCTTCCGGCTGAGGATACGGGCAAAGAAGAATAAAGAAAAGACAGGAATAATAAGACAGAGAGGAACATAAAAACAATGGAGAAAATTATTTTAACAGGTGACAGACCAACCGGACGGCTTCATGTCGGACATTATGTTGGATCTTTAAAGCGAAGAGTAGAACTGCAGAATTCCGGAGAATATGACAAGATTTTTATCATGATCGCAGATGCACAGGCACTGACTGATAATGCAGATAACCCGGAAAAGGTACGTCAGAATATTATTGAGGTTGCACTGGATTATCTGTCATGCGGACTGGATCCGGAGAAATCCACGATTTTCATCCAGTCACAGGTACCGGAACTGACAGAACTTCTTTCTATTATATGAACCTGGTTACAGTATCCCGTCTTCAGAGAAACCCAACGGTTAAATCGGAGATCCAGATGCGTAATTTTGAGGCAAGTATTCCGGTAGGATTCTTTACTTATCCGATCAGCCAGGCAGCAGATATCACAGCTTTCCGTGCAACACATGTGCCGTAGGTGAGGATCAGCTTCCGATGCTTGAGCAGTGCAAGGAGATCGTTCATAAGTTTTAATACCGTTTTATGGGTGAGACTTTAACAGATCCGGAGATCGTTCTTTTCTTTCCAATAAGGGCATGTTTACGTCTTCCTGGTATCGACGGAAAGGCTAAGATGAGTAAGTCTCTTGGAAACTGCATCTATCTTTCTGATGAGGAAGATGTTGTTAAGAAGAAGATAATGTCCATGTTTACAGACCCGAACCATCTTCGTGTTCAGGATCCGGGCCGTGTAGAAGGTAACCCGGTATTTATCTATCTGGATGCATTCAGCCGTCCGGAGCATTTCTCAGAGTTCCTTCCTGAGTACCAGAATCTGGACGAGCTTAAAGCGCACTACCAGAGAGGTGGCCTTGGCGATGTGAAGGTTAAGAAATTCCTGAACAACGTAATGCAGGCAGAGCTGGGACCGATCCGCGAGAGAAGAAAGATGTGGGAACAGCGTACTGC